>JAABUS010000468.1_pt1 | contig 102281 bp, 100 predicted proteins | sample 5560161 | NCBI WGS metagenome assembly JAABUS01 (sample SAMN10711885, study PRJNA513376) | rock metagenome | isolation source: Antarctica rocks | place: Antarctica: Victoria Land, Trio Nunatak nord | collected 2016-01-04
CACCGTCACGACGCGCTCAAAGATGATGTCGCCGCGCAGTTGCGCGATCAGCGCGATCGCGACCATGCCACCGATCAAGATGACCGGTGTCGAGATGCGCTGCAGGAGCGCGCCGATCCGGGACGTCCGGGCGCTCACCGCGTCTCCTGCAAATAGAGCGGCCGGATGATCCCTTGCGGTCGGACCAGCAGCACGAGAACGACGATCCCGAACATGACCGCGTCCCGGTAGTTATTGACCCCTTGCGGCAACCACGTCTGCAGCCCCATCGTCAAAAACCCAAGGATGTACCCGCCAAGCACGGCCCCTTTCAACGACTCCATCCCGCCGATCACCGACGCGATGAAGGCGATCAGCACGGGCTGCAACCCGACCGCGGGCCAGACCTGACCTGTTCTGCCGATCCAGAAGAGGGCGACGATCCCCGCCATGAAACCGCTGACCGCGAAGGCGGACGCGATCACGACGTTGGCCCGGATGCCGACCAACCGCGTCATCGTGAAGTCGTCGGCCGCCGCTCGCAGCGCCAGGCCGATGATGGTCCGCCGCAAGAACACCGTCAGGATGCCGAGGGCGATAACGCTGACAACCAGCCCGATCACGTCCACGACCTTGATCTGCACCCCGGCGATCGCGCGCGATTCGACAAAGATGCTTGGCAGGCGCGGCGCGCGGGGCCGCGGCGACACGGTCAGCAAAGCGATGTTCTGCAACAGGTTGCTGACCGCGAACGAGGTAATCAGCATCGTCGTCGGTGAGGTATTGCGGACCGGGCGGAAGGCGACCCGCTCCATCAGCACCCCCGCCACGAGCGACGCGATCACGCTCAGCACCGCGACGATGATCCAGGGTAGTGGACTACGCCCGAAGAGCAGCAGCCCATATCCCGCGACCATGATCAACTCGCCGTAGGCGAAGTTCACGAGCCGGAGAATGCCGTACACAATGACCAGGCCGAGCGCCATCAGCGCGTAGAGCCCGCCCAACGACAGCGCTGAGATCACGTACTGGATCAGCTCGTTCACGTCCTCATGTCCTCACGCTTCCGGGGTCGCCCGTGGGTCAAGCGCTTCCGTGCGCGAACCACCGCCGAAGTACGCCCGCTCGATATCGGCATGCTGCCGGAGCTCGGCCGGCGTTCCCGAAAACTCGACCCGCCCCGTGTTCAAGAGGTATGCCCGGTTGACGATGTTGAGTGTCATCCTGACGTTTTGCTCGACGAGCAGAATCGTCATCCCGAAATCCCGCAAGCTCACGATCAGACGGAAGACGTCCGCAACCAGCTTCGGCGCCAACCCAAGCGATGGCTCGTCCATCAGCAGCAACTTCGGACGTGACATCAGCGCTCGCGCCACCGCCAGCATCTGTTGTTGACCGCCAGAGAGCTTGCCCGCTGGTTGTTGCAGCCGCTCACCTAAGATCGGGAAGAACGCGCACCAGCGGTCGAGATCCTCCTGAACCTGGGCGCGATTCGAGACCGTGGCGGCGCCGAGTCGCAGGTTCTCCTCGACGGTCAGTGACGGAAAGATCCGCCGTCCCTCCATCACCGGCGCGATCCCTCGCCGCAGGATCGCCTCCGGCGCCTGCCCGAGGATCGACTTCCCGAGAAAGTCGATCCTCCCCTCCGTGGGTCGAGCGACCCCCATGATGCTGAGCATCGTCGTGCTCTTCCCTGCCCCATTGACACCGATCAGGCCGACGATCTCACCGTCATCCACCTGAAGGGAAATGCCACGCAACGCGTGCACCGCACCGTAGCGGACATGGAGGTTCTCAACCGAAATCAAGCTCACCCCGCGCCAACCTCTTCCGTCTCCGTGCCAAGATACGCCTCAATCACCGCCGGCTGCCGCCGGACCTCGTCCGGCGTTCCTTCAGCAATCGTTTTTCCGTAGTTCAAGACATGGATGCGGTCGCACAGACCCATGATCAACCGCATGTCGTGGTCGACGATCAGGATGCCGCACCCGACGTCGTGGCGGATACGATCCAGCGTTGGCATCAGTACCTCGACCTCGGCGTCGTTCAATCCCGCTCCCGGCTCGTCGAGCAGCAGAAACGCCGGGTCCGTGGCCAGGGCGCGAGCGACCTCGACGCGTCGCTCTTCACCCTGCGGCAGGATGCTCGCGGGCACGTCGCCGAGGTGTGAGATGCCGACCCGGCTCAGGGCCTCCTCCGCGCGTCGCCGCGCTTCGCTCCGCGACACGCCCCGCGCGCTGATCGCGGCGACCTCGACGTTCTCCCGGACGGAGAAATCCTTGAAGAGTTTCACGATCTGGAAGGTGCGCGCCAGCCCCGAACGCGCGATCCGGTACGGTGGCCACCCGGAAACATTGGTCTCGCCCAGAATCACCCGCCCGCTCGTCAGATGAAGCAGTCCCGTCAGCAGATTGATCGTCGTGGTCTTCCCCGACCCGTTCGGTCCGATCAGCCCCAGCACTTCCCCACGTTCAAGCGCGAAGCTCACGTCATCCACCGCCCGCAGCCCGGCGAAATCCTTGGTCACGCTCTCGGCGGCGAGACGGTCCGGTGAGCGGCCATGGCCGCCAGAAGCCATCGTTGCTGGACGTCCGTCGCTCACGTACAGCCCTCGACGAATCTCGCGTCACGTCCGTCTGACCCTGCGAACCGTGGTATCCACCCCGATCCAAGCGACGAGTCGCATCTGGCAGCGGGGAACCGGAGGCGTCACCCAGGGAATCCGCGGGCTCGCCCACCTCATCCCTTGGCGTCCGTTCTCAGGTCACGCCATCACCCACCGATGTCAGGCGTCCAACCTGGCTTGAGCCGCTGGACGAACGTCGGTTTCCCGCTCTTGACCTCGACGATGAACGCCTCTTTGTCCGGGAAGTGCCCCTTGGCGGCGTCCGTCCAGACCAGCTTGCCGCTCAACAAGCTGAACTCGGTCCCTTCCAGCGCTTTCGCTAGCGCCGCGCCGTCCGTGCCCTTCGCCTTCGTGATCCCCTGGGCGATCACTTGGACGGTGTCCCAGCCCATAGCGTTGAACGCTACCTCTGGCGGACGGCCGTACTCCGCTTGGAAGTCCTTGATGAACTGCTCCATCTCCGGCCCGGTCTGCGGGCCAATAAAGCTGTGGGTCGAGATGTAGATATCGTTCCCGATCTGCGGCCCCAGAGCCTTGTAGAAGTCGTCGGTATCCATCGAGTCGCCGCCAAACAGCGGCGCCGTCACCCCCGCCGAGCGGATGTCCCGGATGATCGCGGAGTAGTCCGGCATCTGCGAGGCAACGAAGACCACGTCGGGCTGTGGGTTCAGGGCCTTGAGCCGTTGGGCCTGGGCGCTGGCCTGCATGTCGTTCTGTTGATAGGTGTCCTCGCTGACGACCTGACCGCCGAGGTGCTTGAACGTTTCGACGAAGTACTGCCCGAGCGACTTCGGATACTCCGTGCCCTGATCGACGACCGTTGCCGCCGTCTTCCAGCCTTTCACCTCGTACGCGTACTGGGCCGCCGCCGCGCCCATCGTCTGGTTCCACATCGACAACGTGAACTGCTTGTCCCCGAGCGCGTCCGAGCCATAGAGCGGCGACGACGCGCAAAACGAAATACCGACCAGCCCCGCCTCTTGGGCCGCCTGCCCGGCGGGCGCGCCCATGTCGAAGTCACATGGGGTCACCAGCACCTCGGCGCCCTTCTGAATCACTTCCCGCGCGACGTTGCCTTCCGTCGCCGTTTCGGATTTCCCGTCCAACTCCAGAATCTGCAGCGGCCGCCCGAGGACACCGCCGGCGGCATTGATCTTCTTGACGGCCAACTTGGCCCCCAGCAGCGGCGGTCCATCGTACGCCGCCATCCAACCGGTGAGATGAACGGGCGCACCGATGATGATCGGTTTCTGATCTTGCGCCTGCACGCCCCTCGAGCCGAAGGCCACGCCGACGACAATCAGTAGAGACAGCAAGACGAGCGCGGGTCGCCTGTGGGTCATCGCCCTTCCTCCTTTGGTCTTCGTCACGGCGTTCAGGTGGCGTCCGTCACCTTCTACCGGCGCCGCCAGAGGTTGTCAAGTCCTAAAATTCAGGCGCCGCGCACCAGCGTTCGGGCGAACTGCCCAAGCCCTCGGACAGACCCTGTCATGGCGCCCCCGGCCGATCCACGTCGCCGATCGCGACCCAAGCCCTACTCCCGACGCTTCTGACTCCTAACTCCCCGTCCTCCTCTCCCCCCGGGAGCGCAGCGACCCCCCTCTGCCTTCCGACCCCCGTGGTATCCTCACTCGGCCAAGCATCGGGGTGAGGTGGGGCGCTGACGGGGCGGAAGGAAGCGGCGGTATGAGCGCGGTTCGGGACGAGATACGGCTGGGAGACGCAACGCCCGGCGTCGGGTCGCTCGCCAACCTCCGCGTGCGCTGCATGGATTGCGGCACCACCGTCGTCGCCGACCGCTCACTCACGCGCTGCCAGGTCTGCGGCGGTCTCCTCGACGTCGATGTCCCGCTCGATCGCCCCGTCCGGCCGGAGGAGTTCGGCGTTGGCCTCCCGCCCGCTCTCCGCCACTCCGGCGTCTGGCGCTATCGCCCCCTTCTGCCCGCCCTCCCGGATGACGCGATTGTCAGCCGCTGGGAAGGCAACACCCCCCTTTACGTCGACGACCGCCTGGCCGCTTACGCCGGTCTCGGTGCCGGACGCCTCGCCTTCAAGCACGAAGGGCACAACCCCACCGCTTCCTTTAAAGACCGGGGCATGACCGTCGGCGTCAGCCACGCCCGCGCCGTCGGCGCCCGCATCGTCGCCTGCGCCAGCACCGGCAACACCTCCGCCTCGCTCGCCTCCTACGCCGCCGCCGCCGGCCTGCCGGCGCTCGTCCTCATCCCCGAGGGGAAGATCAGCGGCGCCAAGCTCGCCCAAACCCTCGCCTACGGCGCCCGCGTCGTCCAGATCGCGGGCGACTTCGACCAGGCCCTGACCCTCCTCCGCCAGCTCACCGACGCCTATGACGTCTACCTCGTCAACTCCGTCAACCCCTTCCGCCTCGAAGGCCAGAAGACGATCGTCTTCGAGCTGATCGAGCAACTGGGCTGGCACGTCCCAGACGTGATCGTCCTCCCCGGCGGCAATCTCGGCAACACCGCCGCCTTCGGCAAAGCCCTCGCCGAGCTTCACCAGGTCGGACTGATCGACCGCCTGCCCCGCCTGGCCGTCATCCAGGCCGCCGGCGCCGCCCCCTTCGCTGCCTACCATGCCGGCGGCTACGCCCGCTTCGAGGCCGTCGTCGCCGAGACGATCGCGACCGCGATCAAGATCGGCAACCCGGCCAGCACCCCCCGCGCCCGCCGCTCGATCGAGCGCACCATCGGCCTCGTCACCACCGTCACCGACGACGAGATCCTCGACGCCAAGGCCGCCATCGATCGCGTTGGCATCGGTTGTGAGCCCGCCTCCGCCGCCTCACTCGCCGGTCTCCGCCGTCTCGTCGCCGAAGGCGAGATCTCCAAGGACTCCTCCGCCGTCGGTATCCTCACCGGCCACGTTCTCAAGGACGCCGACGCCGTCGTCGCCTACCACCTGGAAGACCACGACGGCGCGCCGCGTCCGGGCGCGAACCGGCCGGTCAGTGTTGCCGCCGAGCTGCCGGCGCTGGAGCGGGCCCTGGCCGATGCGCTTCACGGTTAGGGCGCCCGCCTCCGCCGCCAACCTCGGGCCGGGCTTCGACGCCCTCGGCCTCGCCCTCGACCTCTGGAACGAGATCCTGGTCGACACCGCCGGCGAGGCGGGCGCCGTCATTCTCGAAGGTCCCGAGGCGGCCCTCCTCACCGATCGCGAGAACCTGGCGCTGACCGCCATGCGCCGCCTCGCCGATGAGCATGGCCGGGTGTTGCCCCCATTCGCGCTGACGGTGCGAACGGTCGTCCCCGTCGCTCGCGGTCTCGGCTCCTCCGCCGCCGCCCTCGTCGCCGGTCTCGTCGCCGCCGACCGCCTCCTCGATCTCCGCCTCGCCGTCGCCGATCTCTACGCCCTCGCCTGGCGCATGGAAGGGCACGGCGACAACGTCGGCGCCGCGCTCTACGGCGGCGCGGTCCTCGCCGTCCCGACGGTCCACGAGGCGGTCCGCCTCTGCGCGTGCGATGACCTTGGCCTCCTCGCCGTCGTCTTCGTCCCGGCGATCACTGGCGCCACCTGGGCCGCCCGCGCCGCCCTCCCCGCCACCGTTCCTCACCCCGACGCCGCCTACAACGTCGCCGTCGCCGCCGGTCTCGTCCTCGGCCTCCGCACCGGCGACCGCGCCCTGATCGCCGCCGGCATGCACGACCGCCTCCACGAGCCCTACCGCGCCCGCCTCTTCCCCCACCTCGAGCCCCTGGCCGCCGCCGCCCGCCACGCCGGCGCCCTCGGCGCCTGCCTCAGCGGCGCCGGCCCCTCCATCCTCGCCCTCTCCCCCCCCGAGACCGCCCCCGGCGTCGCCGCCGCCTACACCGCCACCGCCCACCACCTCGGCCTCGTCGGCGAAGTCATAACGCTCCGGCCCGCCGCACGGGGAGCGCACGTGGTCGAGGCATCAGATCTCGATGGTGAGGTGAGCGGCGATGGGCTGACTCCGGCCGAGACTTCTCTCGTCGTGCCATCGCAAACGAACCATCGCAAAACCTAACAGAGACGCACGTTGAGCAAATCGTTCCTTCCACACCTTGAGCGTCAACGCTTCGCCCCTGACATACTCCGTGGCAGATTGACTGCCTTAGAGGTCAAGGAATAGGCCATCGGTATGCTCATCCTCTAGCAGGCTTCGGATGCATGCGACGAGCGCCGTGGCCAGGTCATTTGCGACAACCTCGCCCGCGTCCGTATCCCTGCCGAAGCCGAGCAACGCCGCGAAGCCCCCGCCCGCGACGCTGGCAGCTACGACATCCTGGCCGCCAGTTGGGCACACGCTCGCCACGAGCTCCATCAAGACGTCGGCAACGGCCTCAACAGGACCCTCGCCGCGGAGATCAATCGGCACGTCGGCACCATCGAGACCGGGTGGGATAAGTACCGTGTCCGGCCACGTGACATCGAGACGGCGTGCGTCGCCACCCGGCTGGACCCCTGCCTACGCAAATCGGGATACGGCCGGTGCTAACGCTTCGTGCCCTGACTCAACTGGTGAGCAAGGGCGAGTCCGAAGACCTGGAGTTCAAGCGGACCACCGGGCTGCGTACCGACGCGGCAAAGACCGTCTGCGCAATGCTTAATGGACCGCTCGGTGGCTTCGTTCTCTTCGGCGTTGGCGATCAAGGCGAGATAACTGGGCAGGAAGTCAGCACGCAGACGTTGGAGCAGATCGCCAACGAGCTAGCCCGTATCGACCCGCCCAGCGTCTCACCCGACATCGATACCGTGACGTTGGACAACGGCAGGAAAGTGATTGTCCTGCGTGTCCCTGGAAACACCGGCTTGTATACCGACGATGGTCGTCCCTACCAGCGGATCGGCCCAACGACCCGGGTTATGCCGCGACCCCGCTATGAGCGGTTGCTGCTGGAGCGAACTCATGGCCTCCAGCGATGGGAGACCCAGCCCGCCTATCGAATCGGGATTAAGGACCTCGATCAGCAGGAAATTGTCCGCACGGTTGAAGAGGCCATCCGGCGGCAGCGCCTTGCGGACCCGGGAACACGTGATCCCGAAGACCTGCTGCTCGGCCTCAATCTGATCCACGACGGCGAGGTGCTCAACGCTGCGGTCGTCCTGTTCGGCATGGGAGATCGGCTCCTTCCTCACTACCCGCAGTGCGTCCTGCGCATGGCGCGGTTCCGCGGCAACGATAAGACTGAGTTCATCGACAACCGTCAGGAAGTCGGCCACGCTTTCGATCTCCTGATACGGGCTCAGCGCTTCTTGCGAGATCATTTACCCGTGGCCGGCCGGGTCGTGCCAAACCTGTTCGAGCGGATCGACGATCCGCTGTATCCTCCTGAGGCGCTCCGCGAGGCGATCGCAAATGCCCTGTGCCATCGCGACTACAGCATGGGCGGCGGTTCGGTCAGCATCGCTATCTACGATGACCGGTTGGAGATCATCAGCGTAGGACCGCTCCCCTTCGGGCTCAGGCCGGACGATCTCGCTCGGCCTCATCCTTCTCGGCCGTGGAACCCACTCATTGCCCAAGTGTTCCACCGACGCGGCATCATTGAGCAATGGCGCCGCGGTACCATCAAGATGGCGGAACTGACCGAGCGGGCCGGTTTGGCTCCCCCCGAGTTTGAAGGCACTCGACACGAGGTGGTAGTACGGTTTCGTCCCATCCGCTACGTTCCCCCAACGCGTGTGAGTCGCAATCTCAGCCGATTACAACGCGAGCTGCTCCAGGTCTTGGCGCAGCTCGGGTCCACCTCCCTGAAACAGATTCGGGCTGACGTTGGCCTCGACATCCCCGAACGGACGGTGCAAGACAATCTGCAAATGCTTCGTCAGTACGATCTCATTGAAATCACCGGGGCGGGACGAGGTGCGCGCTGGCGGCTCAAAGGTGGATCACCATGACGGGACGCTTGCTTGGAGCTGGTACTGGGTCGCGGTGCCCGACGTGTGATTCCGTGTCATTCGACGTGTCATTCCGTGTCATTCGACACGCGTCACGGGGTCGAGCGATGGCATCATGGACCAATTCAGACAGCGTTTCCGTTTGCCTGCCTGCCGAAACCCCGGTGAAGCCACGTCGCATGCCGCACCAACGTGTGATTCCATGTCTCTCCCCGCCAAGTGCCACCCGAGATGGCACGCATTCGCGCGACACGGGCGGGTAGCGGTTCCCATAAGCGTCCAGCCTTGTGAAACAGGTCGGGCGCACTCTGCACGAGTAAATGCCGAGACGGTGACGTGCCCCACCATCCGGTCGCCTAGTGCCGCGAACGCGCGGAGATGGTTGCCAGCGGGCCCGTCTGCTAGAGTGCGCTGGTCGGGGGCTCAAGGATCTAAAGCGAAGCGCCCGGTGGCGCGACGAGAGGCAGCAACGATGGAAACGTTCCAAGCGCGGCGGTGGCGATCGGTCCTGGCAGCGCACGCGGGATCTCCCAGGCGGTGCCTGCTGGCCATCGTCGTGGCGCTGGTCTCGTTAGTGATGGTCGGCGACCCGGGAGTCACTGCCCAAGAGGGGACGCCTACCGCCGACCTCGACGTCCCAACTCCGGCGGAGTGCACGGTCGAGCCACGTGCCGAGGACGAGCTGCGCGCGCTCTTCCGTGAGGTGGCGGCAACTCCCGTCCCCACCTCCGTGGAAGCCAGCCCCACTCCGGCTGTGCCCCCGACGGGTGCGCCGGCCGACGCGAAGACCGTAGCCGCGATCAACGCCACCTGGCGCCAGTACGTTGCCTGTCTCAACGCGGCTGACCAGGCGCGGATGTTCGCGCTCCTCAGCGACGACATGGTGCGCCGCCAGCTCGTCGTGGACATCGCCTTCGGGGTGGACGAGGACGCCTTGTTCGCGTACCTCTTGGCTACACCGGTCCCTCTCCTGCCAGATCAGTTTGTCCCGTTCGTTCCCTTCGACGACGCGCGGGTGCTCAGTGACGGTCGCGTGGCAGTCGTAGGACCCGGCGACCAGGGCCGGGGGGACGTCCGCATCTTCATCAAGGAGGGCGACCACTGGCTGGTCGATGAGTGGTTCGATCTGACATAGGGCGATACGCGGCACGCCGACCATACCCCCCCCACGGATGACCCAGGAACAGGCGCGAACCGCGTGGGAGCGGCGCCCCGGGGTCCGTCACGCCTGGCCCCGCAAGACCCCGCCGCCTTTAGGGAAGAATGGTCACGGATGCGTCGTGGCCGCGATCGGGATGACTCAGGCGGCCGCGCCATTCCCGGGGGATTCGTCCGGGTCGCCGTTGCTGATAAAGACAATTCGCGTGGAGGGACGCCGTGAGCATCGAGTTCCTGATCACGTCGCTCATTATTGTCGCGACGCCTGGTACCGGCGTTCTCTATACGCTGGCTGCCGGCTTCTCGCGGGGGAGACGCGCGAGCGTCGTCGCCGCGTTCGGATGCACCCTTGGCATCATCCCGCACATGGCCGCGGCGATCATGGGTCTTGCCGCACTGTTGCATGCGAGCGCCGTCGCGTTCCAGACCCTCAAATACCTGGGCGTCGTCTATCTGCTGTACATGGCTTGGAACACGCTGAGGGAGCACGGCGCGCTCAGGGTGGAAACAGACGTGGACCGCAAGTCGACACGTCAGGTGATCGTCTCCGCTATCCTGGTCAACATCCTCAATCCGAAATTGTCGATTTTCTTTCTCGCGTTCCTGCCGCAGTTTTTGAGCGCCGATGACCCCCATCCGCTCTCACGGATGTTCGAACTAAGCGCCGTTTTCATGCTCCTCACGTTCATCGTCTTCGTCGGCTACGGGCTATGTGCCGCCGCAATTCGCAATCATGTCATCTCGCGTCCGTCGGTGTTGACCTGGATGCGCCGTACGTTTGCCGGCGCGTTTATCGCGCTCGGCGTCAAACTCGCCCTTGCCGATCGTTGACGACGCTTCCCGAGATCGCCCACGATCCGCTATCCCGTCGGCGGATCGCTGTCCGCCAGCGCCCCATACGCTGGTCGCTCACCCGGCAGCACCACCATGTCATGTCGCTCCATGACCGCCATCGCGGTCTCCAGCGACTCCCCGCCCCCCGCGGCCATCACCTGGGTCACGTCCGCAAAATACGCCTCGATTCCGGACGGCGTGAAGACCGTCAGTTGACGGGCGGGCGCCATGCTCTCATTCCAGAAGGTGTGCGGAATACTCCGTGGGATGAACACGAATGAACCGGCCGGCGCGAGGGACGTTTGCCCGTCGATCAGAAAGGTCATCTCCCCCTCAAGGACATAGAAGGCCTCATCCCACCCGCGATGCAGGTGGACTGGCGGGCCGGCGGTCGCCGGCGGCACAGTGCACTCGTAGGCGGACAGCCTCCCATCGGTCTCCTCGCCGGTGACTTTGAGGGTGACCTCCGCCGCGTCCCCGAGCGGCACCACCAGTCCCGCGCCAGGTCCGCGGATGATCCCCGTCGCACCGCTCGCCCCCATTCGCGGATCGCTCACCATTCCATCCTCCTCGCGCGGCCGGCTGCATGGGCGTTATGCCTCATAGCGGGAGACCACCTCCGGCAGCTGCATGTCCGGCGGCAGGTGGTTCATGTCGAGGCCGGTCACCTCCGCCAGCCGCCGCTTGAACCATTGGTCGAAGTTTTCCCGCGAGGCGACGAACAGTCCCAGCGCCCGTGGGAAGTCCAGGCTCTCCATTATAGGCGATCAGGTGATCGCCGCTGGGCAGCGCCGCCAGATACCAGACTTCCTTGGTGATGCCGATGCGCCGTTCGGAGCGGTCGTAGTCGGCTTTGCGCTCGGTGTCGAGCTCGCGCTGGAAGGCCCGGGCGTCCTCCGTCTTGTCAGGGAGAAGGGGCACTGCCAAGTGCCCGCCTGGTCGCCCCCGGCGTTCAGCCAATCAGCGCCATTCCTACGCGGCCGGGGTGGTGGCCGTCGGTGTCGGCGGCGTCCAGGTCGGCACCTCGGCCAGCGGCGTTCCCATCGCCTCCGGTCCCTGAACCGGGAGCCGCCGGTCGCCGGCCCCGGCATCAACCTGGCGATCCAGGACGCCGTGGTCGCCGCCAACCTCCTCTGGGCGCCACTCCAACGCGGTCAGCTCTCGATGCGAGACCTGGCAAAGGTCCAGCGGCAGCGCGAGATCCCGGTCCGCATCATCCAAGCCGTGCAATCGCTCATCCAGCGACTGTTCTTTCGGGCGGTGCTCAGCTCAATCAAGCCGCCAGTACTCCCGCAAAAGATCCTCCGGCTGCTTCTCCGCGTCCCCGTGCTCGGCGACCTGCCAGCCCGCTTCGTGGCCTTCGGCATTCGCCGCCCGCACGTCGAAAGCCCCGCGCTCGCGCCGCTGGCAGCAGGACCCGCCCTGGAGCTCAGCCGGAAAACGGAAGCACGAACGTGAGCCCGTCGGTCGCGTTGCTGATCGCGGCATTGGTCGCCAACGCGGTCCTGTCCGGCGCAAACCTGGCCCAATCGATCGCGCAACTGCCGGCCAGGCGGCGCCTGATACGGCACGCTCGGGTTACCACCGCTCTGCTCACCTCCAGCTGGTGCTTCATCTGTTGGCATGCCATCCAGTGACGAGTCTTGATGCCAGATCCGATTGGTCAATAGGGTCCCCCCTCGCGCCACCACGTTCCCCTCTCCCGCGCATCGGGAGAGGGGGCAGGGGGTGAGGGCCGTTCCCGCGCATCGGGCGAACACCGCCAGGATTCACCCGGATTCCGTATGATGGCCACGCTTAGCGCTGGCTCTCCGGGGCAAAGGCATCGCGCAGGCCGTCTCCGAGGAACGACACGGCCAGCACGATCGTCATCAGCATCCCACTCGGGATGGCGACCTGCAGCGTGTTCGACTCCAGGTACGGCATCGCGTCAGAGATCATCTTCCCGATGCTTGAATCGGGTGGTTGAATACCGAGACCGAGCAGGCTGAGGACCGCCTCATTGATGATCACCCCCGAGATGTTGAGCGTCGCGGTGGTAACAACCAGACCGATCAACTGCGGCACCACGTGCCGCCAGAGAATCCGCACGCGGTCCGCCCCGATCGATGCCGCCGCCGTGACGTAGTCCTGTTCGCGGATCGTCAACGTCTGCGAACGGACCAGCCGGGTCATCAGCGGCCAGGAGACGAGGCTCAGCGAGCCGGCGACAAGCGCCAGCCGGCCCATCCCGCCGAACCGGTCGGTCACCGCCGGACCAAAGATGGCGGCGACCAAGATCGCCAGCAGCAGCCCAGGGAAGGCGAAGAGAACGTCGGCGACGCGGGTGATACCGAAGTCGATCTTGCCGCCGATGTACCCAGCCGCCAACCCCAGTGGCACCCCGAGCACGATGTCGAGCAGCTCGACATAGGCGGCGACCAGCAACGACACCCGCAGACCGTAGATCAGCCGCGCCAGCGTGTCCCGCCCGAGGTTGTCCGTGCCGAAGGGGTGCGTCCCGGTCGGCAGCGAGTTGATCGCCGTGTAGTCAATCTTGTTCGGGTCCGCCCCAACCAGGCGTGGACCGAAGAGCGCGGTCAGGATCACCCCGATCATGACGACGAGCCCGATCATCGCCAGCGCGTTTCCGCCGAATCTGCGCCAGAAGCGCTTGGCGAGCGACTCCGGTTCCTTGGCGGCCAAGGTGTCCCGCCGTGCCTCATCGTGGACCGGTTCGACGGCCCCAATGACGAGGGTTCGTCGCTCCGTCATCTGTCGAGCCGAACGCGGGGATCCAGCACGCTGTACGTCAGGTCGGTTACCAGGTTCATGAGCACCACAGCCATGGTCAGCACGACGACGGTCCCCTGAATGACCGGGTAGTCGCGCTGCTGCACCGCCTGCACCGAGAGGAACCCCACCCCAGGAATGGAGAAGAGGGACTCGACCACGAACGCGCCGGTGAAGAGGAACGCGATCGCCGGGCCGATCACGGTCACGATCGGCAGCATCGCGTTGCGCAGCACGTGCGTGTTGCGGACGATCTTCTCCGGCAGACCCTTGCCGCGCGCCGTCCGCACGTAATCCTGCCGCAAGACGTCGAGCACGTTCGCCCGCGTCAGCCGCGAGATATAGCCGAGGTTGCCGGCGGCGAGGACGATCACCGGCATCACCCAGTACTGCGGCGGGCCCCACCCCGCCGCCGGCAACGACGGCCAGCCCCGCAGGTAGATCTGGTAATTGGTCCACTGCAGGATCGGGATCAGGACGAAACCGGGAATGGCGAAGAGCGCCAGCATCGGCACCATCGTCAGTCGCTCGCCCCAGCCGTTGTGATGGAACGCGGCGAACAGCCCGATCGGGATGCCGAGCACCAGGCTCAGCCCCAGCGCGACCCCGCCCAGCGACAGCGAGACCCCGACGCCGCCGGAGATCAGTTGGGTGACGGGGCGCTGGGCGTAGCGGTACGACATCCCGAGATTGCCGTGGAGCAGCCCCTGGAGATACCGCCAGTATTGCTCGTACCACGGCACGTCGAGACCGTAGAGGTGGCGCAGGTTCGCGTACACGACCGGGTCGCGCTGGTTCCCCATCATCGTCAGGATCGGATCGCCGGGCGCGAGGAAGCCGACGATGAACGTGAGAAACGTCACGCTCATCACCACGAGCGGCAGGCTGACCAGACGGCGAATGATGACTGGAAGCATGTCAGGACGGTGTCGCCACGGGGTGGCTCCTCACGTCCCCGTTGCCACGCTGGCGACGGTCCGCTACGCGGTGCCCCCGGTCAGGGCGCTCCACTCCGGAATCTGGTAGTCCATGCCCGTCACGTCGATCCCCTTGATGCACTCCCGGACGAGCACGTTCACTTTGGCGTTGAACAGCGGCAACCAGCCAACCTCGTCGACCGCGATCTGCTCCGCCTGGTTGTAGAGGTCGGCCCGCTTCGCGAAGTCGCCCACCATCGTGTCGGCTTCCTTCGTCAGCTTGTCGAACTCGGCGTTCGACCAGTGGCCGTTGTTGTTGCCGACGTCCGTCTGCAACTGGAGCGAGATGAAGTTCTGCGGGTCCGGGTAGTCGGCCCCCCAGATACTGTAGTACGCCTGCAGACCCTTGGCCGGGTCCTGGTAGGTGTCGTTCAGCCGCGAGCTGAAGGTCGACAGCTCCAGCGGCTCGAGCTTGACCGCGATGCCGAGGTTCTCCTGCCACATCGACTGGAGAACGGTCACGACCCGTTCGTTGTCCCCTTCGACGCCGTACGACAGCGTGAAGGTGAAGCTCTTCGGGTCGATCCCCGCCTGCGTCAGCAGATCCTTCGCCGCCGCCGGGTCGAACGCCAGCGCGGCGATCGGCTTGTCCGAGGCCGGGAACCCCGCCGGCAGGATCCGCCCGGTCGGGCTGACCGTGCCACCAAGCACCGCGTTCGCCAGCGTCTCGCGGTCGACCGCGTGGGCCAGCGCCTGCCGTGCCTTGACGTCGTCGAACGGCTTCAGCTTGTTGTTAAACGCCACGTACCGGGTGTTGAACGCGGCCGTCGACCGGAAGTCCGGGCTGTCCTTGACCTCCGGCACGCGTGACGCCGGCACCGGGTCCTGGGAACTGCCGAGGATGTCCACCTTGCCCGTACGGTACAACTGGTACCCGGTCTCGCTGTCCTGGTTAAAGACGAAGCTGAGATCGGTGACCCCGGTCACCGGCTCGTAGAAGTGCGGATTCGGCACCAGGTCGATGCCCTGCCCGTGGTTCCAGCTCTTCAACATGAACGGGCCGCTCGTCACCTTGCCGTCATTGTTGGGGTCCGCCGAGGCCGCCTTGGAGAGGATCTTCGAGGGTCCCGCCGACAGCGAGCTGAGGAAGTACGCCGACGGCTGCTTGATCGTGATCGCGACCGTCTTATCGTCGATCTTCTTGACCCCGCTCACCTTGTCCGTCTTGCCGGCGGCCACGTCGTCGGCGCCGTCGATCAAGGTGAAGTAGTACGGCCCGGTCCAGCCACCGGTCTTCGGGTCGAGCGCGTGGTTGAATGTCCAGACGACGTCATCCGCCGTGATCGGCGTACCGTCCGAGAAGGTGATGCCGTCTCGCAGCGCGAACGTGTAGGTCAGGCTATCGTCGGAGACGCTCCACTTCTCGGCCAGGCTCGGGACGACCAGCAACTTCTCGTCGAGCTTCACCAACCCGCCGTAGAGCATGCCGATCACCGTGAAGCCCTGCTGATCGGACGCCTTCGCCGGGTCGAGCGACGCCAGGTCGCTGACCCCGGTCAGCGACCACCGGATCGGCCCGCCCCCGGCCTGCTTCGCTACCGCTCGCAGCGTCATCGCCGGGAGCAGCGGCGCCGCCAGCAACGCGCCACCAGCGGCCAACAGCGAGCGACGGCTGAGACTCGCTTCAGTGAGACGCTTCGCCGTGAGACGCTTCATCGCGATCACCCTGTTCCTTTCATCGCCCATCGCCGCCGGGCGCCGGCAGGATCGATTCTCAACATCCCGATCAAGTTAATGCAAATCTTGGGATATAGCAAAGCCCTGACAGCGTGCACACCCGAGCGGTTGCTGGCTGCGTCCAGGCGTGGCCGCTCGTCACGACCCGGCGCCGGCCCGCGATACCAGTGCCCCACGCACGCCCCGTTCCCCAGATCGATCGCGCTTGCCCGTTTTTCAACACGCTGGCCGGTTACCGGCCCCAGCCGGTTTTGCCCGTAACTAATGTGCGTCCAGGGGATTCGTTCGTCATGTCGGACCGACGAGGTGGCGCGGGGTGCCGCCACCGTGGTCATGGCGAACGTGCGTCCGGCCCCGCAACGGACGATCAACGACCTCGCCCGCACCTGCGTCGCCACCATCGACCACTGGTCTCAACCCCTCGCGGAACACGACGGCAATCCACCATGGGCTTCACGCTGTATGCTAGGCGGATCGTTCGTGTCCAGAACTGTTTGGAGGACGACGTGGATCGAGGAACCAGCCGCCGATCGCCCGGCGGCACGATTCAGGGGACGATCGCCGCCGCCAACGTGGCCGCCGCCCTGGCCTCCGGCGGGCTCGCCGCCGCGGCGATGGTCAAACCGGGGCTGCTGCTGCCGGACGGCGACGAGGCCACCCCGGCGGCCGCGTTCCTCGCCAGGTACGTCGCCGCCCGGAGCCTGCCCCTCTCCGCGACGGTCGTCGCCCTGGCGCTCCTGCGGTCCACCAACTGGTTCGGCGCCTGCCTGGTCCTGGCGGGCCTCGTGCAGGCCGCGGACGCCGTGATCGGGGCGGGTTCCCGTCGCCGGATCCAGACCCTCGCCCCCGCCGCCGCGGCCACCCTCCACCTCGCCTCGGCCTGGTCGCTGCTCCGCGGCCGCCCGCACCCCTGGCGCGACTGAGCCGACGCGGCACGCCCTTTGGCTGAACAGAAGGAGGCGAAGCATGAACCACCCAGTGGTGCTCATCAATGTGTTCTCGGTGCCCAGGGGGAAGGAAGACGAGTTCGTCGCGTGGTGGAAAGAGGTGTCAGAAGAATGGAAAAAGCAGCCCAGCTTCGTGGATGCTCGGCTCCACCGCAGCCTCAACCCAGATGCTCGATTTCCGTTTATCAACGGTGCGCATTGGGAAAGTCCAGATGCGCTTCGGAAATCACGTGAAAACGTCAGTGCTCTGCCGATACAACGGCGATTGGCCGAATTAGGTGCTGAAATGACCCCAGGCCCCTACATGGTCGAAGTCGAATAGTGAACCCAGTCTTAGGTCGTCGCCGATGACATCCCGGTTTCTCGTCGAACCGTCTGGTTCCCATACCGCCCCAGCCTGTTGAAAAAGGGGGGCACTCCTGGTACGAACGCGAGCGGCGACGGCGGCGTGGCGTGCAGCCACACGGCGCGTGCCCCGGGGAAGAGGTCGGCGAAACCAGCCCGGTGGCCCCGTTCGGCCAGGGGCGCCGCTCCCAGCCCAACCAACTCAGCAACCGCTTCAGGTTTTGACCCGCCGCGCTCAGCGGCACTTCGCCGTTGACCTTCGGCAGTTCCCGCAACCGGAACCGGCGTCGCCCGTGTCAGTCCTTCGCCTCGGCGAAGAGCGGCTCCACCCAAACCTGGAGCTTGCGCCTCGCCTTCCGGTAGGGCTGGGATGTGTGGTAGCCGCGGACGCGGTCGAGGTACGCCTCGTCAACGCTGCGCCGGACCTGCCTCCTCTTGGCGCTGTCAGTGCCCCGCTCCCCACGGCGTCGAATGGCGCGGCCATAGTCGCCTCCGGGGTGTGGGGATCCGATAACGCCCAGCCGGGTGAAAACGTCGAGGCACACCCCGGAGGGTGCTGCTCAACGGCGTAAACGACCCATGTCTGACCAGGTTGCGTGACCGTCAGGGTCTCCGTCGGTGCCTGCTGTACCCCTCATCAAGCGTCTCAGGGCCGGTGTTCACCACCCCGCGGCGTTACCGGAATCTCACCCGCCGAAAGAGACCCAACCCGACCAGACCCGCGACGACCAGCAGCCCCCCGCCCAGGGCGTAAACGACCCGAATCCCGACCGCGTCGACCAACACACCGCCCAGAGCGAGGGACACCAGGCGCATCAGATTCCACGTCACGTCGAGCAGCGTGTACACCCGCCCCCGCACCGATTCCGGCACCTGGCTTTGCAGCAGCGAGGTGGAGACGACCATTCCGGTCGAGGTGTTCAGCCCGTACACGAACAGGATCACGAGGGCGACCGGGAGGGGTGTCACGACGGCCAGGAGGATGTCGCCAGCGCCGCGGATCAGGTAGGGCACGAACAGCAGCTTGGCGTCGCGGTACTCCTGGGTGACGGCGCCGAGCAGGAACGGCCCCAGCAGCGCCCCAACCCCGATCGCCAGCAGCAGCCACGCAAACCCTGCTGGAGGCAATCCCAGGTGCCGCTCGCTCAGGACGATCAGCAACGCGCCGGTCGCTCCGACGGCGAGGGAAGCCAGCGCCTGCACGACCAGGAAGCGGGAGACGAATGGGTCGGCACGGGCGAACGCCAACCCCGCCTTCGCATCAGCGAGGTAGCCGCGGACGCCGCGACTGCTTCCGCGCCCGAGTTTCCCGGCGTGCGCGGGGATGCGGAGCCGGACCACCATCAGGGCCGAGAAGAGAAATGTCAGGCCGTTGAAGGCAAAGGCCGCGTCAGTCCCCACCGCCGCGATCAGACCGCCCGCGAGGGCCGCCCCGACGATCTGGACGAGGCGGCCCGTGGACCAGGATACCGAGTTGGCGGCCAGGAGCGCGTCCTCGGGGACGATCGCCGGGATGACCGCCTGCACGGTCGGGTTAAAAAAGACGGTGGCCGTCGTCAGGAGGGCCGCCGCCAGGTAGACGTGCCACGTCTCGGTCGCGGCGATCAGCCCGAGCATCAGCAGCGCGCGGGCAATGTCCGCCCCGATCAGGATACGTTTGCGTGGGAAGCGGTCGATCACCACCCCGGCAACGGGCGCGATGAGCAACACCGGCAGGATCTCAAACACCACGACCGTCGAGACGGCCAGACCGGACCCGGAGAGCCGGTAGACCAGCACGACCACGGCGACATAGTTCAGGGTGTCGCCGAGGTTGGAGACGAGCTGGCCAAGCCAGAGCGGGAGGTAGGTCCGGTTCCGCAAAATCTCCGCGTAGGGGTTCAGGAAGCGGGAGAGCGAGCTGACCCTAAACATCCGGTCCACGCGCCGCTGACGCATCGCGCCAGTCGCCCACGATCGCGGCCAGCACCCGCGGCCGAAAGCCCAAAACCTTCGTCTCCCCAAATACCAGCAGAGGCGTGGCAAATACACCGCTCGCCGCCAATGCCCGGGCCGCCGTCAGATCACCGGTCACGTCATACTCGGTGAAGGCGATCCCCTGCCCGGTCAGCCACGTACGAACCTGCGCGCTCTCGGCACAGCCCGCCTGCGTGTAAAGGATCGGCGCGATCGTCATCAGTCCCCTCGTCGCCGTCCATCACATCGGCGTGACGGATGCCGCGTCCTCCCGTCAGATGCGGGTGCAACTGAGGATCGCCGCCGCGTTGTCGGCGATCACGCCACGGGCCAGCGCCAGGAGCTCCCGCACGCGCGGGTCGGCGACGCGGTAGTACACGAACTTGCCCTCGCGCCGGCTGTCCACGTAGCCGCACCAGCGCAGACAGGCCAGGTGGTTGGAGACCCGGCTCTGCGGCTGGCTCAGGGCCGCCACCAACTCAGTCACGTTCTTCTCACCCTCAAGCAAGAGCTCGACGATGCGCAGCCGGGTCAAGTCCGACAGCCCGTGGAAGAACTTGGCGGTGATGGCCAGCCGTTGCTCGGCGGCCGCATCCTCGTCGCGACCGGCTCCCTCACCGCCTCTGGGCATCCTCTCGGCCATCACATCCTCCTTTCTCGGGATCATATTCATAGTATTCGCATACGTCAATATATTGGCGAAGCGATAAGAGCCGTCGCAGCCGGTAGAAACCCACCGTCGTCGCGGCGGTTGTCGAGTAGATATGATTTGAGGACGACCGGTTTCTCGTCGCCATCACTCCCGCTGGGCAGTTTGTGGGTCTCGCGGGGCGAGCGGGTCGTTTCGGGAAAGGCCGCGGGGGATGACGTCCAGCCCGGTCGCGGCGCTGTCCGGGTCATGCCTCCCCGCGCCTCACCTGCCTCCCGGGCGTTGCCGGAGCAAGCGCGCCGAGTTGGCCATGATCCCGAGGTCCGGCAGCGACTGCGCCGCCGCGGCCAGGATCGGCGGCAGGAACCCAAACGCCGCCAATCCGATCCCGACGACGTTGTAGACGGCGGTGAAACCGAGGTTCACCTTGACGACCCGCATCGTGCGCTTGGCGATCCGGAACAGCTCCGGCACGAGCATCCAGTCGTCCCGCATCAAGGCGACGTGTGCCGCCTCGAGCGCCACGTCGGTCCCGGCCGCGCCCATCGCCACGCCAACGTTGGCGCTGGCCAACGCCGGCGCGTCGTTGACCCCATCGCCAACCATCACCACGGTATGGCCTCGCTCCTGATAGGCACGAACGACGGCGATCTTGTCCTCCGGCAGGAGATTGGCCCGGTAGGCAATGCCGAGTTCCTGGGCCAGCGCCGCGGCCGTGCGCTCGTTGTCGCCGGTCACGAGTTCGATCCGCTGGATCCCAAGCCGCCGCACCGCCGTCAGGGCGGCGGGAACCTCGGGTCGAAGCGTATCCGCCGCCCCGAGCACGGCCACGGACTCACCATCGCGGGCGACGACGAGCGTCGTCTTTCCCTCCTTTTCGAGCGCCGCCAGCTGTGGCAGGTCGCTCGCCGCCGGGATCAAGCGGCGCGTGCCCACGGCGATCATCCACCCGTCCACCCGAGCGCGCACTCCCTGGCCAGGGATCGCGGCAAACGCCTCGGGTCGACGCACCGTCAGGTTGTGCGCTGTGGCCGCCCGCCGGATCGCCTCGGCTAGCGGGTGCTCCGAGTGTCGCTCGGCGGTGGCGGCCAGCGTCAGCACCTCCTCCGCGGAGAGACCGTTGAGCGGGAGGACGTCGGTCAGCTGCGGCTGGCCAAGCGTCAGGGTGCCGGTCTTATCCAAGAGGAGCACGTCGGCCCGGGCTAACGTCTCGACGTACCTGCCGCCTTTGATCAAGATGCCCTGCTTGGCCGCGGCGCCAATCGTGGCCAGCATGGCGATCGGGGTTGCCAGCGCCAGCGAGCAGGAGCAGGCCACGACCAGAACCGCCGCGACCGCCAAGGGGTTGCGGGAGAGCAGGAAGGTGATCGCGGCGACGCTCACCACCACCGGCAGGAACCACCCGGAGAAGCGGTCGGCCAAGCGTTGCACGTCGGCCCGGTTGGCTTCGGCGCCTTCGACGAGGGTAATGACCCGGCCAAACGTGGTCTCCTTGCCGACCTTCGTGGTCCGCACGCGCAGGCTTCCCAGCGTCGCCTGAGTGGCGGCAAACACGGAGGCTCCCGGCTCGACCTCGACCGGCATCGCTTCGCCGGTGATCGTCGCCTGGTTGACCGTTGCCTGACCGCTCAACACGTCGCCATCGACCGGGATCGTCTCCCCCGGTCGGACGATTACCACCTCACCGATACGAACCTGCTCGATCGATAGCCGGATCTCGGCGCCGTCCCGCTCGACCCGCGCCGTCCGCGGTGCCAGCGCCATCAAGTCCTTGACCGCGCGCCGTCCCCGCTCAGTCGTGGCGTGCTCGGCAAAGTCGCCAACGCGCATAAAGAAGACGACCACCGCGGCGGTCGCCCATTGCCCCACGGCCAGGGCCGCCAGCACGCCAATCGCCATCACCGTATGGGCGATGACCTGCCGGCGCAGCGTTGCCTCGATCACGTTGCGGAAGACCGGGTACCCGAAGGCGAGGACGATCAGGAGCCCGAGGACGAAGGGAACGCGTTCGGTAAGTTGCTCGAAGAGCCCTAGCCATTCGCCCGCGACGACGATGAAGAGCACCGCGCCGAAAACGATCCCCAACAGCCGCGGCACGTCCCGCGCGACGCCCCGGGCGGCATCAGCCGCACTCGGCGCATCCGCGACGGCCAGAGGTGCTGGAACCGCGTAGCCGGCCCTGACCACCGCGCCCCGGATCGCGGGCAGATCTACCGTCGCCGGGTCGATCCGGATGATCGCCTTCTCGGAGGAGAGCAACACCTGGGCCGACTCCACGCCCGGCAGTGCGGTCAGGGCGTGTTGGACGCTGCGGGTGCAGCCGGCGCAGTCCATCCCGGTGATCGGTACCTCGATGGTCGTCAGGCGGGATGCCGCACTCATCGCTCACCCTCTCGTTCGTTGCCTACGGCGTAGCGGGTGCACTCGTAGACTCCCCGAGCGACGTCGGCCAGCACCTCGTCCGCCGTGCCGAGGAGAAACGCCACGCGGGGATCACCCAGGCGGTAGTAGACGAAGCGGCCCCGTTGCGTCCGCGCCACCAAGCCGCAGTCCAACAGGCAGGCCAGGTGGTTGGACACGTTCGACTGCGACAGATCGGTGGTCAGGACGATCTCGCCGACGCTGCGCTCCCCGTTCCGCAGCGCCTCCAGGATGGAAAGGCGGGAAGGATCGGCAAAACCCCGAAAGAGCTTCGCCTTCAGTCCGAGGGCCGGGGTCTGAGTGGTGATCAGCATCGAAATCGTCCTTTCAGTCGCATCATTACATTATCACGCAATGATATATACTTCACGGGCCCGCGGGGGTCCATCGCACCGAAAAACCATGGCATGAGTCGACGCAGCCGTTGCCATAGCCTAAACCGTGGTGCGACGACCTCCGCTCGATTGGCGCGTCTCTCCCCCCGGAGTTACGGGATCGAGATCCCCTCTCCCGCGCATCGGGCGGGTGCCCCTTGGGCGGGGGCAGGGGGTAAGGGCTTTTCGGGGTAGGGGGTGACGGCTTTCGGGGGTGCGAGCGAACGCGGTGCTGCCGCGACCCTATAGTTACCCCACTCCGTATAAATCGCCGCCGGATCGCGCCTCACCAAGGTCTTGTCTGTCTACATGCCGTCGTCACTGGCCAAAGCCGTCGCGCGGGCGTTTGTCCAACAGCTTGGGATTGACCGTAAACAAGCATCCTCCCCACGGCGACTGGTCACCTCGCGGCCACGCGCTCGGCACGCTGCCGCCCCCACTCGGCTCGCACGTCCCCCAGCGCCAGAACCACGAGAACCAGCGTCGCGGCGACCAGGTGCACGAGCGCGGACGCGACCAGGGCCAGCGGCGCCAGCGCCACCAGCGCGGCGATGGCGACCGGCCGGGAGCGCGGCACGTAGCCCCAGAGCGTCCACTTGAACACCGTATTGCCAACCAGGTAGAGCATCGGGCCACCGATGGTCAGCGCCGCCGTGGCGACCGTGGGTGGATCGATTGGGTGGGAGATCGCCAGTTCGTCCGCGGCGGCGGCGGCGATGATGCCGGCCACCATCGGGATATGGGCGAAGGTGTAGGCCGAGAGGGCAAGCCGGCCGGGGTCGCCCGCCGAGGCGATCGCCCGCCGCCCGGCCGCTTCGGCCCGGTCGAAGTAGATCCACCACAGCGCGACGCTGCCGGCGAAGGCGACGACGAACGCCGTGACGTTCGCGGCCGAGACGGACAGATCGCCGAACTCCGCCCCCGTCACCAGAATCGACTCCCCCAACGCGAGGATCACGAACAGTTGGCAACGATCCGCCATGTGCTCGCCCGCGATCGTGTAATCCGTGGTGCGAGATCGTCCCAGACCCGGCACTGGAAACCCGAGCCACAACACCGCGTAGACCGACACCACGGCCGCGAGCCAGACGGCGACGCGAACGTCACCGGTGGCCCATCCGCCAGCCAGCCACAGCACACCGATCGCCGACCACCAGATCAGCACCCGTTCGAATACGGCGCCCAGGTGGTGATGTCGGCCGACGCCGGCCAGCGCGATCCCGGTCCCACCAACCAGGATCGCGACCAATGCCGCCGCGAAGGCTAGGCCGCGCCCCGCGAACGCTCCGGGCAGCGACGCCGACATAATCAGACTGGCGAGCATCGCCCCGATCAGCATCAGCCGCACCGGCCGTGCGTCCCGGTCGAAATAGTTCGTGATCCAGGCGGTGTGGATCCAGGCCGCCCAGACGGCAAGCAGCAGCAGCACCGTCTCGACCACGCCGCGCCACGATAGGTCGGTAACCAGGTGGTCGGTGAGCTGGGTCACGGCCAGGACGTAGACCAAATCGAAGAAGAGCTCGACCGGCCGCACCTCCGCGTCGCCTTGACCCCGCTCCCGCAGCAAGGGAGCCCGCCCCTCACTCAACGTCATCCACCCGCCCCACCACCCCGGTCCATCCCCCGCTCCCACCCGCTCCGCCAGGAAGGCATTGAAACAAGGGCCGCACTTGGCTCAGCTACAATCGAGGATCAGTATCAAGGATCTCTCAAAACGCCGGCGGCCGTCGCCGACCACACGGGAGGTCATGATCCAGCGGTCCCTCCTATGGGCGTGACGGCGACACGGATACGAGAACGGAAGCGAGCACGTCGCTCGGCGGGATCATGACCCTGGCTCCTGCCGCTCAGGGGGCATACTTGGTCGAAGCATCGGACCAGGATGGCGAGCCGGGCCGGAATCGGCTAACCTCCGCCGGGACCGTTCTCGCCGGTCCACCACAAACCACCCATCGCAAACCCTAACGGAGACGCGTGTTGAGCAAGCTCACCCTTCGCCAACTCGAGCGTCACCTCTTCGCCGCCGACATCCTCCGCGGCAAAATGGACGCCTCCGTGTTCCAGGAATACATCTTCGGCATGCTCTTCCTCAAGCGAGCCTCGGATGTCTTCGATGAGCGATACGCGACGATCATCGAGGACACCCTCGCCCGCGGCCGCACCGAAGACGAGGCAAAGCAGCGCGCCGAGTCTCCCGCTCGATACGCGGCTGCATTCTTCGTTCCCCCAGCCGCCCGCTGGGCGCATATCCGCGACGAGCTCCACCACGATGTCGGCAAACTGATCCGGGTCAAGGATGGTCTGATGGACGACCTACTGACCGGACGGGTGCGCGTAACAGAAACCCAGGAGGCAACGGCGTGAAGATCGGTACGATTCTCGACCAGATCGACCTCGGCACGATGGCCCTACCCGAGTTTCAGCGGGGCTACGTCTGGAACCGAGATCAGGCCCGCGGCCTGATGGACTCCCTCTACCGCAAGCACCCGGTCGGCGGGCTCCTTGTTTGGGTCACGAAGACCGAGAATGCCACCACGCGCGGCGACGGGACGGTGTCGCCGGGGGGGTGGGTCGAGCTCCTACTCGACGGCCAGCAGCGGGTCACCTCCCTCTACGGAATCATCCGCGGCGCCCCGCCTAAGTTCTTCGACGGCAACGGTTTGGCCTTCAAGGGCCTCCACTTCAACCTCGCCGACGAGACCTTCGCGTTCTACGCACCACTCAAGATGAAGGATAACCCGCTCTGGATCGATGTCACTGAGTTGATGCAAAAGCCGGTTGGTGAGTTCATCCAGCGCCTGATGGCGGTGCCGGAGCTGGCTCCAGGCCTGACTGACCACATTACCCGCCTGACCAATATCCAGTCGATCAGCCAGATAGAGTTCCACATTGACCGTGTCACTGGAGAAGACAAGACGGTTGACGTTGTCGTCGATATTTTCAACCGCGTCAATAGCGGCGGCACCAAGCTTTCAAAGGGTGATCTCGCCCTCGCCAAGGTTTGCGCGGCCTGGCCCGAGGCTCGGGATGAGATGAAGGTGCGCCTTGAGAAGTGGCGGGATGCTGGCTTCCACTTTCGTCTTGAGTGGTTCTTGCGGTGTATCAACGCCGTCGTCACCGGCGAGGCGCTATTCTCCGCACTTGCGGATGTCGAGACGCCAACGTTCCAGCAGGGGCTTATACGGGCAGAGAAGCGAGTCGACGCGCTGCTCAATCTCATCTCGGCCCGGCTCGGCCTTGACCACGACGACGTTCTCGGCAGCCGCTACTCGCTGCCTCTGCTTGTCCGCTACCTCGATCAGCGGGACGGCGTCCCGTCCAACCACAAAGAGCGGGATAAGCTGCTTTACTGGTACGTCCACAGCTTCCTGTGGGGTCGCTATGCCGGATCCACCGAGTCGGTCCTCAACCAGGATCTTGCTCTGATCGAGGATCTCGACGGAGCACTTGACTGCCTCATCGATCAGCTCCGCCAGAACCGAGGCGATCTTCGCCTACGTCCGAACGACTTTCTTGGCTGGAGCCGCGGAGCGCGCTTCTACCCCCTCCTTTACATGCTGACCCGGGTCTACCATTCCCGGGATTGGGACACTGGGATCGAGCTACGAGACAACCTCTTGGGGAGTCTCAACAGCTTGCAGATGCATCATATCTTTCCCAAAGCATTACTTTACAAGCATGCCTATTCGCGACCCGAGGCAAACGCCCTCGCCAACTTCACCTTTCTCACTCAGGAGACGAATCTTCTCGTTTCCGATCGCGACCCCGCAGAATACCTCCCCGCATTTGAGATGGCGAATCCGGGTGTTCTTGCGTCGCGCTGGATACCGACCGACCCCGAGCTATGGAAGGTCGAGCGCTACCGTGAGTTCCTCGGGGTACGGCGGGATTTACTCGCCGGGGCGGCGAACGACTTTCTGAACAGCCTGTTGGCCGGCGCGGTGCCGGAGCAGTTGCCGGTGGTTCCGGTCCTGGAGCGGCCACCAGCCGCCTTACCGGGTGCTGTGGCGTCCGAGGACGAGCGGCTTGTCCTCACCGGGTGCAATGAGTGGGTCGTGCAGCAAGGCCTACCTGAGGGAGAGTTCTCCTTCGAGCTGTCCGACCCCGTGACGGGCGAGCCACTCGCGATCCTTGACCTCGCCTGGCCGCTTGGCCTCCAGGAAGGCTACAGCCCACCGGTGGCAGTCCTGATCGACGAAGGTGAAGAGGCGGAGGCGGTGGCCAACCGCGCTGGCTACCTTTACTTCACGGACCCGGATACCTTCCGCGCCTATGTGCGGAGCGAGATCCTCGCCCTCGACGCAGCGGCCGTCTGATCCCATGGCCACCCCCGCAGTGTCTCTACCCGCCGAACGAACCATCGTCGAGTTGCCCTTCATCGAAAAGCTCACGACGATGGGGTAGCAGCATCTCGCAGGGGACATCGACGTTCCGGACTTCTCGTAGCGCCAGGGTTTCTTTGACGTGTTCCTCGCCAAGCGACTTCGCAACGCTATTCGGCGCATCAATCTCGACGCCGCCGGTCTACGTTGGTTCGACGATTACCGGGTCAATCAGGCCGCCTTCATGCTCGAACGCCTCGGCGTGCCCAGACTGAATGGAGGTGAACCAGACCGCGCCCGACCTCCTTCTCCACGGCACGACCGTCGAGGGGAATGTCGTTCGCCACGGTGGGAAGGACCAAACAGTCTGTTTCCTCGACTTCAATCATCCCGAGCGCAACGACCCCCCTCCGCCCTCCGCCCTACAGCAGATCCTCGTCGTGAAACACATAGCGATCGAAGCGACCGATCGCCGCCGAAGCGAAGAAGGCCGACAGCCGCCGCGGCCGGAAACCGGCGGCGAAGAGCGGCACGATCGCCGCCCGGTTCTCGCCGGGGAGGTCCACCCGCCAGCCAAGACCGGCGTCGTTCTGTTCGCCCGCGGCGGCGAGCGCGCGCTCCAGTACCTGAGCGAACCGCTCGCCATCGACCGCCGCGACGGGACCGATCCGCCCCCGTCCTCCCCGAACCGAGACGAGATAGTACCCGGCCGGGGCACCCGTATCGCGTCGCGCCAGCAGGGCGCCCCGCGCGCCTTCATCCAGCCAGCGCCGCAGGTCTTGGGGGCGGCGCACTCCCCGCACCAACCGGTCGATGTCGCCCACCGTCTCCAGCACGGCCGGGTCGTCGGCCAGGAGCGGCTGCGGCTCCAACCCATCGTCCCAGCGCGCCCCTGGAAAGGTCGGTGCTGTCGCCCGCAGATCGATGCTCGGCGGCTGCGGCGCCAGCCCCAGGGTCAGGTACCGCGTCAGCGCCTTCGGATCGTCGGACGCCTGGAGGGTGAAAACATCGCAACCAGCGGCAACGCCAACGGCGTGGATTCGGTCGAGCAGCGCCCGGCCCAGGCCGCGCCCCTGCTCCCCCGGCAGCACGAAGAGGTAAACGAGGTGCCAGTGTCGCTCCCGGATCGCCGCCGCCGCGACACCCAGCACCGCGTCGCCGCGCACCGCCACCCAGACGCGATCCGGCCCATCCTCGTACATCAGCGTCAGATCAGCCAGTGCCGCCGCCCCGTCGCCCTCCTCCCCCGCCGGCTCCCGGAGTGAGCGCCCGTGCAGCCGCTGGTCGAGCTCGTCGTCCGCGCGGACGTAGACCTCCGCCGCCGCGGCCAGCTCATCTCGCCGCGCCGGCCGGTACGCGATCCCCTCGTTCATCCTCTCGCGACCCTCGCGGCCAGACCCGCTACGCCGCGACGTGGGAGGCGCGGACCACTGTCCGCTGGAGGTACTTGCCGTCGGCATAGTCGAAGGTGCCGCCGCACGTAATCAGCGTCAGCACATCGCCCGCCGCCCGGCCCGTAATCTCGTCAAGCGGCGCGTTGTCCGCGTCATACTCCCGCACCCAGTCGACCTGATAAGCGTAGACGTCGCCGTTCGCTCCGGTCACCGAGATCTTGTCGCCCTGCGCCAGTTGATTGATCGTATAGAAGACGGACGGACCAACGTTCCAGTAGTCGATGTGGCCGGCCATCACCACGTTGCCACGCTCACCCAACCCCGACAGGTTCTCGTACCAGGCCACGACCCAGGGCCCGGTCGGGTCCTGCATCTCCCCGTCGACGATCTTCAGCGGCTCGATCTCGGCATTGACCGCCGCCTTGTCGATCTCGATGCTGACCGGCCGCACACCAGCCGGACGTTCCGCCGCCGGCGCCGACAGATCGAACGGACCGGGTCGTTGCCCACCGCTCGATGGCACCTCTCCGGTCCCAGTCGAGATGATCGGCACCGATGTCTCTGTCCCCGGGGTCGCGTCGTCCTGGGCTCGCCCCGCGACCGGGATCGCCAGCAGCACGGCCACGAGCGCAACCGGCGCCGCGAAGGTCCACCATATCCGGCCCAGGCGACGGCGCGAGAGGCGAGTTGGCATTGAAATCTCCATTCGCGCGTCTCTCCACTCTACGTTCGGCGTCCGCCCGTTTCCGGTCGCGCGCCGAGCCGGTCCAACCGGCGCCACGCGCGACGCCGTTGTCTCTTTCTAGATACGCGCGAGCGCGCCAAATCGTATCATTGCCGAACGATCCCTCGCGCAGATCCGTCCGAGCGCACCGACCGCGCCACCCCGTTTCAGTCGCCGCCACCTATCCCACGAGACCGAAGGATCCGCCCCCAATGCGACTAATGACTCCCGGCGAATACCGGGCCTTCCTCCTCGACCGCCCGCGCACCGCCAAACTCGCCACCGTCCGGTCCGACGGCCGGCCCCACGTCGCGCCCGTCTGGTTCGACCTCGATGGCGACGATCTCGTCTTCACCACCTGGCACACCAGCGTCAAGGCCGCCAACCTGCGCCGCGATCCCCGCGTCGCGCTGGTCGTCGACGACGAAGCGCCGCCGTTCGCCTTCGTCCGTATCGACGGCCTGGCGTCCCTCGTCGACGACGCCCCCGACCTCCGCGCCTGGGCCACGCGGATCGCGGCCCGCTACGTCGGAGCGGATCAGGCAGAAGCCTTCGGCGCCCGTAACGGCGTCCCGGGCGAGCTACTGGTGCGGGTCACTCCGTCCCAGATCGTTGCCCAGACCGAGATCGCCAGCTAGTAACCAGCCCCGACCTCGCGCCACCCGTACGCGGTCCATTGCCTCGCGTCTGCCCTCACGAGGCGGGGATGACCCCCATCCGCCATCAGCCGCCGGCCAGCCGTTCGTCCAGGAAGCGCGCCAACTGGCCCCGCGCGATCTCGTCGAGACCCGTCGCCGGCTGGCGTTGGTGGGCGGACGTGAAGATACCCCGTCGCCGCAGCTCCTCCTTGGCCGATGCCACCGAGTGATCGATCGACTGCATCGCCCAGAGGACGAACGGCAACTCGTCCTTGAAGCGCCGGGCAGCGCCCGCCCGGTCGCCGGCGTCGTACCGCGTCTGAATCTCGGCGAAGACTCGGGTGAAATTCGGCGCCGGCATGCTCCCGGCGGCACCCCGTTCCAGAGCGTCGATGATCCCGAGTCCACCCCAACCGCAGAAGACCGCCAGGCGATCCCCGGTCAGCCGCCGGGTCTCGGAAATCGTCGTTCCTTGCGGCGTCCCTTCCACTTTGACATAGCGCAGCGTCGGGATCGCCTCCGCCATCCGCGACCAGAGGGCGGGAGACATCGCCACCCCCGTCAATTGGGGCGCGTCCTGCACGATCAACGGCACGCCGGCCGCCTCCCCAATTCTCCCGTAGTAGTCGAGCAATCCCTCGGCGTCTGGCTTGACAAAGGAGGGTGGAAGAACCATCACCGCGCTCGCTCCCAGCGCCACCGCCCGCCTCGCCCGCTCGATCGCCGGCTCGGTCCCCGCCCCATCCGCCGAGACGACGACCGGCACCCGCTCCCCAACCGCGGCGACCACCGCCCGCGTCACGTCGTCCCGCTCCGTCTCGGTCAGCTTGTAGCCCTCGCTGGCGATCGCGAGACAGGCCACCCCGCGCGCGCCTTCCGCCACCACCCACTCGACTTCTCGCTCCAGACTCGCGAGATCGAGCGCCCCATCATCGGCGAACGGCGTGCACAGGATTGGGACGCAGCCGGTCAAAGACGTCCACTCGGGCATCGTTGATCCTTCCTCCGGTCACGTGGAGTCGCCGCCGGACGCTGGACTGGAAAGCCCACAAGGTTGCCGCTACGCCGTCGTCCCTACGCTCCCCCTTGCCACCTCAACCCCCGCTGGTGGTGGGGCGGCTACGGATCGGTCAGCCGGCGCGGGCCGGCGTCGCGTCTTGATCCGCCGCCGCCACCGCGGCGTCCTCCGGCGCCGGCGGCGTCTTCTCCCCCTCGCGCCGCTCCCACCCGGGCGCGAACAGCGGCAGGAAGTTGGAGACCTGGTACGGGTGCTTCTCCACCTCCGCCCAGTTCAGATCCACCCCGAGACCGGGCCGGTCCGCGACCGGAATACGGCCGTCGATCACCTCGGCCGGGTGGTCGACCAGCTCCCGTTCCCAGGGGACGTTGAACTCGTCGAAGATCTCCTGGACCAGCAGATTCGGCGTGCAGGCGCCGATCTGGACGCAGGTCGCCGTCGAGATCGGTCCCTGCGCGTTGTGCGGCGCCACCACGCCGTAGTGCGCGTCTGCCATCGCGCAGACCTGCCGCGTCTTCCAGATCCCGCCCATGCTCCCCGGCTCCGGCTGCAGAATGTGGACGGCGTTATGGACCAGCAGCTCGGCGAATTGATGCGTCGAGCTGTAGCTCTCGCCGGTCGAGACCGGCACTGTGATCCGCCGCGCCACCTCGACGACGGCGTCGATCTTCAGATGGTGGGTCGGCTCTTCGAACCAGGTCGGACTGAACTCGGCGAGCCGCTCGCCCAGCCAGATCGCCTCGCCGACGCTGAACCGGCAATGCCCCTCGATCATCAGCTCGACCTCGGGTCCGACCTCCTCCCGCACCGCGCGCACGATCGCCAGCGACAGGCGCCGCTCGCTCGGGTCCATCGTCCGGTAGGCCGCCCCAAACGGATCGAACTTCAGCGCCCGGTACCCCCGGTCTACCACCTGCCGCGCCCGCTCGGCGAAGCTCTCTGGCGTTCGCGGCCCGGCGTACCAGCCATTCGCGTAGGCCGGCAGCGTCTCGTGGTACCGCCCGCCGAGGAGATCGTAGATCGGTCGCCCGGTCGCTTTGCCGATGATGTCCCAACAGGCCACCTCGACCGCCGCCACCGCGTTCATCTGGACCTGGCCGCCCTCGGAGTACAAGTCGCGCGTCATCCGCTGGAAAATCGTCTCGATCTGAAACGGGTCGAGCCCCTCGTAGCGCGGCGCCATCTCGTGGACCGCCGCCTCGACCGTCTTGGCGAAGGCGTTGAGCGTCCCCTCACCGACGCCGTATAACCCCGGCTGGTCCGTATCCAGCCGCACGAACAGCCAGTTCTTCCAGGGATTCCCAACGATGTACGTCGTCGCCCGCGTGATCCGCACCTGATCCCTCCCTCGTCCCTACCTGAGCCGTTCGAGCGCTTCGATCACGTCTCGCGCGTCGGCAACCGCGGCCTTCGCTTGCTCGCCGACGTCGCCCGGGAATGGATTTCGATAATCCGCGGCGATCCTCCTACGCCGCAACCGCTCGGCCTTTTCACGCATGCCTGATTCCCCCGCGTCGGGATCGGCGCCAATAGCTTCCCAGACCCTGCCGTGGCTCTGGCGAACGGGCAGGAGGTTCTTGGCGCGCACATACCCAGCGGCGACATGATAGGCGGCATAGTATGCCCGGCTGATGGCCGTCCGCTGCGATGGCTCATCGTCCGCTTCCAGGGCGAGCCGTTCGGCGAAAGGCAGGAAGTCCCTCCAATCGAACACCGTCAGCGATACTCGACATCGACGATGAACCGTCCCGCCGCGAACCGTGCCGTGGGGATGAGCCACTCGCGGGTCAGGCGATCCAGCCGCGGACGAACTTCGTCCCACTTCAGCCGCGTCGGGACGACGGCGACCAACTCGTCATTCTCCTCTTCCTCCTCGTCGTCCGGGTCCCAAACCACCTCCAGAATCATTGACCCGTCGGTGGGTAGAAACTCCGGAATCTTCGTTGAGGCATCGACGAGAAGGTCGATCAGATCAGGGTTGCGCGCCAGGTAGGCGCGCACCTCGTCCGGCTCCCGGAACTGGTAGAGCGCTTCCAGCGTGTCGATCGTCGCGGACCCGGCCGTCTCCGCCGCGCGCATCGTGTCCGTCCTTTCTCGTCCGAGCGGCCGACCAGGAGCCGTGCTCGGTCCGTTCATCTTACCCGCGGACGCCGCTGAAGGCGAAACCTCATCGGACAGACGCTGGTCGTCGTGCCCGCTCCACCTAAGGCATCTGGTGTTAGCGGCCCATGGCGATACCCGCACCGAACGGATCGGCGCCGCCGTAGCGCAGACCGGTCTCGGGGTCGCGGCTGACCCCGGTCGGACTCGCGAACCCACGGGGCGAGAACGAAACCTCCACGTCGACCACGTCGTGTCCCATCGCGCGCAGGCGTTGCCGCGTACCAAGCGGAAGACGATCGTCCGCCAGAAGCTCAGGACCCGAGCAATCAATGAGGGGGGCGGCGCAGGCTTCCTGGATATCAAGCCCGAAGTCGACGACGTCGAGCGTCATTTGCAGGCAGGTGTCCATGATCCGCCGCCCGCCGGGCGCACCGACGGCCAGGACCGGCACGCCGTCGCGGACGGCGACGACGTGCGCCATGCTCGAGGCCGGCTGCTTCCCTGGCGCAATCGCGTTCGGACCACCCGGCTTGGGATCAAAGAGGTTCATGCTGTCGTTCAGCAAAACTCCCGTTCCGGGGACCGTGATGGCGGATCCAAAGATCAACGTCAGGGTTTGCGTGACGGCGACCATGTTCCCGTCCCCATCGACGACGGAGAGGTGAGTCGTGCAGCCGTCGTCAGTGGCGACGATTGCGGGGCCGCTCTCGACCCGCGCACCGGCGATGCCCTGTCCTGCCCGGGGTTGCGACGCGTGCGCGGGGTCGATCTCCGCCCGGCGCTCCGCCGCATAGCCGGCCGAGGCGAGCCTGTCCCAGTCCGTGCCGACGAAATCCGGGTCTCCAACGTAGGCGAAACGATCGGCGAACGCGCGCCGGCTCGCCTCGGCGACGAGGTGCAGCGTTGCCGCGGTGTTGAATCCGGTCGCCGGAAGATCGAAGCCATTGAGGATATTCAAGGTCTCGCCGACTGTGATCCCCCCAGCGTGATATGGGAGCAGCACCAGCGTGACGTCGCGGTACGGCAACACCAGCGGATCGACGACGCGTGCCTGGTATCGGGCGAGGTCTCCGGCGGTCATGATGCCGCCAAGCTGTTGGACGTGCGCCGCAAGCCGCGCCGCGACCTCGCCCTGGTAGAAGCCATCGACCCCGTGCTCCGCGATCGCTCGCAACGTCTGCGCGAGCTCCGGCTGGACGATCAGCGGCTGGGGGCGACCGAAGAGCGGCGCGGGCGGCAACCCGTTGCGCAGGAAGATGCGCTCGGTTTCCGGATCGCGCCGGATCACCTCTTGCTGCGAAGCGATCAGCATGCCTCGATACCAGTCGACGGGAAACCCGTGCTCCGCGAACCGGATCGCCGGTGCCAGCGTGTCCGCGAGAGGTTTGGTGCCGAAGCGATCGAGGGCCAGCCCCATGCCGCTGACCATGCCGGGGACAGCCACCGAAAGCGGTCCGTAGGCGTTCGCTTGATCCTTGACGCCGCCAAACCCCACGCTATCGGCCCGGAGCTCCTCAGTCAGCTCAAACATGTCGGGCTGGGCACCCGCGGGGGCCCGACCAAAGTAGTCGACGACGGTCCGTTCGCCGCTAGCCAGTTGGATCGTCATGAAACCGACGCCGCCGATGCCGCTCATCCACGGCTCCACGACGCCGATCGCAAACGCCGCCGTCACGGCGGCATCCACGGCGTTCCCCCCGTCGTCGAGCATGTCGAGCGCGGCTTGGACGGCCCAGGGATGCTTCGCCGCGACCATCTGTCGCCGCCCGACCGCGAGGTCTCGCGAGATGCGCCATGCTGTCACTTGAGACATGATCTCACCCGTGCTCGCTCACGTTGTCCCGTACGTGCCGCGCTCATCGCACCCGGTTCGCCAATCCTACCCCCGGACCGCCCCAAACGTGAGCCCCCGGATGATCTGTCGTTGGAAGAGCAGCAGAACGATCAGGACCGGCAGCAGCATCACCGTCGCCGAGGCGGAAAGCTGGCCCCAGAGGACCTCCTGGTAACCGATGAACGCCTGCAACCCAACCGGCGCCGTCCGCGCCCGGGTGTCGGTCAGCACCAGGGCGAACAGGAATTCGTTCCAGGAGAAGAGGAATGAGAGGATACCGGTCGCCGCGATCCCCGGTAGCGCCAGCGGCAGCATGATCGTCCGGAAGGCTTGCCAGTGCCCGCCGCCGTCGACCAGCCCCGCCTCCTCTAGCTCTCGCGGTAGGTCGCCGAAGAACCCCTTCATCACCCAGATGATGATCGCCAGGTTCTGCGCCACGTGGGCGATGATCAGACCCAGATGTGTGTCCTGCAACTCGAGCGTCCGGTAGAGGATGAAGAATGGGATCAGCATCGCCACCGGCGGCGCCATCCGTGTGCTCAGCACCCAGAAGTCGTAATCGGCGCGGCCCCGGAAATCGTGCCGCGCGAGCACGTACGCGGTCGGCACCCCCACCAGCAACCCGAGCGCCGTCGCTCCCAGCCCGACGATGACGCTGTTCCGGAAGAACCCGATCACCTCCCCCTCTGCCAGAACCTGGCGGTAGTTGGCCAGCGTCGGCGTAAAGAGCCAGGCCGGCGGGCTGGCCATCACGTCGACCTCCCGCTTCAAGGACATCGCCACGATCCAATAAATCGGGAATAGACTCCAGACGGCGAACGCTGCTAGCACGACACGGCGAAGCGTGACGGTGAGTGGTCGTGGGCGCGTCACCATCGGCTACCGCTCCATTGCCCGGATCAGTCCCGTTCGCCACAGAAAGAGGCGCGCGAAGAGAATCGTCAAGATCAGCATCACGATCGCGATGCTCGAGGCGTACCCCATCTCCAAAAACTCGATCCCCTGCTTGAAAGCGTACAGGTTGAGGGTTCGGGTCGTCGTGCCCGGCCCGCCCCCTGTCAGGACGTAGATAATGTCGAACGTCTTGAAAGCGTCGATCACGCGAAAGAGGATCGCCACCGCTAGGTACGGACGCAGCATCGGCAGCGTCAGGTCGCGAAAGAGCCGCCAACCGCCGGCCCCGTCGACGGTCGCCGCCTCGAACGGCTCCTGCGGCAGGACGCTCAGGCCACCGACGACGATCAAGAGGATGAACGGGGTCCACTGCCAGACGTCGACGATCACCAGCGCCGGTAGCGCCATCTTCGGATCGGAGAGCCATGCCTGCGGCGGCAGCCCCAACCCCTGGAGGAAATAGTTGACGATCCCCAGGGACGGACTGTACATCAGCCGAAAGGTGAAGGTCGCCGCCACCGGGGTGATCGCCATCGGGATCATGTAGGCCGCACGTAGCGCCGGAGCCCCTCGCGTCTCAGCATGGAGCAGCACTGCCACCAGCACCCCGATCACAGTCTCGATTCCAACCGCCAGCGCGCAGAAGACGAGCGTCACGCGGAACGCTCCCCAGAAGTCGGCGCTCCCTAGCAGATCCGCGTAGTTGCGGAGCCCGATCACTTTCCGGTCACCGGGCGCCAACAGCGTGTAGTCGGTGAAGCTGAGGAGCAGGCTCGAGATGAACGGGTAAAGCGTCAACCCGAGCAGCAGGATCGTCGACGGCGCAAGCATCAGCCAGACGAACCGCCGCCGTTGCCGGCGGTTCGTTCCCATGCCTGCCACGGTGGCACGTGGCACGGCACTCGGGGTAGCCTGGACGCGCGGCTGATCCATTGGCGACTCCCGCTCAGGATGAGAAGCCCGTGCGCTTACCAAAGAATGCGGACGCGCCCATCCCACCGACGGTCAACGGCGTCATCCGCGCCGTTCTCAACCAAGGCAACGGCCACCGCACCCCACCACCACGGCGGTGGATGGGGACGCGGCCGGCCCCACCCCCGATCGTTCCCCGCCTACGAAGCGAGCTCCTTGTTCGCCTTCTGCGCCGCCTCGGTCAACGCCGCCTTGGCATCCTTCTCGCCAACGATGACCTGGTTGATCGCGATCGCTAACGCGTCTCCCACCTGCGGCCACTTCGGGTTGAACCAGGCCCGCGTCATCACCGCGCCGTCGGCTGCCTTCAGGTTCGCCAGCGCCGCCGTCGCGGCCTGCTCGCCGAAGACCTTACGGAATGCGGCGTCTTGCCAGGCCGAGGCGCGCGGCAGCGCCGCCCGGTTGCGCGCTACCAGGAGACTCGTCGGCTTGCTGGTCACCCACTGCATGAAGAGCCAGGCTGCCTCCTTGTGCTCCGACTTCGCGTTCATCCCAAACAGCCAGTGCCACATGTTCGGCTTGGCCGGGGCGCCATTGCCCCCCGGCAACGCGCCGTAGAGAACCTTGCCGGCGACCTTGCTCTTCTCCGGATTCTCGATATCGAGCGTAAAGTTCGATGAATCCCCAGCGATCGCCGCCTTCCCCTGCTGAAAGTCGCCCAGCGCCTCCATCCAGTGGTAGTTGCCGACCCCGGCCGGCCCCGCGTCCTTCAGCAGCTTGCCATACATCTCGATCGCCGCCACCGCCTCCGGACTGTCAAAGACCGCCTTGCCACCCTCGTCGATCACCTGACCGCCGTACGAAAAGATGAACCCACCCGCCGTCCAGTCGACCGCGTCCGCTGTCGGCTTGCCACGCATCGCGACACCGGCAAGGTCGCCCGACTTGAGCTTGACCGCTGCGTCGTAGAGTTGATCCATCGTCGTCGGCGCGGCCAGCCCAGCCTCATCCAGCAGGTCCTTGCGCATGAACAGTGTCTGCGATTCGGCGGTGATCGCGACCGCGTAGCGCGTTTTATCCGCCGGCCACACGGGAAAGTCGCGGGCGCTCTGGAAGATGTCCGGCTCGTCGTACCAGGCAGCATCCGTTAGCTTGGCGTTGGCGTAGTAGTCGTCCAACGGCTCCAAAAACTTACCTTGGACTGCCTGCCCCATCGCCCAGACCATGAAGACATCCGGGGTCGAGCTGCCACCGGCCAGCGTGACCGGAATCTTGGTCACGTACTCCGTCTCGGACTGCTTCTGGACCTTGACCGTGATCCCGGTCAGTTCGGTGAACTGCGGCAAGATGGGCTCAACCGCCGTCAGCCAGGGGTGCTCCAAGCCACCGAGGATCAGCGCCTGCCCGTCCGCCTGCTTCCAATCGATCTTCGCCGATTGGTAATCCGCCAGATTTGCCCCTTGCGCCGCCACCCCTCCCTGTCCACGGAGAAGCGACGGCACCGCGAGCGCCCCCGCGCCAAAAGCCGCCCGCCCCACGAACCCACGCCTCGTCAACCCACGCCGCAGGACGCGCCGGGAAACCTCGTCTACCCGATCAACCATGGCCTGCTCCTCCTCGACGACACCGCCGTCTACTATCAGCGCCCAACCTTGAACGCCGGCTTTCGGCGCCCACCCGCGATCGCACCCGTCCTCGCCTACGCCGCCGGCTCGATCGCGATCTTGCCCACCTCCTCTCCGTCCACCTTCCAGCCCCCCTCCGGAGTCAGCGCCATGACCGCGTCACGGGCGCGGCTCAGTGGCAAGCGATGGGTCAGCAGCGTCTCGTACGGAAACGCACGGCGCTCCAGCAGCCGCAGGCTTTGCAGAAAGTGGAGGGGTCCGTAACCAGAAGAGCCAGCGAGGGTGATGTTGTTCGCTAGCAGGTGCCGATTCGGGTTGAGCGGAATCGTCCCCACGTCGGCGAAGTGACCGACTTCCAAGTACCGTCCTCCATTACGCAGGCAGCGGATACCCTCGATCACCGCCGCCGGCACCCCCGCTCCTTCGATGGCGACATCGACGCCGCGGCCAGCCACCGTCGCCTCCCGCACCAGCCGCACCCGCTCCTCCGGGTCGGTCACCTCCCCGATGTCGATTGTCACGTCCGCCCCGAAGGCCCGGGCCACCTCCAGCCGCCGCGTTGGTCCACCGATGACGATCACGCGCGTCGCGCCGTGCGTGATCGCCGCGGCAATCGCCAGCAACCCCACCGTCCCCGATCCCTGGATTAGCACGCTGTCGCCCGGCAAGATACCGACGCGCTGCACGCCGTGGACGGAGGTCGAAAACGGCTCGGCGAGGACGGCGATTTCCGGCGGCAGCTCCGTCTTGAAGAAGCGCGTTCGCGGGTTCTGGAAGTGGATCACCTCCGACCAGCCGCCGGCCAGCTTGCGCTCGTCGTTGTTGGTGAAGCCGGTCACATCATAGTTCGGGCAGTTGACCACCGGACCCGGATCGACCACGCACTCGTAACAGACCCCACACGGCGTGGCAGGCATCGGCACCACCCGATCTCCCAGCTTGACCGGCTTCCCCTCGGCATCCTCCGTCACGCCCGAACCCAACCGCTGGATCACGCCAACAAACTCGTGCCCCATGACGATCGGGTAGGGGATGCCAGGGACCTCGCCGAGATAGATGTGGGTATCGGTCGCGCAGGTGCCAGACAGCTCTGTCCGTAAAAGGAACTGACCCGGCCCCGGTGCCGGAACCTCGTAGTCCTCGACCGCGAACGTGCCTTTTGGCTTATCCAGGACCGCCGCGCGCGATGTTTCCGCCACCACCCCTCCCCTTCTCGCCAGATCCGGTCAGCCCGCCCGCCGCTTCGTGTGTCCCCCCGCTCCCTGTCCTCGCATCTCCGGATCCTCGAGAATGCCAAGGTCGAGCGGCGTCCGCACGATGTGACGGCGCATCGCCACGCGTGCGCCGTCGCTATCTCCGTCGCGCAGGCACGCCGCCAGCGCGTCATGGTCGTCGAGGGCGTGCTGTCGCGCCTCGGTCCCGAGCCGCGCGGTCGTCAGCTTGTAGACTTCCACTTCGCGCGCGACCGAAGCCAGCGCCCGCCGCAACAAGCCGTTGCCTGTTCCCCGAGCGAGCGCGTCGTGAAACGCGGTGTCGGCGGCGACGAAGGCGTCGGCGTCGTCCGCCAACGCGGCTCGCATCCGGTCAAGCGCCTGATCCATCGCGAGCAGGTCACGGCCGGTGGCGCGCTTGGCCGCCAGTCCCGCCGCCTGTGTCTCCAGCGCTTCCCGCAGCTCGATCAACTCCAGCAGCGATCCCCGGTGAGCGGACAGCCAGGAACGAATCAACCGATCGAGCGGTCCCGCCGCCCCCTCCTTCAGAAAGACGCCTCGGCTCGGCAGCACCTCAACGAAGCCGATCAGATCCAGCGTGCGCAGCCCCTCCCGCACGCTCGTCCGCCCGACCCCTAATCGGCTCGCGAGCTCCCGCTCCGGCGGCAGTCGCTCGCCTGGTCGCAGTCCCCACTCATCGACCAATCCCCGGATCTGCTCGGCGACGTCGTCCGAGACGCGTCCCCGCTTGGTCGTGACGAACACCGGCATTCTCTCGCGACGGCAGAACTGGTCTGCGTGGTCTGACCACAGTACCCGAACCCGGTGCGCGCGTCAACGGCCAGCACGCGAGGGCTCGATCTCCTCGCCTCCCTCGGCGTTGCGGATCACCGGAGCGCCTCTGCGGCTATCGTCGCCGCGACCCGCGTGACCCTGGATGCCAACACCCCGTGCGATCCCCGCGCTCTCGTTGCCGCCGCCCGCGACCCGCCGCCTGGCCGCGCCGTACGACGCCAGGCAGAGACAAGCCTGTCCCGCTCACGGGCACGGCGCGGCGTTAACGGGCGCTCCGCCGGGGCGACTCCAACCCACCGGTCTCCCGGATCCCCCTTGGGCATCTTGCAGGTCGTCCACCACCGCGATATTGACGGTGATCGGGTCGCCACCTGAGTACGCAACCCTGCGCCTTCGCAGACTGGCATCTGAATCAGGCCCCCAAGCCACGCCGGTGACAACACGAGCATCGGGCGTCCTCTCCTCGGTCGGTCAGTTGATTGACAATGGTGGAAGTCGGTGATACTTTGTCGGTCAAGTGATTGATGAACGAGGATAGAACCAGGTGATGGAGGAACCAACGGCAGGACATGCGGTCATGGGGGGCAACCGCCGCGCGCTCATTCTCGCCGCGTATGCCCGCATCGCCACCGACGGGTTCGAGGGTCTGCGCACCCGTGATGTCGCGGCTGCCGTCGGAGTCAATATCGGCACGCTGCACTACTACTTCCCAACCAAGGAAGCTCTGATTCGCGGCGCCGTCCGGCACATGACCGCGACGTTCGCCGCCACGCTGTCGCGGGATGGATCGCCAGCCGACCAGCTCCGAGGACATCTCGCGGGCCTGCGCCACCTCCTGAAAACGGATCAGGAGCTGTGGGCGGTGTCGAGCGAGGTCGCGCTGCGGGCCACTCGCGACGACGCCATCGCCGACATGGTGCGGCAAGCAGACGACCAATGGTTTGGGTTCCTGCGGGGTCTGGTGACCCGGGGTATCGACCAGGGCTTCCTGGACGGCAGCCTGCAGCCAGACGGCGTTGCGGCGGTCCTCATTGCCGCCATCAAAGGCGTCAGCATGCCGACGATGGGCTCGTTTCGGCCCGAGCGGATCGACCAGACCTTCGATCAATTGGAGCGGTGGCTCGGCTTGAGCGCGACCACGGCATCTGACCCCCGCGACGGTTAGACGCCTCACATGACGATGGCAAACGAATCTCCGAGCGCCCCGGCTCCCGGAGGGAAGGAGGCAACGGCCGGGATGCGACATCGAACAGCGGCGCTCGCAGTACGGAGGGCGGGCCACAGCCCCAACGATCTTTACGCCACGCGGCGGGACGACGCCTTGCACGCCCGCGCTTCCGCCGTCGCGCGGACAGCCTGTTGCTCGAGCGGGCCGAGACGATCAAGCACGCCATCGGCATCGCCAACCGATGAAGGCAGAAGACTATCGGAGGTCCCCATGTTTACGTCCTACGTCGTCGTCACCGTCCTGGCCGCCACCGCGAACCTCTTCGCCGCCGGAGCCGACTTCGTCCGCTCTGAGAAGGTCGCCATCAACATGGCCAGAGCGAGCGTGCCGGAATCATGGATGACCATGCTGGGCATCCTCAAAGCAGCTGGCGCGCTCGGACTGCTCGTTGGCCTCTGGGTGCCGCTGATCGGGACGGTCGCCGCGGTCGGCCTCGTCCTCTTCTTTGTCGGGGCCATTATCACCCACCTACGCGGACGCTTCTACTCGTTCGCCTTTCCGATCAGCTTCCTGACGCTCGCCGTGGCCGCGCTCGTGCTGAGGCTGGCTACATCCTGAAAAGTCTTCGATTCCGGTTTTGGCGCCGACACCACCTCCACCTGGCGCCGATCGCGACAAAGCAGAATCTTCACCAGCGCGCCGCGACTGGCGCCGTGATGAACGACGTTTCAATAAGAGGAGTACGCAGGCCATGGCAAAGACCTATCGCATTACCCCGTTCGTTCGGATCAGCAACGCCATCGTCGCCGCCTTGTTACGCCGTGGGGTAAAGCTGGGGAGTAACGCGCTCCTCACCGTCCTAGGCCGCACGAGTGGCTAGCCACGCACGACCCCGGTCACGGTCCTGGAACGGAATGGGGAGCGCTGGCTGCAATCGCCCTTCGGCGAGGTGAACTGGGTCCGCAATCTTCGGGCTGCCGGCCGGGCGACGCTGACGAGCGGCCGCCACGTGGAGTCCATCTCGGTCGTCGAGCTCTCGCCGGCCGAGGCGGCACCGGTCTTCAAGGCGATGCTCGCCTCCTTCCCGTCCATCATCAAGGGCTACTTCGACGTCACGCCGGACTCGTCCCTCGAGGCGTTCGAACGGGAAGCGCCACGCCATCCCATCTTCCGCGTGGTCGCCGCGGCCCCATCCACGAATCAGTAAGGCGGCGGAGAGCACACGATGATCGACCCCGTGGTCTCGTCACCTTGCATGCGAGACGACGGCGAACAAAGAAGTGGGGTCCGAGCTTCTGGGCGGGGATGGGGAGCGCTCGCGATCAGCCAGTCACGGGTCCGCGCCGGGTAGGTACGCCACGTTTGCCGGTCAGCCCGAAGAAGTTGCGGAGCACGGTCGCGCCGTCCGGGTGGGCATCGTCGCTCCGCTCGGGGTGGAACTGCACGCCGAACACGGGCCGGTCTCGCCGCTCGATCGCCTGGATCGGCGACCATCGTGAGCTGGCCCGGCTGACGAAATCCGGCGGGGTGTCTTCCAATTGCCAATAGTGGGATTGGAAGAAGCTCGGAGACGCTTCCAGACCGTGGAACAATGGGCAGGACACGTCGATCTCCACCGGCAGGAAGCCGCGTTCCTTCCGCTGCCCGGGAGCGAACCGCGGGTCGGGGTCGCCCTCCCCCTCTTGGAGCGCGCCCAAAGGTCCCCAACGCGCTCCGTGCGCGAACCCAATCAGTTGATGCCCGGCGCAGATCCCCAGAATCGGAACCGGCGCGAGCCGAATCACCGCCAGCAATCCCGCCAACGTCGCGGTCTCAAACGCCGCCCAGTCGGTAGTATTGCCGCCGATCACCACTGTCCCCGGCGCCAATCGCTCCACTGCTTCGGGGTCGATCTCCGAGAAGCGCCGCGACAGACATGGCACTCCGGCCACCGCCGCCAGGCAGGCTCGTATCTTCTCGATCTTACCCTGATGCCTGGGGCCGAGCGTCGCATCGCGCAGGACCCGATCGTGCTCGGTATCGACGTACACCACGGTCATCGGCGCCGCTGCCCTGTCATACGCTGCCTCGATCGGGAAGACGTTTTCGGTAAGCTGACGACGTGGGAAGCCCCCGTATCTGGTCTCGAGGGTGACTCCGTCGCGGTCGTCTCGACTCCATCGAGCCTCGCTTCGCCCGCGCTCCCCGTTGGATTGCGGAGCCGTTCCGCCGGGACGGCTGGCACCGGGTGGCGACGTTATACTACGGACCCTATCAGCAGGTGCCGGCTCAGCCGCCGGGGAAGCTCGTCCCAGATAATTCGCACCGCCGCCAGCGGCAGACGGAGGCACGCGGAACATGCGACGCGCCTACGAAGTCATCGTCGTCGGTTGCGGTGGTCTCGGCAGCGCCGCCGCCTACTGGTCGGCGCAACGCGCCGGGTCGGACGTGCTGGCCATCGAACAGTTTCACCTCGGCCATGATCGTGGCAGCTCGCAGGACCATTCCCGGATCATTCGTCGCTCGTACCACGATCCGGACTACCTCGCTCTCGCCGCGCCCGCCTACGACCTCTGGCACCAGCTCGAAGCCGAGTCCGGGATCCAGCTCCTGATCAAAACCGGCGGCCTGGATTTGGAGGTGCTTGGGACGACCGGCCCAAAGGATCTCTCTCACTGTGCCGACTCAATGGCGGCCAACGGCATCCCCTACGATGACATGACCGCCGCCGAAGTTATGACCCGCTTCCCCCAGTTCACCTTGCCGGAGGATGCCCGCGGTTTGTACCAAGCCGACAGCGGTCTCGTCGACGCCGCCAAGGCGAATGCGGTCCACGTCGCCCTCGCCCGCCTCCACGGCGCGTCCATCCTCGATCGTTGTCCCGTCCGCGCCATCCGCCCGATCGGCGATGTGGTCGAGGTGGACACCGACGAGGGAACGTTTACGGCGGCTCGCCTCGTCCTGGCTACTGGCGCCTGGACCAACGAACTCCTGAGCCACCTTGGCATCCAGTGGCCGCTGACCGTGACCCAAGAGCAGGTGACCTACTTCGCGACCCCCTATCTCCGCGACTTCACCCCCGACCGCTTCCCGATCTGGATTTGGCGCGCCCCGGAGGAGTTCTACGGATTCCCGATCTACGGCGAGGTCGCGACCAAGGCCGGTCAGGACGTCGGCGGTGACGAGGTCACCGCGCAAACCCGCACGTTCGAACCGAACCCCCGGACCCACGAGCGCCTCCTTCGTTTCCTTGAGGCGCGCATCCCCCGGTCTCTCGGCCCGATCCTCTATACCAAGACCTGCCTCTACACCATGCCCCCCGATCGCCACTTCGTCCTTGACACCGTTCCGGGTTATCCACGCATCACCGTCGTGGTCGACGGCGGCCACGCCTTCAAGTTCGCCACGCTGATCGGCCGCATCCTCAGTCAGCTCGCCCTCGACGGCCAGACCGAGTACCCGATTGCGCCCTTCCGGGCCAATCGGCCGGCGCTCACCGACCCGCTGTTCCAAGCGGTCTTCCGCAACGAGGCCGTGCTGAGTCGCCGCTAACCGCCAAGATGGCCGTCCGAGCCACATACGCCACGGAGGGGCTAGAAGATGCACGACGAGACGTCCACCGACCGACCAGGACTGCTCGATCGGCTCGCGGCGGGGCCGGTCATCTGCGCCGAGGGCTACCTCTTCGAGTTCGAGCGCCGCGGCTACCTGCAGGCCGGTGCCTTTGTTCCCGAAGTGGTCCTTGAGCACCCGGAGCTGGTCGCCCAGCTCCACCGCGAGTTCGTCCACGCCGGCTCAGACGTTGTTGAAGCCTTCACCTATTACGCGCATCGCGAGAAGTTGCGCCTCGTCGGCAAAGAGCACCTCCTGGAAGCGATGAATACGCAAGCCCTATCGATCGCCAAGGGCGTGGCGGAGGAAAGCGGCACACTCTTCGCGGGTGACATCTGCAACACCAACGTCTTCGTCGGGGATGACGCGTCGCGCCAGACGGTGCGGGCCATGTTCGAGGAGCAGGTCGCCTGGGCCGTGGAGGCCGGGGTCGATTTCGTCATCGGCGAAACGTTCTCGTGGGGCGAGGAAGCGCTGATCGCGCTCGACGTCATCAAGCAAACCGGCAAACCCGCCGTCATCACCCTGGCCATCCATCAGCAGCCGGAGACCCGCGAGGGGTGGTCACCGGCCGAGGCGTGCGCGCGCCTCGAGGACGCCGGCGCTGACATCGTCGGTCTGAACTGCATCCGCGGTCCAGAGACCATGCTGCCGTTGCTCCGCGACGTCCGGGAACGCGTCAAGGGGCACGTCGCGGCGCTCCCTGTCCCCTACCGGACCCACGATCATGAGCCCTCGTTTCAATCGTTGCGCGACCCTGCCTATCCCGATGTCCCGGGCGGGCGCCCGTTTCCCGTCGCCCTCGATCCATTCGTCTGTACGCGGTATGAGATCGCGGACTTCGCCCGAGATGCCTACGACCTCGGTGTCCGGTATCTCGGTGTCTGCTGTGGCGCCGGGCCGCACCACATCCGGGGTATGGCCGAGGCTCTTGGCCGCACCCCACCCGCCAGCCGCTACACCGCCGACATGTCCAAGCACGCCTTCCTCGGCACGAATCCAACGCTCAAGCAGGAGAACCGGGAGTACGCCAAAGAGCTCTGACCGGATTCTCGACCGTCCGTCGCCATTGGGCCGTCCGTCGCAGTGGCGCTCATCGTGAGGGCTCGCATGCAGCACCTCGCAGATCCTCTGGCCGAACTCGCCGCGTCCGCTCCCGGCGCCGTCCCGGCCCGCGGTGTACCGTCAAGCGCGCGGATCGGTTGGGCGCCGCTCCGATCGACCTCCAACCGATGATTACCCTGGACCACGTCTCCAAGACGTTCACCTCTCACCAACAGACCGTCTCCGCCGTCGAGGACGTCAGCCTCACCGTTCCCGCCGGCGAGCTCCACGTCCTGATCGGCCCATCCGGCTCGGGCAAGACCACCACCATGCGGATGATCAACCGCCTGGAGACGCCGACCGCTGGTCACATCACCGTCAACGGACGCGATGTTCGCTCGATGGACGTCGTCGAGCTGCGGCGCAGCATCGGCTACGTGATCCAGCAGGGCGGGCTCTTCCCGCACTTCACCGTCGCCGCCAACGTCGCGATCGTCCCGCGCCTCCTCGGCTGGTCCCGCGCCAAGCGGCGCCAGCGCGCCCACGAATTGCTCGCCCTCGTCGGCCTCCCGCCAGAGCGCTTCGCCGAACGGTATCCGCGAGAGCTCTCCGGCGGACAGCAGCAGCGCGTCGGCGTGGCGCGGGCGCTGGCCGCCGATCCCCCGATCGTGCTGATGGACGAGCCGTTCGGCGCCGTCGACCCGATCACCCGCAAACAGCTCCAACGCGAGCTCCGGCGCATCCAGGCCGAAGTGCAAAAAACGATCGTCTTCGTCACCCACGACATCGGCGAGGCGTTTCTCCTCGGCGATCGCATCGTGCTGATGTCGGAGGGGCGGGTTATCCAGAACAGCACCCCGGCCGACCTCCTTCGCCACCCCGCCGATCCGTTCGTGACCCACTTCATCGGGGAGGACCGCGGACTGCGCGCCCTCCAGTACACCAGCCTGTTCGAGCTAGCGGAGCCGGCGCCCCCGGGCACGCCCGCTCACGGCCTCGTCCTCCCTGGCACCCTCTCGATTCTGGAGGCCGGGCGCGAGTTGGGCCGCCACGGGCAAGAAGCAGGCGACGGCATCTGGCTCAGTGACGAGGCGGGCCGCCCAGCGGGCTATCTCACCTTCCAACGGTTCGCCACGGTCCTGGGGGAAACGATCGGCGCCGAGGAAACGATCGCCAGCGACGGGGAAGCCGATGCACTACCTGACTGAGCATCCCGACGAGGTCCTCCAACTGACCCAGGAGCACCTCCGGATGGTCGCTATCAGCACGGTCGTCGCGATCCTGATCGGCGTCCCGATCGGCATCCTCGTGACGCGGCTGCGGTGGCTCCAAGCACCGCTCATCAATACCGTCAGTGTCCTCTATACCGTCCCCAGCCTCGCGCTCTTCGCGATCCTGATTCCCTACACCGGGCTCGGCGCCCGCACCGCCATCATCGCCCTCGTCCTCTACTCCCTGCTCGCGATCGTCCGCAACACCGTCGCCGGGATCGATGCCGTCCTCCCCGCGACCCTCGACGCCGCCCGCGGCATGGGCATGACGCCAACCCAGCGCCTGCTGATGGTCGAGCTGCCGCTGGCCCTCCCCGTGATCCTGGTCGGGGTCCGCGTCGCGACGGTCGCCGCGATCGGCATCGCCACCATCGCCGCCTTGATCGGGGCCGGCGGTCTCGGCCGCCTCATCTTCGACGGGATACGCACCCTGGACGGTGATCGGGTCGTCGCCGGCGCCATCGTCGCCTCCGCCCTCGCGCTGATCGCCGACTGGGGGCTGTCGCGCCTCGGCGATGCCCTGCGGCGCGACGTCGGGCCGGCCGGCGGCAGGGGGTAACAAACGCCGATGCTGAACCACCCATTCGCGTTCGTCACCTACATCCGCGACCATCCCGAGCAGTTCCAGCGGCTCCTGACCCAGCACCTCCAATTAACCCTGCTCTCGGTTCTCCTCGCGATCCTCGTCGCCCTGCCGCTAGCGGTGCTGGCGAGTCGCGTAGAAGTGCTCGGCAAACCGATGACCTGGCTCGCCGGTGTCGGTCAGACCATTCCCAGCCTAGCCATCCTCGGTCTCACTCTCCCCTACCTTGGCATCGGCTTTCGACCCTCCCTCTTTGCGCTCACCGTCCGGGCCATCCTGCCGATCTTCCTCAACGCCTACGTCGGCATCCGCGGCGCCGACCGCGCGGTAGTCGACGCCGCGCGCGGCATGGGGACGAGCAACCTCCAACTGCTGCTGCTCGTCCAGCTCCCGCTCGCCGCCCCGGTCCTTTTCGCCGGCATCCAGACCGCCACCGTCCAAAATATCGGCGTCGCCACCCTCGCCGCCTACATCGGCGGCGGCGGGCTCGGCGATCTGATTCTGCAGGGCCTGGCGATGGTCGATCCTCCCGTCCTCCTCGCCGGAGCCGTTCCCGTCGCCTTACTCGCGATCGCGGCGGAGATCATCCTGGGACGCCTCCGCCGCCTGGTCGTGCCCGCCGGCCTGCGTCTGGGTGAGGCTCGCTAGCGCTTCCGCCGTCGTCGGCTCGTGACGATTCGGACAGGAGGTGGGATACTCCCGCTTCTCGCGGTTCCCCAGGTCGGTTCGGTCGCGCGGACATCATGGACAAGGAGGAACGCATCATGGCCATACGGTACGGCGCATCACTGACCGCCTCCCGGCTCAACCGGCGGTCGCTGCTCGTGGCCGGCGCTGGCGGGCTCGCCCTCGTGACGACGCGCGGCAGCCTGGCGCAGGACGCGGCGAAACCGACCGTCAAGATCGGCTCCAAGGACTTCACCGAGCAGATCGTGGTCAATCAGATGATCGCGCTTCTGCTCGAGAACGCGGGCTACAAGGTCGATCGCAAGCTCAACTTGGGTGGCACCGCCGTCGTCCATCAAGCGCTGGTCAGCGGCCAGATCGATGCCTACGTCGAGTACACCGGTACCGGCCTGCTGGCGATCCTGAAGCTGCCGGTCCCTGCGGCGGGGGCCAGTCCGGCCCCAAGCGCGAACGGCACGCCGGCGGCGTCCGCGGGCGTCGACGCCGTCTACGAGACCGTCAAGAAGGAGTACAAGTCCCGATTCGACCTCGTCTGGCTCGACCCCCTCGGCTTCAACGATACCTACGCCCTCGCCATGCGCCAGGAACAGGTGGCGGAGCTCGGGGTCAAGACGATCTCCGATCTCAAGGACAAGGCCGGCGATCTGAAGTTTGGCGGCACCCAGGAGTTCCTAACCCGCCCCGACGGTCTGCCCGGTCTGACCCAGAAGTACGGCTTGAAGTTCAAAGAGGAGCGGGGCATGGACCCCGGCATCATGTACCAGGCGCTCGACTCCAGTCAGGTCGACGTCATCTCCGCCTTCACCACCGACGGCCGCATCCCAGCCCTTGGCCTAGTCACGCTGGAGGATGATCTCGGCTTCTTCCCGCCCTACTTCGCCGCCCCCGTCGTCCGCCAGCAACTCCTCGACCAGGATCCCAAGATCGCCGGCGTCCTAAATCAACTGGCCGGCAAGATCGACAATGAGACGATGGCGGGACTCAACCTCCAGGTCGACGATCAGAAAAAGGAGCCCGAGGACGTCGCGGCGGCCTTCCTCAAGGAGCAGGGCTTGACGGCGTAGCGCGTCAGAGCATCGCCACGCTCGTCACGATCCACCCGATTGATCGGCAACTCGCATGTCCGGGCAGCGGTCGGTCCCATCGCGCCAACCGCTGCCCCCTGCTGCCTATGGCTTCTCCGCCCCGTGCGTCGGTCCCGGCCGCGCCTGACCGCCGGTGTGCGCCGCCGGAGCCGGGTAGATTCCCGGCACCCCCTCGCCATCAGCGTCCCGCACCAGCGTCTCGTCCCCCATGATCCCCGTCCCCGGCGCCTCGCCCCCCTCGGGGTCCATCAACCCGGCATCCGTCGGATGCTCGTGGTCGACTGATTCGTGCCGGTGCTCTCGCGCCTGATTGTCTGCCACGCGTTGCCCCTTCCGTTCGTCTCGCGCCCGCCGCCCCTGCCACCCCGCGCCGTCTCCAGCCGGTACTCTACCCCGCCTCGGCCGTTCTCGGCAGACGACGATCGACCCGCGGTCGCGCCCGCAGGACGTAGCGCGCGAGGAGGAAGCCAATCATCAACGCCGGTAGGTGAAACGCCGGCGTGTATTCCCGCAGGTACCACCAGACGACGTTCACCTCCCACAGCACGAACAGGCCGAGCAATGGCCACGGCACGCGGGCGCGGGCGGCCAGCGCCCCCATCAGCCCGAAGCTCCCGGCGCTGCCGCCACTCCACGTCCGCTCCCAGGCGTGCTGGAGGAAGGGTGTGTCCCACACGGCCGGATACATCACCTCGAGCAGCAACCCCGCGACGACGGCCGCCATGAAGGTTGTCCCGAAGAAAATCGCCACCGTCCGCCCGGTCCCCTCCCGCACCTCGAACTGCCCCCCGAACAGCAGCAACAGCGCGCTGACGTAGACGAGCTGGACGAGGTTGTGGTTCAGCCACGGCGCCGTCAGGAGTGAGCCAAGAGCCTTGGGGACGTTCCGGCCAAGATCGGGGATGTGATAGAGAAAGCGATCCACCCGCGCCGTGTCGATCACGTAGTTCCCAGGCACGGGCCTGGCCGCCGGCAGAAACAGGACCCACGAAACGACTAAGTACCCCAACACGAATGGCGCCGCCCGTGGCAGCTGCCGCCATCCCGGCCACCGCCGGCCCGTGCCATCCGCCCACGGCAGAAACCGGCCGAGGCGACACCGGAGTCCTCCACCGGCGCGGTCATCACCGTCCAGAATCGCCCCACCCCGTCCTGACCCGCTCCTCTGCCCAGGCGATCACCGTCTCCGCGATGGCAACCGCGCGCTCATATTCTTCTGTCGTGACGGACTCGAGGGCGCCAGGATAACGCGTCACGATCGCGTATCGGGTCAGCCGAGCGGACTCCCTGACCGACGGCGGGATCTCCTCGCCGGCTTCAAGAAGAAGGGTCAGCAACTCCGCCAGATCGTGAACGTACGGGAAGTCGATGCCACGCGCGATCATCACCCCCTTGACGGCCTTCTCCGCCGCCTGCTGGGCATCGAAACAGGGGTCTTCGAGGTAGACGCCCAGGGGCGCCGCCCTGGCTCGCAACAGGTTGCTTCGCGCCCGGTTCAACCACTCTCGCGGATCGTCCGGTGGGAACCGATCAGGCGGCATAGACCACCCGCCCCTCCCGCAACGCTGGCGCGATCACCATGGCGTGGGAGGCCCGGTACCGCTCGACGTCCTCCGGCGTGACCACGACCACGTCCACCGCCTGTCCGACGCCGATCAGGCTCATGTAGATCTCTTCGGTCATCCGCCCGCGATGGTACTGACCCGCCTTGATCACCAGCAGATCGAGATCGCTGTTCGGCCCCGCCTCGCCACGAGCGGCCGAGCCGAACAAGACGATCCGCTCCGGCGCCGCGATCGCGACAATGCGGCGGACGATTTCGTCCAGCGCATCCGCTTCATCGTCCGCTCGCTTGTCCATGGCCGTGGGCTCTCCCCGCGACGATCGCCCTAGTCGTCCCCCGTCGCCCGGTCGGATGGCAGCGGCGGCGGCGGGATCGGCCCGCGCACCGTCGGCTGCCGCCCCGCCGGCGGCGCCGCTGGCGCTCGCTCCGGTCGCGCCCCGTTGGCGCCGCCGATCAACGACCCGATCATGTCGATCGGCAGCGGGAAGACCACCGTCGTGTTCTTCTCCGCCCCAATCTCCGTCAGCGTCTGCAGGTAGCGCAGCTGGATCGTCACCGGGTTCCGGTCGATCACTTCCGCCGCCGCCGCCAGTTGCTGGCTCGCCTGGAACTCGCCCTCGGCGTGGATGATCTTCGCCCGCTTCTCCCGCTCCGCCTCCGCTTGCCGCGCCATCGCCCGCTGCATCGATTGCGGCAGCTCGACGTCCTTCACCTCAACGACGCTGACCTTGATTCCCCACGGCTCCGTCTGCTGATCGATGATCTGCTGCAGCTCCAGATTAATCTTCTCCCGCTCCGACAGCAAGTCGTCCAGGGACCCCTGACCAAGCACGCTCCGCAGCGTCGTCTGCGAGATCTGCGACGTCGCCCGGATGTAGTCAGCCACGTTCACCACCGCCGCGTTCGGGTCCAGCACCCGGAAGTACGCGACAGCATTGACGCGGACCGTCACGTTGTCTCGCGTAATCACCTCCTGCGCCGGGATCTCCATCGTCACCGTTCGCAGATCGACCTTTTGCATTCGCTCGACAAACGGGATCAAGAGAATTAGCCCCGGTCCCCGCGGCCCCATGAGCCGGCCGAGCCGGAACACCACTCCCCGCTCGTACTCCTGAACCACCTTGACCGCGGAGAAGAAGACAATCGCCGCGAACACGGCGATGACGACCAAGATGGGAAAGAAACTCGGCATCGACTCACTCCTTGTCGCTCGTTACCGTCTCGTCTCGACCCGACCTCGCCGCCGGCACCCGCCTCGGCGCCCAATCGCGGACGGGACACCCCCAGCCGCGCGCCACCCTTACCCGGCCTTGGCCACCGACGCGTCGCCGGCTGGCGCCACCACGCGCTCAGCCCCGGTGACCGCCACGCCAGCGACCGCTCCCTCCGCCGCCGTCGCCGGCCGGACGATCAACCGCAGACCATCGACCGCCGTCACTGCCACCGGCGCTCCGGACGGAATCTCGACCGCGCCTCCGCGTCCAGCGTCCGCCGCCGTCGCTTGCCAGAGCTCCCCGCGCAGAAAGACCATGCCAGCGGGCCGCAACGGCCGGCGCACAGTCCCAACCTCCCCGACCAGCGCCTCGCGTCCCGTCGTCGGCCGTCGCAGCCGCACGCGCAAGCTCGCTCCGGCGATAAAGAGGAAGAAGCCCACCAGCAATGCCGTCATCGTCCAGATCACCGGCCGCGAGATCGCCAAGCCGGGTGGCGCGTCCTCACCCAGCAGCAAATACGATCCGAGAACGAAACTGACGATACCGCCGATGGTGAGCGAGCCGAACGACGCCACGAAGAGATCCACGGCCAGCAACAGGAAGCCGAAGCCGATCAGCAACACCCCCGTCCAGTTCACCGGCAACGTCCCTAATCCGTAGAGCGCCAGCAGCAAGAAGAGCCCGCCGATGACCCCCGGTAGAATCGCTCCCGGATTCGATAGCTCCAGGAATAGCCCCAGGCTGCCGAGACTCAGCAAGATGTACGCGATCGTCGGGTCGGCCAGCAGTTGGAGCAACTGGTCCATCCAACCCATCTCGACCGACCGTGTCGTCGCCCCGGCGGTTGCCAGCGTCACCGTCCGGTTTTCCAGCTTGACCTGCCGGCCGTCGATCTGCGACAGCAATGACGGCACGTCCGGCGCCAACAGATCGACGACCTTGAGCTTCGCCGCCTCCTCCGCGGTCACGTTCACCGCCTCCCGCACCGCCTGCTCGGCCCAGGTGGCGTTGCGCCCGCGGAGTTGCGCCAGGTTCTTGATCTGCGAGACCGCGTCGTTGGTCACCTTCTTAGCGAGCGTCTCATTTCCATCGCTCGTCCCGTTCTGACCGAGAAAGATCGGTGAGGCCGATCCGATCCGCGTCCCCGGCGCCATCGCCGCGACGTGCGCCGCATACGCGATGTAGACTCCGGCCGAGGCGGCCCTGGCGCCGTTTGGCGCCACGTACGCCACGACCGGCACGGGGCTCCGGAGGATGTCGTCGATGATGTCGTCCATCGCCGACGAGAGACCGCCGGGCGTGTCCATCTCCAGCACCACCGCCGCCGCCCCGTCCTCCGCGGCGTGGTCGATCGCCCGTCCGATGTAGCGCGCCATCGGCGGCGTGATTTCCCCGTCGAGCTGGACCACGTCGACGTGTCGCTCCGTCGTCGCCTGGGCCGCGACCGACGACGTGACCAGCGCCAGCACGCCGAGCGCCAGCAACGCGAGCGGAACCGAGTGAATCGTCGTGACCCATCGCCGCCAGTGGGCGAACCGGGGCCAGATGGCAGGACTCTTCATCGTTATCCTCCTGCCATATTTTACGGTAAGTTGGCCCGCCTGGATTGTACCGTGCTACCAATCTGCTTGTGCGTTCGTATGAACCCGTATGTGTCCTCCTCAGTCCCACATGGACTAACGCCGGTCGGCAGTGATCCCAAACGGTCTCCCGTTACGTAACACGTTCGTCACCCGTCAACCGCGCGACGGTGACACCCCTTCACTCCGTTGAGCGTTGTACAGTCGGGGACGTTCCCCCACGACGAACCGAACCGGCCCAGCATGTTTCAGGAGCACGCCAATGAATCCCTCGCCGACCCATCTTGCCCCCGGCCAGCGTTACGCTCAGCCTGGCGGTGCGCGTCGCGATCAGCAGGTCACGATCGCCCATCTTGACCGCGATACCCACGGCCTTCCCCGCGTCATCTTCCTCGCACCCGACGGCCGCCACCTGACCGCCTACGCCACCCAGGTCGAGGCCGCCATCGCCACCGGCGTCCTCGCTCCCATCGCGGTCCCCAGCGCCGCCAGCCGCCGCTAATCTGACAGAGGTTGTCACCGCAAACCCGCGCGAGCGAGCGGAATCATGCTCGACCGCTCAGTCCACAGTGGCTCCCCTTCTGGGTTCCCTCGATATCCACAATCAGTGGCTTCCAATCCCCATCGTCCGTGCCGCGCCCTCCGCGACCCCTCGACACCGCACGAACCAAAATCCTAGTGATGACACAGCGCTACAGACGACTCAAGCTCGGCGCTATTGACGGGGCCACTGGATGCCTGTACCCAAAGAGGAAGGTAGCGACCAATCCTCCCGTTCGTGACGACATTCTGCGTCATGCGCAGGTGCCCCGGCGGGCACACCTGCATCACGCGTCAGATTGTTGGACTCCGCCGCTCCGAGCAGAACGAGAGTTGCAATCCAAGAGAACGTTGACAATGCTGTCGCCGACCGGTGAGTTGGACGGCGCGTCACCGAGACAAATCTCTTGCCCGCCTATTCCAACACGGTTGTGTCGTTTGGTCGATTGCGAGTTCGACGTTTGCGGGCTGGTTTCGGCGGCTCATTGGACGTGGCTGGCAGCCGAGTGCCGCGCTTGATCGCTGGCAGCGTCACCGGCAGCCATCCCATTCTTGCTACGGCGGTCGAGACGTACTCTCGCAGATATGGCCAGCTGTTGACTGGTAGATTGATTTCTGAGAAGAGCTCGAAGATCGGTCCGGTCATCGGCGCTTGGGAATCGAAGTCGAGCGCGAACGTCGCGTCGATCTCAAGGAGATCGGTCTGCTTGTTCGCCGCCCGTAGCAGATAGGTGTGCGTCACCCGAAAGCCCGCCGGAAGCGGATCGAATGATGCTTGGGAGTCGACGGTGATCGCCACGCGCTCTGGCGCGCTGGGACCGTGATGGTTGGCGAGCCGAGCCCCTTGCAACCAAATGTCCCGGAACTCGATTTGCCCGATGAACTCTGCGTACCGCTCGGGGGTCAGCGGTCCGGTCTCTTCCAGCGCCTCGCGGCCATTGGTCATCAGGCGGCGACCGTATTGTTGACCACGAGTTGCAATTCGGGCATGCGCATTTGGTTCGGCATGTCGACGAAGTCGTACTGCAGCCTCTCGTGGATACTGGCTAGCTGATACGCCATGTCGTCCAGCCGTCGGGAGACGCGATGGCTCGCGTCTCCCCGCTCGAGAAGCGAGACCGCGTAATGATTGAGACTAACGCCTTCCTCTTCCGCCCGTTCAGAGAGCCTCCGATGGAGTGACTTGGACATTCGCACGATGAATTTTCCGCTGTACGACTCCGGCGGGCGCGGGATCGGAACCTCTGCCCCATCTTCAAGGGCAATCTCGATCCATCCCTCAAGAATCTCTCGCGCCATCGGGACCGCGTCCTCGATCGTCTCGACCTGCGTCACGCACCCGAGGAGTTCCGGATAGCGAACGACGTAGCCGCCGTACTCGCTTGGGGTAATCTCCAGGCGATAGGGCAGGGTAAGGTAGTCACTCAACGTTCGCGTCATGACGTTATCCTTGCTACGCATCGTCATCGTCCACCCCCTCGCCCATGGTCTCGAGGCCAAGGCGCGCGTCAAGGTCATCGAGGTCCAATTCGTCCAGTCCCAACAACTGGCAAACCTGATCCAGGTAGATCTCGTCGACCCATCGACCGCCTTGCTTTGGAACGGAGATTCGACCGCCGTCTGCCCTCGCGAAAAACACGTGGGAACTCGTACTTTTCCGAGGAACCAAGCCAAAGTCGCGCAGGATGGCTTCGACCTCTCGGAATCGCATTCGCCTGGGGCGCTCTAAGATCTGCTCGATCCGCTTGCGTCTCCGGCTCACCGCATCAACGTGATGATACTATCGGCAGTATCATAAGTCAAGATTGCTCCTTTATGGTGCGTTGCATGCGTCTGGGGATCCTCTACCCACAACGAGCTACAACTAAAGTGACAGCGACACTCTTACCTCTAAGGTGTCAATTCGTGGTGGGATGCCACGCAGAGATGAGGCCTAATATATTCAACCATTACCGGTTCGTTAAGGCGAACAGATCCGCTGGACGGGTCCCACCGGATGGACCATCAGTCGACCATGACACCATCCAGCGAGCGCGGGAATCTAAGTGACCGGTCTCATTAGCTGCTTGATGTCAGCCGTCTCCCGCACGACAAAAGCACGCTGTTAAGGGCCAAGGCGCGCGAGAAAGGTCCCAGCCCTCACTGGTGCCGTGCAATCCCGTATAGCCCTGACCACGCCGCATTTTGAAACAGTCTTTTGGTTGTGCGTGTAGATCACGGGAAGAACTACCCGAGCCTCCTCCCGTCTTCCCTCTTCCCCTCTCCCCTCTCGTCACCCAGGCCACACCGCCAACGCCATCCCGTCGAGCACCCCCCACATCGCCATGAACTGGTCCCACGGGTAGAAGCGGTAGTCTCCTCTGGCTGGGTCAGACGCGTAGACGCCCTCCGTGTTGTACCCATAGACCGTGACCACGTGCGCCCCCGCCGCCACCTTGTAGGTGCCCTCGTCCTGTAGCGTCACCGCCGTATTGCCCCACAGCCCGAGCCACGTCAGGACGGGTTTTCCAGCGTCGATCCGCTGCGTCAACGCGTGCGCATCGCCCTCGCTATAGAACACGTCCCCGGTGAAGCCGTAGGCGTTCAGCGTCGGCACTAACGCCTCCGGGTAGACACCGTAGTCGTCGGTGTTCCCCCACCAGCCGTCGATGTTGCCCCGGTATCCCCAGTGCGGGTTATAGGCGGGCGGCACGCGCTGCATGAACGCCGTCTCTGGTACCGCCGCCCCGAACGTCCCCGTCGCGATCGCCGCCGCCGCGTACTCGCAACTCAGGTTGCGCTCCTGGACGTGCGTCGGCACCTGCGGCACGAAAACCCCGGTCGCCGATCTCGCCTCGCCCCCATCCTCCCCCCCGACCGCCGGGGGAATCAGCAAACGCTGCCCGCTCGTCAGCTCGTCCGGGTCTGCGAGACCATTGAAGTCCGCGACCGCCTGCAGCGAGACGCCATAACTAGAGGCGATGGTCGCCAGCGTCTCCCCCGCCTCGACGACGTGAGCCCCTCGCACGAAGGGACTCGTCCCTTCCAGTCCGGCCGCGATCCGCGCCGCGTCGTCCGCCGGCTCTCCCGGCGCCGGAATCACGAGGATCTCCGCCGCCGTCAGCACAGCGGCGGCATCCAACCCGCTCGCCGCTTCGATCGCCGCCGGATCGACGCCAAACGTCTCCGCCACCTGGTCGAGGGAGTCCCCTGGCTGCACCACATAGCGCTCCTGAGGCGGCACTCCCTGCGCCATCGCCGAGCCGAACCCCCCGCCAGCGACGAGCAGGGCCGCGAAACCGGCCGTCACGAGTCCGCGCTCGGCCCGCCTGCGTCGCGATGGTTTTGTCCCTCTTATCCCCCGCCCAAACCAGGCGATCGCGCCCCGCACTCCACCGGATCGACCGTCCCTCCGCCGCTCCTCACGTACTGCCGTCCGGTGCGCGGCTGTCCCCCGTCCCACCGGCTGCACCGCGACGGCACTGCCGCGCCGCGCCGCCGCCTGCCCAGCCGCCCGGCCTGGCATCCCGGATTGCTCTGGTCGGCGCCCGTGGACGATCGGCCACAAGGCAACGCCGCGATCGACGACCCGCGCCGCATAAATCCCTACGAGACCGTCCCGCGCCGACCCGTCCTCAGCCGCCTCTACCCAACCCCGGCGCCGCTCAGAGGTTGCCGTTGATGTCTTGCCCGCCTCCGGTGCCCGTCGCTCATTCCCACCCATGGTCCCCGCCCGCCTTCCAGGTCCCCAGTCGCGGTGCGGGGAAAGACGGCGCCAGGCCATCGCCGAGACTGTACGTACACCTCCGTCAGCATAGCAAGGCCGGACCGGGCGCGCAAGATAGAGCTGTTTCCTCCCCTCGTCGCATCAAGCGTTTTGGTCCCACGTATGCCGGCCCGTCCCTCCACCATCCCTCCCGTCGTCCCCTCTCAAGTCCCCCACCACCTGGTCTATCCCAGGCAACTTCGATCGCGGCGCTCCCATACCGCGCTGGCAAAACGCGCATCCCTGGGTATCACCCGTTCGCCCCGTCACGCCCTTCCTGCCACGCCGACCCAGCCACTCCCACGGTACCGCTCCCCTCGACCCGTTCGCCGGCACGCGGAAGCCCCTGGATGTCTCCCCAACTACCACCCCTGCGCCGACACCCCCCAACGATGTCCAGCGCATCGTCACCGAGAACCGCCGCACCCTCCGCTGCGCCCCTCCGCCTTTGCAGAGGAGGTGCTCCCCACCCCACCGCATCCCATCACACGCCCCGACACCTTCCAAAAATCCGCCGGCCAAACCCTCTGACACCCTCTAACAGAACATATATTCTCTTCCACAAGCGGTCTGCCTCCGGTGTGGAGGGCGGGGACCTGGGCAGCCGCCAATCTTGTCCGGGACCGTCATCCCGTCATCCGCGACTCCAGAGCTCACCTGGATTACCCCGAGCCCCTCCCCATCGCCGGCGACCAGCCCCATCCCTGGGCCGACCACGCATCGTGCTCCCACTCCCCGACACCGTTCTCCTTCCGTCTTTCCCTCTTCCCCTCTCCCCTCTCGTACCGTGGGGATGAGGGCCGTCGGCGACCTGGTTCGCGCCCCGTGGGATCACCCGCAATCGTGCGCCGGTCTGACCGGGAGGGTCATCCACCCGTACGCTGAAACCCCGCTGATTTGGAGCGAGAGAGTGCGCCCGCCTCCCCTCAACTTCTGACTTCTGACTCTCGTTCTCCTCGCCCCCCTCGTCCTACTCCTCCCCCGGGAGCGCAGCGACCCCCCTCCGCCCCCTCCGCCCCCTCTGCCCCCTCTGCCCCCTCTGCCCCCTCCGCGCCTCCTACCGCGCCTCCGCCGCCGACCGGAAGTGAACGTCACCCGGTGCGAGGACATTGCCCCGGTTGTCCTCCTCCTCATCGATCTCGTCGTCGTAGGCCACGCCGCCATCGTCGTACCTACCGTCGTCGGCAACCCCGGCCTCGTCCTCCTCGTCGTAGCCCTCGTCTTCCGCCACCAGTCCGTTCTCCGCGGCGCGGTAAACGCCGGGCAGCGTCTCCAGCACGAGCGGATGATTCAGGTTGAGCTCGGTCGTCACCAGCTCTTGCCCCTGCCCGTTGATCGTTTGCCGCTTCACCAGAATCCCCTTGCGCAAGAACTCCATGACCTTCGCCTCGATGTGCTCGGAGGGCAGAAGCGCGCGATCGAGGAAGCGCCAGAGCGTCCGGCTCATGTGACTCTGGGTCGGCACGAAGCCGTCGTGCAACTGCTGGACGTAGGCATCGATCGCCCGCACGACCGCCTTGTCGACATCCATCGATTGCGTCATCTGCAGCGCATCCTCGGCGCCGGCGGCGGCCACCAAGTCGGGGCTGACCGATCCCGGGACGCCACAGATAACCACCCGCTTACCGAGCCGGTTGCGAAGCGTGGTCACGATCCGGATGAAATCCTTGTCACCGGTAAAGAGGAGAAACGTCTTGATGTCGGGACGGGTCAAGGCCGTATTGATGATATCGACCACGAAGTTGAGATCAGACCGGGATTGGATCTTTTCGCGCCCCTGCTGGTCAGTCGTGTGCTTGGCGGGGTAGTGCTGGGCCTCGAATCCCGCCACGTCGAGCCGCAGACGCACGCTGGCTGGGTGCTGGTCAAAATCGGCGTAGGCGCGCGCTACCCCCATCAACCCGTACTTGAGCGCTTTGTCCCGCCAGACAATCGGGTCAGGTTCCCGGCCAAAGGAGTTAATCGTCGAATAGCGGATGTTCTCAAAATCCACAAACGCGGCGACCTCCGATGTCGCCCCCGGCGTATTCGTCTCAGACACGCCGCCGCTCGGTCCGGGATCCGGCGCCAGACCGGACGCGGACACGTCGCCCTCATGTAGCATCGTATCCCTCACAGGTGAACGCGGATCGCCGCCCCGTACGATGACCGCTTCTCCGACCCGCGGGCGCGCACCAGAACGGCGCACCGGGATCTCTTCAATCGTACGCGGCCGCACCGCCCATTCGTGCCATTAGCTGCCGGGCGCCATCACCCGAATCCCATCAACCGCATCCCAGGCCCACCTGAGCCACGGCCGAAGTCAGTCTAGCATGGCCCGTTTGGCCCTCCGGCGCGCCGGTTGCCAGCCGCCAGGCGACCGGCGCCCGACCTTATCCCAATCGCGCCGGCGGTCCCCCAACTTGGACTTCCACGGGCGACCGCTCTACCTCGCCGCCGCGCCGAGGAGAGCGGCGCCGACGACCCCGGCGTTGTCGCCGAGACCCGCTTTGACGATCTCGACCGTTCGCGCGGGGGTAGGCAGCGCCTCCCTCAGGGCATGCCGCACCGCCGCCTGGAAGAGGAGGTCGACCGCCTCGATCACCCCCCCACCGAGAATGACGCGCTGCGGATTCAGGAGGTTGATCGCCGAGGCCAACCCAAGCCCCAGGTAGCGGCCGGCGTCGTGCATCGTCTCCGTCACCAGCTCGTCCTTCCCCGCGACCGCCTTCGCCAGAATACCGGAGCGAATGGCGGTCCCGCCCAGCGCCGCGTCCTTGGGGTCGCCGTCAGGAACCAGATCGCGCAGCATCGAGGGGCGCCCGCGTTTGAGATCGCCCAGTAGGCTTCGCGTGATCGCCGTCCGCGAAGCGTAGGCTTCGAGATGGCCGTGACCGCCGCAGCCGCAGAGACGACCGTCGGCGTCGATGATGACGTGCCCAATCTCCCCGGCCGTTCCCGCCGCCCCAGTGACGAGAGCGCCGTCGCGAACGATGGCGCCACCGACGCCGGTCCCAATAAAGACACAGAGAAAATCGGTCGCGCCTTTGCCGGCGCCGAACCGCTCCTCGCCGAGGGCCGCGATCTGGACATCGTTGCGCAGGGCGGCCGGGACTCCGAAGTGCTCCGTCAGTCGCCGCGCCATCGGCAGGTCGACGATGGCCTGGCTGAGATTCGGCGTGCCGAGGAGGATGCCGCGCTCGGCGTCCACCTGACCGGCTACGCCAACCCCCACCCCGGCAATCCCACTGGCCTTCATCTTGGCCGCTTTGAGCGCGCCATCGCCGGCGTCGAAGACCCGCGCCATCAACTCGTCCGGGCCATCCCCCGCAGACGTTTTTTTCTTCGCCGTCGCGACGACCTGACCATTCGTCAGATCGACGACGGCGGCCAGCAGCTTGGTCCCACCGAAGTCGATGCCGAGCGCGTAGCGCGGTTGCGAGGGCATGGTCTCCTCCAAGACGGCAGAGGGCAGACGGCAGATGGCAGATGGCAGATGGCAGATGGCAGATGGCAGGGCGAGATTATCACGATTTCGGACGCCGGACCGGCTCTCGGAGGCCGCCTCCCGCCTAACCCCTCGCCTCCTCGACTCCTCGCCTTCTCGCCTCGCCTTCTCGCCTCCTCGACTTCTCGACTTCTCGACTCGTCTCCGCCTCAGCCGCGGTCGAGCAACTCCAGCACGGGAGCGAACTCCTCGATCGCGGCCGCGGTGTTCGGGTCGAGGATCAGCTGGACGTGGCCGATCCCGGCTCGAGCATAGGCGCGCAGCGTCTCCGCCATCTCCTCGGACGATCCACTCAGCGGCGGCGCGGCGTTGTCGCTCGGATCGCCGCTCGGGCGGCCGGCGGCGCCGGTGAGGCCGACCAGGACGGCACACGTCCGCTCCACCGTCTCCGGGTCGCGCCCCACCTCGCGGCAGGCGCCGTCAACGGTCTCCCGCAGGCGGTCGAGCCCTTCCGGCTGGTTGTCGAACCAGGCGTACCACGCGTTCCACGACGCGACGTGGGGCAGGCTGATCCGCAGCATCCGCGCTCCCTCCGAGCCGATCATCAACGGCGGCCCTCCTGGCCTCGGGCCGCGAGGGCGCAACTCGCAGTCACGAGCCTGGTAATACACGCCATCGAAGTCGACGTGCCCCTCGCTGAGGAGCGTGCGGATGATCGTGAAGGCTTCCTCGAAGCGGCTAACGCGGTGATCGAAGGGAAAGCCGTACGCCGCATACTCTGGTTCGTTCCAGCCGGCGCCGAGACCAAGGATCAGACGACCGCCGCTGATCTCCTCGATCGTATCAGCTTTCTTGGCCAGCATCGCCGGATTGTGGAAACTCGTACAGGCGACGAGCGGGCCAAGCTCGACCCGCTCGGTGATCGCGGCCAGCGCCGCCAGCAGCGACCAAGCCTCCCACGGTCCTTTCGGCTCCTCGCCGGGGTTGCGGTAGAGGAGATGGTCACCCACCCACAGCGAATCAAACCCCGCCTGCTCGGCGGTCCGGGCCATCGTCGCCAGATCGCGCCAAGGGGCGACCCGCTCAACCTCCGGCAGTTGAAGACCGACCTTGAGTGGGCGCTTCCGTGTTCCGTCGCTCATCGTCTCACCTCGTGTCTTGCCGCGCTTGGCGCGTCGTCAACCACCGTGGAAATCAGACCGGCAGCCTCGGCCGTTACCTGGTCTGACTCTGGGGTGGATCGCCACGACGCAGCGCCACCGCGCGTTCCGCCCCGGCGCGCTACTGTACCAATTCGATGGGGTGATCGCGGGCCAGAGCACGACTCGCCCCGCCCTGCCCGGGCGCTGGCCCCTTCCCGCCTATGCCGCATCCAGCAGCTCGATCACCCGGCCGAACCATTCGATGCTAGCAGGAGTACAGGGGTCGAGCCCGCAGATAAAGTGGCGGATGCCGAGATCGAAGAAGGCGCGGATGGCGTCCGCGATCTCCTCCGGACCGCCATTGATGGGGTTTGCTCGCACTCCGAGGTAGCCCGGCAAGGCGATGTTGCCGCCGGCCGTCCGGACGAGGCTCGTCGGATCGCGCCCGACCTCGCGGCACGCCTCGTCGACAGCGGCCATCTCCGGCCCGATCGCCCCGGCGTCGTTGTGCCAGACGGTATTCCAGGCGTCGGCATAGCGAGCGGTCAGCCGGAGCATCCGGTGCCCGCTGGTGCCGACCAGAAGTGGCGCGCCGTTTGGCCGCGGTCCGCGCGGCCGGTTGATCGCCTCGCGCGCCGAGAAGTAGGTGCCCCGGACATCGACTCGGCCATCCCGCAGGAGCCCCGAGATGATCCGGATGGCCTCCTCGAAGCGACTCGCGCGATGGTCGAACGGGAAGTCAAACATGTGGTACTCCGGCTGGTGCCAGCCGGCGCCCAGCCCGAGGATGAACCGCCCTCCTCCAATCTCGTCGATCGCCTCCGCCATCTTCGCGATCACGCCGGGAGCGCGGAACCCGGTGCAGGCCACCAGCGAACCGATCTGGATCCGCTCCGTCGCGGCCGCCAGCCCGGCCAGCATCGTCCAACACTCCCAGACGCCGCGCACCTCATTGTCCGGTGGCAGGTGAAGGATCAGGTGATCCGCGAACCAGGCGGCGTCGAAACCCACCTCATCGGCGACTCGCGTCATCTCCAGCATGTCCGCGAAGCGTGGCGTCCCCCCAAACGCCGATCCTTCCGCGATCGGAATCATCACCCCCAACTGCCGCGCCCGCCTCCCCGCCGGCCACTCCCCCGTCACCCCCGCCTCCTCCATCCCCGCCCCCATCTCACCCCGCCGCCGCGTAGCTCAGCACTCAGCACTCAGCACTCGTCTACTCCAGGTTCATCCTCCGCAGTCGCCACGTCGCGAAGAGCACGGCCACGAGGCAGGCCACGGCGATCGTGATCAGGGACGCGCGCAGCGACGTCGCGTTGGCGATCGTGACACCCGGATCGTGGAGCAAGGCGACGAAGATCGATTGCACGTAGTGGCGAATGCTGATCACCCGCAGACCAGGTAGGAATCGGCCCAGCAGACTCTCCCAGGTGAAGGTGTAGACGATCCCCGCCAGCAGCGCCCGCGGCACGACCAGGCTGACCGCGAGAAAGATCGCCGCCAGCGCCACCGCTCCCGCCGTCGCCGCGCCCAGCATCGCCCAGACGACCGGCAGCAACCCCTGGTCCGGTCCGGCGAGCCGGGCGTCGCCGGGCGCCTGTGCGACGATGATGGCGGTCGCGATCAGACCAGCGAGTACAGCCGGGATCGCCACGACGAGGACACCGGCCAGCTTTTCGAGCACGATCCGCAGCCGGCCAATAGGCTTCAGCGTCAGGTAGGGCAGCGTCCGGTCCTCGACCTCATTGCCGAGGGCCGCCGTCGCCAGAATCAGGACCGTGATCGGCAGCAGCGTCGGCGCGACCAGGACGTCGAGGAAGAGATGGACAAGGAATTGGCGGGGCGTGTCGACGTCGGTATTGAGGAGATAGATCGCCGCGAACAGGCACGGGATGAACGCGAGCGCGGTGACCACCCGCACCGCCTTCCCACCAAGGAACTGACGAACGGTCAGGGTGAAGATCGGCAATGGGCGCCACAGCAAGCTATCAGCCATCAACGATTACCCCGCTGCTCGCATTACGAGCCAATAACCTCGGACGGCTATCGCTCCACCAGATACGCAAAGACCGACGTCAACGATTCGTCCGCGGCCTGGACCTCCAGCAGGCGAATCCCTTCGCGGCGCGCGACGAGCGGCACCACCCGGTAGAAGGCCCGGACGTCGTTGGTCTCCGCGATCAGACGGTGGTCGCCGTCGAGCCGGACGGAACGGGTGGCGGGTTCGGCGATCAGGGCGGAGGCGAGACGACGCGGCTGGTCGGCGCGGATGCGGACGGCATGGTCGTGCTCGTCGATCTTGTCGCGAATGGCGTGATAGTCGCCGGCCGCGGCGAGCTTGCCATTGACGATCACCAGAATGTTCTCGGCAAACCGCTCGACCTCGACCAGAACGTGGGAGGAAACAAGCACGGTCTTTCCCTCGGCGCCGAGCCGCCGGATCAAGGAGATCAACCCGGCCCGCTGGATCGGGTCGGTCCCGTTCAGCGGCTCGTCCATCAGCAGGACGTCGGGATCGTGAACGAGAGCAGCGGCGACCTTGATCCGCTGTCGCATCCCCTTGGAGTAGCCCCCCAGGCGCCGGCTAGACGCATCCTCCATGTCGACGATCCCAATCGCGCGGTCGGTCGCGGCGTCGGGGTCCGGCACTTTCTGCAAGATCGCGTTGAGGCGGACGAACTCCCGTCCACTCAGGTGCGGATAGAGTTGCTCCTGCTCCGGCACGAGCCCCAGTTGACGGTACGATGCCGGCCGTCCCCGCGCCGGCTGACCGAGGATCCGGACGGTCCCGGTTGAAGGCGCCAGCAGACCGGCGATGATCTTGAGCAGCGTCGACTTTCCAGCGCCGTTCGGACCGAGCAAGCCCGTCACGCCAGGTGCCACCCCGAAGGAGACGTCGGAGACGGCAACGACGTCTCCGTACCACTTCGAGACGTGCTCGATCACGATCGACGGCGCGCGACCGGCGACCACTCCCGGCAGAAGCTCAGGCTCAGTCACCGGTTCGGCCACGGAGACGGCGGCCGGCGGTGACGCCGAACGGCGGCGGAGCCTGCTATTCATTGGGCACGTACCGCAGATACATAACGCCGCAGGCCACCACGATCACGGCCGCCATCTCCGCCAGGATCAGCCAGAGCGGCAGCTCGATCCCGAGCGTCGTCTTGTGGAACAGCCGTCCGACGAGCCCGGAGATCGTGCTGGACGGACTGAGGAATAGGACGTAGCGGGCAAAGCGGGACTCGCTGTCGCGGAGGGCGAAGGTCAGCGCTCCGGCTAGCGCCTCGGCGATCAGGAAGGCGACCACGATAATCGCGACGGCAATGCTCTTGCGGCCGGTGAACGACGAGACGAGAAGCCCAATCGCCCCCAGAAAGAACGCGATCATCACGCCGGCGACGGCGATCCGGCCAAGATCGCCGAGGTGGTCGCGCATCGCCTGCAGCGGAGCGTCGTCAAGAAGCTGGCGACCGAGCCACAGGATCGCCGCCGGAATGCAGGAGACCGTCAAGGTCAGCAGCGCCGTCGCGACCAGCTTAGCGAGGAGATAATCAGCGCGCGTGATCGCCCGCGAGAAGTAGAGCGCAAGGACGTTTTCGCGGCGGTCGCCGCACAGCATCTCCGGAGCGATCGTGGCGACGTAGATACCCTCGATAACGAAGATGAAGCCGAAGAACTCCGCGTAGTCCAGGACGTTTGCGCTTGGCAGAAAGGCGCGGATGCCGATACTGATGATGACCGGAAGCGCGACGCCCACGTACAGCAGGATCGGGATGATCTTCGCCCCGACACCCTTCTTGATCCCCAGGGCCCGTTTCATCGAGTAGACCACCAGTGCCCAGATCGCGTGGCGCCGGCCAAGACGCGGTCCCTCGTAGTGCCGGTAGCCACGATCGTAGATCTCGCCGTAGCGAGGAGCGGGAGTCAGTGGAGTTGGCGCAGGCGCGGCCTCGCGGGCGGTCATCTCAGCCCCTCTCCGCCGGTCGACCGTTGCTCGCCGCGCTCCCGGCCAGCGTCTCCACGCCGACGTTGCCCAGGTAGATGTCCTCCAGCGAGTGAGCGCGGCCGCGCAGAGAGCGAAGCGGCAGATCGAGGTCGGCGGCGACGTCGCGCACCGCGTCGTAGGCCCGGTCATCGGCTTGATAGACGACGAGCTCGCCCCGGCCGTACTCGTCGCCGGCGGGGCTTGCCGCCACGCCCACCGCCGCCAAGCGCGCGATGACCACGGCGGGATCGCCGTCGATCCGAACCAGGAGGTCGCCATCGCTCGCCCCGAGGTCGCCGATTGGCTGGGAAACGATCAGACGCCCGCCATCGAGGATGACGACGTAGCGGCAGACCCGCTCGATGTCCTCCAGAATGTGCGAGGAGACGACGACAGCGATACCGAAGAGCTCGTGGATGCGGACGATCAGGTCGAGCATCTCCTCGCGACCCTGCGGGTCCATACCGTTGGTCGGTTCGTCGAGGAAAACGAGCTCGGGGTCATGGACGATCGCCTGGGCCAGTTTGACCCGCTGCTTCATCCCCGTCGAGAACCCCTTGATCAGGCGGTAACGTTCCTCATCGAGCCCAACCTGGTACAGCACGTCGGCGGCGCGCTGGCGGGCGGCGCGGGCCGGCAGTCCGCTCATCTCGGCCATGTGGGCGACGAAGTCGGCGGCGGTGGTCCCAGGAGGCAGCACATCCGACTCCGGCATGTAGCCGACCCGTTCCCGCACGGCGATCGCCTGGGAGCGCGTATCCAGGTCAAGCACACGCGCCTCACCGTCGTCCGCTTTGGCGAGACCCAGGAGCAGGCGAATCAGCGTCGTCTTCCCCGCGCCGTTGGCGCCGAGAAGGCCGACCGCCGTCCGCGGGATGGTCAGATCGAGCCGGTCGAGCGCGATCACGCCCCCATACCGCTTCAGCAGACCGCGCGTTTCGACGACAGGGGATACGTCTGGACCCGCCGCCGGGAGACGGCCACGGGGAGCCTTGGCCGGGGCGACGGCCTCACTCACAAAGTGCTCCAAGCCAAGGAATCGGCACGTCGTCACCTCGTCCATATTTGACGGGCGCTGGTGAGGGCAGGTAACGCGGCATTCGCGTGGCATCAAGTGTACCAGCGATCATGCGCCGTTCTACATTCCTCCCTTAGCAATCCTCGCTCGTCCAATCGATGCCGGTGGTCCTTCACAGCGCTGAGCGCTGAGTGCTTGATCTGGTCTCTCTATCCCTTTAGAAGAGGACGGCCGAGCAGAAATCGTTGATATCGTGGGCCACGATGCAACTCCAGAGCGATCCCGAGTACCGAAGCGTGCCGGCCATGACGAATCCGAAGATGAGGATGCCGGCCCTATCGACCGCGTTGCCGGACACGGCGTCGCCCAACTTGACCCAACCAGGCACGTGAATGAGGAGAAACAGGGCCGACGAGATCGCGTTTGCGAGCCAAAAGACGTAGCGTTCCTGCAATTGCTGCAAGATCAATCCCCGAAAAGGGATCTCCTCGATGACGCCGACCGCGATCGAGGTGCTGAGGATGCTGTTCCAGGTGACGTGACTCTGGCTAAGGGTCGGCACGCCAAAGCGAAGCACGTTGGATCCACCATAGACGAGGCCGACGACGAGGCCGGTCAGCAGACCCCGCCGCCATCGGTGCCGCAGCTTGAGATCGGCGAGGATCGGCACCCCCATGATCAGCCGGAGATAGAGGAACACGGGCACCACCCAGATCAGAGCTTTCAACGAGGTGTTGAGGAGGGCGTAGGCCAACGAGTCGAGTCCGAGCGCGGCGACGCGCGGATAGACGAACCAGACGTACGCCGTCCAGACAGTAAAGAAACGGATGACATACCAGGCGAAGAGATGATGGCGATCCGCCTGCGCCGGTCTCCGCCGTCGTCTGGATGACACATCGTTCCCCTTCATTGACCACGTCACTCCCGCCCGGCCTCGGCCGTGGTGCAGCCGCGTCCCGACGTGGTCAACCATTGTCCACCACTGGCACCCGCGAATCTTGGGAGTATCGAGGAACAGCCAGCCGCGCCCCTCGGGAACCCCGCAGCCATTCGGACGGCTCAGACCGGACTCAGTGAACACTTCCATCCCTGACCAAGATCATCCCCCCGAGCACCCCGCGCTCGTGGACTACCCGAATCGCGCCTCGCCCAGGGAAACCACCTCGCGGCCATCGTTGTATAAGGAATGATGACGCGACGGTGGGGAGCCAGCCACTGGACGAGTCGAGAGAGATTGAACGCGCCAAGCAGGGCCACGACGACGCCTATGAGGCGCTTGTCCGGCGCTACCAGCAGCTTGCCTTTCGCACCGCCTACTTAATCACCGGCGACGCGGCTGAGGCGGAAGACGCCGCGCAGACCGCCTTCATCAAGGCCTACGCCGCGCTTGACCGTTTCCGCGCCGGGGCACCGTTTCGGCCCTGGCTTCTCACGATTGTCGCGAACGAGGCGCGCAATCGGCGAGCAGTCACCAGGCGGCGACCGGCGTTGGCGTTGAGCGCCGTGGTGGACCGTCCCGCTGGAGAGACAATCTCCTCCCCCGAGGCCGCGGCCTTGGCCGCCGACCAGCGACGGCGGCTGCTCGAGGCGCTGAACAGCTTGAGCGACGAGGATCGCGCCGTTATCGCCTACCGCTACTTTCTCGACCTCTCGGAATCGGAGATGGCGGCGCTGCTTGGCTGCCGGCCAGGCACCGTCAAGTCTCGTCTTTCCCGCGCCCTGGGACGTTTGCGTGACCGACTGACAGCTATGGACGGAGTGAGTGGCGACGACCGGAGGGCGCTGGATGGCTAGGCCACCACTCCATCTCCCCGACGATCCGGACGTGGAACAGGGACTCTCCGACCTCGGCCCCCGCCTGGAGTTCCCTCCCACGCCCGATCTCGCGGGTTCGGTCCACGCGGCCCTCACGGCCACTTCCCCGAGGCACCGTCTGTTCCCGCCCATGATCGCTCTTCCGCGACCACGGCGATGGGCGCTCGCCGCCCTTGCCCTGGCCCTCCTGATTGTGGCGCTTGTCGCCCTCGCCCCAGATCTGCGAACCACCATCGCCAAGCGCCTTGGCCTGCGTGGTATCGCGATCGTCGTCGTCACAGAGACGCCAGCCCTCCATCCGGCAGCCGTCGCCTCGCCCGTCGGCACGACGCTCCTGCTCGGCGAGCGACTGACGCTGGCTGAGGCGCGGGCGTCTGTAGCGTACCCGGTGCATCTGCCGGCGGCGCTCGGCCCACCCGACGAGGTCTACCTCCGCCACCTGTCGTCTGGACCGATGGTCTCGCTTCTCTACCACCCGCGGCCTGGCCTGCCCTCGGCGGCGGAGACCGGCGTCGGCGTCCTTCTCATGCAGTTTCCCGCCACCGATGAGACGGTATCGCTCGTCAAGCGGGTCTCGATGGACGCCGGCTTCATCTCCGAGGTGCGGGTCGCCGGCAACGACGGCTACTGGATCAGCGGCGCGACGGACCTCGTCATTGCCGAAGATCCAACGGCGGCATTCGGGGAGGCATCGAGCCGCCCTTCAGCCAACGTGCTCATCTGGCGGCAAGACGACCTCACCTTCCGCCTGGAGTCGGCCCTGAGCGAGGACGACTCGGTAAGCATCGCCGGGTCGCTGATGTCCACCGATCAGGCGTAGCGGCGGAACCATTCTCCTCGGCTCGTTGTAGAGATCTATAACCGGAGAACGTATCCCGCGTCTCGCGCCCCGCGTCATCATCCGCATCCGGGACATCGTCTCAAGGAGGGTAGCTGGATGCCTCGCCCGATCCCGCTCATCACCGTCATGCTCGCCGCGCTCCTCACCCTCGCGCCCCCCGTCGCCGCCGGTGGCTGGGCCACCGTTTACCTCGATGCTCCGCCCGGCGACGTCTCTGCCGGAGTCCCGCTCCATCTGAGCTTTATGGTCATGCAGCACGGCGTCACGCCGATCGATCTCGACCATGTCTACCTGACGGCGCGGCACCGCGAGACGGCGGAAACGATCGGGGCCGACGCTCGCCAGAGTGGACCGACTGGACACTACCTCGTCGACGTCACCTTCCCGCGCGCCGGGGAGTGGAAATGGGAGATCACACCCGAGCCCTTCGCCGCCACGTCGTTCGAGACATTGACGGTCCGCGATGAAGCGCTCAGCGCGGCCAGCGCATCACCGCGTGACCCGGCGGGAGACGTCGGTCATCCCGCCGCCATTCGCGCCGGCACCTGTCATCAACTCGGCCCCATCCTCTATCCATTGCGCGACGTTGCCAGCAGCCCGATCCCGGGGGAGGGAACGCCCCCGGCGGCCATGCCAGGAGGTCCCGTCCCCGCCGTTCCCGTCGCCACGGGCACGACCACCGTCGCCGAGACCCTGACGGATCTCGTCGCGACCCCTCGCGCGATCACCATCGATCAGGGCGGTCAGGAACGCGATCGCCCCGTCGCCTGTGGCGACATCGCCGGTCAGGTCGAGAACTGGGAGATCGTGATTGGCCTCGGACAACAGCGGGACTCGGGTGACGTTGGCGTCACAATCCTGCGCGGCGACGGCGACCGGACAACGATCACGCTCTACATGGTGATCGCCACCGGCGAGGGGACGCCAACCGCCACGACCACGGGGAGCACGGCCGCGACGGCGGCGATCGAGATCGTGCCGGGAGGAACAACTGGCTGGCAGTTTCTTCCGAGCCAGCTCAAGGTCAAAGCGGGCACGACGGTGATCTGGACAAATCAGACAGGCGTGCCGCATACCGTCACCAGCGACGACCTGACATTCGACGATTCTGGTCCCCTGGCGCCGGGTCAATCATTTCGTCAGACCTTCCGCACCCCAGGAACCTACAGCTACCGGTGTGGCCCCCACCCGGCGATGACCGGGACGATCGCCGTCAGCGAAGGGTGATCGGAAGCGCGGCATGGGATCGACGTGCGGCGTCATTGTGGCACGGCCACCCCTGGAGTTCTCGCATCGAGATCCCAGCTAGCATGGAGGCGAGCAGGTGATCCGGTTAGCCCTCGCGCTGATGTTCCCGGTCCTCTTCGCTGCCGCGCCATCCGCGGGGGCTCGATTGAGCCCCGGGTCACCGCTCCCCGGTCCGTCGCCGTTCGCGTCCCCGGCTGCCTCGCCCTCACCATCGTGCCCGATCACCCAGCCAAATGGAGATATGCCCCCCGACGCGGGGAATCCCCTCTACATCGGCGGCTACGGCAACGCCGCGCTCTGGACCAACCTCTGGATGTGGGGCGAGGGCGTGGTGCCCATTGATGACCAACACATCCAGCCCGACGGCTCGTTCGGCGAGATGAAATGGGCCTGGTATCGCTACCGTCCTGGACACCCACGATCTCGGGTCGACGGCTGGACGCGCCCGCGCCGCCCTTGCGCGCCCGCGTCCCCGACGGCTACGGCGACCGCGGCTTCCAAGTCACTGGCCTCATTTTCCCCACCGCCGGATGCTGGGACGTGACCGGTCACCTCGGTGACGCCAGCCTCACGTTCGTCACCTTCGTCATCCCGCCGCCGGCGCGTCCGCGCATCGCCGCCACCCCCGGCGGCTCGCCACCCGTCCCGGCCTCCTGACCTCCCTGTGCGATCACCGCCTCCAACGCCAACACGCCACCGAGTGAGCGGCCATCGTCGCTTGACTACAGCGTCCTCGAGCAGATGCTTTGTTGGGTGGCAACATAGTAGACACAACCGCCTTGGCAGCAGTCGGTATTGCCCAGATTGCCATTGCAAGCCCCGCCTAGCGGGACGCAGGCCGCGATCCGGCAGCTGCGGTACCCCGACGTGTCGGCTCCGCAGTGCCCGCTGCAGCAATTGTGGCGGTGGCAGCGTTGGCCGACCTTGCGGCAGCGCTTCCGCGCGTCGACCTGTGCATCCCGGCCGACTTCGCTAAGGATTCCGCCGAGGGCGCCGCCGCCCAGCAGACGCAGGGCGCCGCGCCGGCTGGTGATCGTACCGCCCACTGCCTTCGTGATCGCGTCGAACCGCTCGCCATCCATCCTGTTCTCCTCCACCGGCCACCAGCCGGGCTACGGGTGCCGCGCAGGCTCCCCCATTCGGGGAGGGACACCGATCGCGGCCCCTACCACGGGTTCCATCGTGGGGCCTTCAGAGGCAGCGCGATACCGTGCGAATTACCTGTTCTTGCGGCGGATAATGATGTTGGGGATGTGCGAATTACCTGTTTTTGCGGCGGTTCACGATGGTGGAGGTGCGTGAGTTACCTGTTTTTGCGCCGGACCGGGATTTCGGGGGCGAATGACGCCGTTCGGCGGCAGCGGACGGGAGCCCCGTCTGGTTCGAGATCGTCGACCGGGCCTGCCGCTCCTCCACCCGTGATGTCAACGCCGGCCGCTCGAACACGGTTCGTGTCACGTCAGTGGTCGGTCAGTCATCCACGACCGCTGGGCAGCGCGGTTCCCCCGGGAAGGGCTCGTGGGAGGGATGGGTTGACTCGACATGGCGAACCAGCGTTATCGGACGCGAGGCGAGCACAGCCACCTGCGTGGGATTGACACGGCCGGCGACGGATGTAATCTAGGCAACACTGGACAACCCAAGCGTGGACCAGCTTACCCGTCTTCACCCCCTCTGCGCCCTGGCAGAGCCCGCGCCACCCAGTCGCCGCTGGGGACCGCGACTGAGGCCCCTCCCCGCGATTGTCGCCGTGCCCGCGCCACGCGGCCAGAGCACGGCCCGCCACTCCTAGGAGGAATCGCCATGCGTCCTCGCCCTGTCTCCGCCACAACCTGGCTCCTGGCGCTCGTGCTGGCGTCCGCGTCGGCGCTGCCGGCCCTCGTCTCGGCCCAGGACACCACCCCGACCGCCGGCGGGCCTGGCGCCCGCCCATGGCCCTCACTGGCGACCGGCAGGCAGAGTTCGAGGCCTACCTCGCCACCACCCTCGCGAGGCTGCGCGTTCCGGGTGCCTCGGTCGCCGTCATCCAGGGTGGCCAGGTCGTCTATCTCAACGGCTTCGGCGTCCGCGAGCTGGGCAAGCTCGACCAGGTCACCCCTGACACGCTGATGAGAGTCGGCTCGGTCACTAAGCCGACGACAAGCATGATGACCGCGACGTTGGTCGACGACGGCCGCGTCGGCTGGGACACGCCGGTCGTCGACCTCCTGCCCTCCTTCGCCCTCGCCGAGCGGAAACGGAGCCAGCGCCTGACCGTTGCCGACCTCTTCTGCGCCTGCACTGGCGTCCCGCGGCGTGATATCGAGCTCGGCTTCACCAGCCAAGGGCTCACCCCCGAGCGGCTGATCGCGTCGGTGACCAGCTTCCCCTTAACTGCCCCCGTCGGGAAGCGGTACCAGTACAGCGACCAAATGTTCGCCATCGGCGGTTACGCGGCGGCCGTCGCCGCGGGCGGCGCGCCTGGCAATCTCTACGACGCCTACGTCCGAGCGATGCGGGAGCGGGTGTTCACCCCGATCGGCGCCGCGCTCGACCTTCGCCCTGGCCGACGTCCTCGCCGACGGCAACTACGCCGTGTCGCACGTCGTCAACCTGGCCGGTGAGCCCCACCCTCTGGCGCTGCTCGACGACGACAGCATCTACACGGCGGAGGCACCGGCGGGAGCGCTCTGGTCGAGCGCGCGGGAGATGGCGCGCTACGTCCAGACTGAGTTGGCCGGCGGACTCGCCCCCGACGGGACCCGAGTTGTTTCCACCGAGAATCTGGTCTGGACATGGAAGCCGCGCGTGGCGATCCCGGCCGAATCCGGTGCGCCAGCGATCCTCAACGCGGCAACCCAAGGCTACGGCCTGGGCTGGTTCGTTGGCGCGTACAAGGGACAACGGCTGATCAGCCACGGCGGCACCACCTTCGGCTTCACGTCCGAGATCGCCTTCTTGCCGGAGGCCGACCTTGGCCTCGTCGTCCTGACGAACGGGCCGGAGGCGGGCACGGCCTATTTCTTTACTCAGGCCGTCAAATTCCGCCTCCTGGAGATGCTCTTCGATCAGCCGCCAGAGATTGACCCGTTGCTGACGGAAGTCCTCGGTGCCACGGCGGCGCAGACCGCCCAACTTCTGGCGCGGATCGGCTCGGTCGACCCAGTCGCTGTCGCGCCGTACCTGGGACGCTACACGAACCCGACGCTCGGCGAGGTCGTGGTGGCGCTGCGCGACGGCCGGCTGCTCTTCGACGCGGGTGAAGTCCGGTTGGAGATGCGCCCCGTGGTGGGAGACGGGGCCGCCTACGTGTTCTACGACGGTCCGCTGGGAAGCCCGACCGACTCGGTGACTTTCCGCGAGGGCACGGGTGGGCGTCCGGCAATGGTGCTCGCGGTGACAGAGGCAGACGGGGAGGCGCTAACGTACACGTTCGAGTCCCTAGTGGCGGCGACGCCGACACCGTAGCGGACAGCGCGGCTTAGCTGCCGTCCCCGGCCAACGAGGAGGCAGCCGCTCAACGGTTGGCAGTGTTGGAGCACCCGGGGCGGCTCGTCTATCCTCGGTTATCGCTCGGGTGCGCGGAGCCTCCGTCTGCCCATGCCTCACCTCTCGTTCGGGACCGCCCCGGCTCCCGTTACCGCGTGTTGCAACGGTGTGGAGCGGTTCGCTGCATCTCGGTCTTCTGCGTAGTCTCAACAATGGGAGTTAGGGGATGATGGGCCTTGTAACGATATCCTCATTCCCTTCGCTAACTCGAGCCGACCGGAAAGGTCGTCGTCGCAACGGCCCAGCTCTGTCTCGGTGAGGCCGCCAGGTTCCCCTACGCCAGCCCATTGTGTGCCATGTGGTACGGCACGCTCGCGACGATAACGCCGGGTCGGAAGAGGAGCGACGCCATCAGCCGCAGCGCCGTCTGGTTGTGAAGCAGATGCTCCCACCAGTGGCCGGGGACATACTCTGGCAGGATGACGAGGATGGTATCTCCCGGATGGGCACCGCCAACTTCATCGATGTAGCGCAGCAGCGGTCCCCCCAAGGATCGATAAGGGGAATCGATCACAACCAAATGGGTGCCGCCGTGCGGCTGAGCGTCCCACGCGGTGCGTAGTCGCTCGGTCGCCGCCACATCATCGGTGACGTGGACCAGAGTGACGGCGTCGTCGGGGGCGATCGCGCGGGCGAACGCCAGTGCCTGCTGGGCTGGTACGTTCAAGTCAGCGATAGGAACGATCGGCCGCAGTCGCACATCCGTGTGATTGAGCGGCGTCTCCGGCCGCTGTGCACCGGCGAGTCGCCCATAGTGGCGGTGGATGCCCCACATCACCACGATCAGGACCGGAACCAGCACCAACACCATCCAGGCGCCAAGGAGGAACTTCGACGCGGCAACCTCGACCGCGACAATCCCCGTGGTTACGGCGCCCAGCCCATTGATCGCGGCGCGCAGCCCCCAGCGCCGCTCCTCCCGCTTACGCCGCCACCAGTGCCGGACCATGCCCGTCTGGCTGAGGGTGAAGGCGACGAACACGCCGACGGTGTAGAGAGGAATAAGGTTGGTAACGCTCCCACCAAAAGCGACGATCAAGATTGCGGCGAGGCTGGCCAGGAGCACAATCCCGCCGGTAAAGGCCAGACGGTCGCCACGGAAGGCGAACAAGCGCGGGAGGAAGCGATCCCGGGCGAGGATGCTAGCGAGCCGCGGGAAGTCGGCGAAGGCGGTATTCGCGGCCAGCACCAGCAAGAGGGATGTCGACAGCTGGACGAGATACAGGTAGGGGCCGTGGCCGACAAGGGCGCGTGCGAGTTGGCTAATCACCGTTTCGTGCTCCGTTGGGTCCGGCAGGATTCCCAACCGGCCAGCAAGGAAGCTGATGCCAAGGAAGATGGAGACGAACGACGCCCCCATTGCGATGAGCACGGTCTGCGCGTGGCGCGCCTCCGGTGGCTTGAATGCCGGCACGCCGTTCGAGACAGCCTCCGTGCCGGTCAAGGCGACCGAGCCTGAGGAGAACGCCCGCAGGATAAGGAGCAGCCCGAGCGCTTGGGCGCCGTCCGTGGTACGCCACGCGGCCGGAGCGGTGTACTCTGGCAGATCGCCCATCACGTACCGGATCATGCCATAGCCGAGGAGGCCGAAGATGGCAACCAGGTAGATGTAGGTTGGAGCGGTGAAGATGGCGCCGCTCTCGCGGATGCCACGCAGGTTCCCTAAACAGAGCACGGCGACGAATACGACCCCCAAAAGCACACGGTACTGAAAGAGACCTGGATAAATCGAGGTCAATGCGGCCACCCCTGCGGCAATCGAGACGGCAACCGTTAAGACGTAGTCGACCAGGAGCGCACCGGCCGCGGTCAACCCTGGCAAGGCGCCGAGATTCGTGCTGGCGACGATATACGACCCGCCACCACTCGGATAGGCACTGATTGTCTGCTGATAGCTGACGACGACGATCACCAACACGGCAACGATCGCAAACGTAATCGGTAGCGTCAGCGATAGCGCCCCGACCCCCGCCAGGACCAGGACCCGCATGATCTCTTCAGTCGCGTACGCCGAGGATGAGATGTTGTCCGACGCAAACACCGCCAAACCAGTAAAGATGTTGACACGTTCTGTGTGCTCCTGGGCGGTGGCGATTGGCGGTCCAACCAACACCCGCTTGACGCGCCCGAACACCCGACCGATTCCCCCGGTCGCTCCAATGTGGCCGGGGCTGGGGAGCAGGTGGTAATCGGCCCCCGCATCCACGTCCACCCACCGCTTAGGGCGTTCCCGACCAACACGAATATAGCGATCCCCGGGCCGCTGCCCTCGGACCGTGTCCATGCGGTCGCGGTGGACCGAGGAGGTTCCTGGAACCGGTACCACATCAGACTCGGCACCGACCACGGCTGGACCAGCGGACGCCTGCCCTGGTTGCCCGCGGTCGGGCGCGTCCGTCGTTTCGACCATCAACGTCTTTGTCCCCTTCTCGACGATTGAGTAGCGATCGGATCTCGGTGCTGGAACAAGAGGCGCGGGAGGAACAGCAGCCCGCGTGCACGGCACACGTCGCGCTGACAGCCATCTTGTCGATGACGGCCGCAAAGGGTCACGACCCACTCGCCGTCCATCGCGAGCTGGACACCACTGGCCGCCGCACGCTCATGCAAGCGCAACAGCTCGGGCGACGTGAGCCGTCGCCCTCCAATAATGTGGACGGAGCGCACGTCGGCCCCACCCGCCACTCGGCAAGCGGACGCGATGACGTACTCCAGGTGCTCATGCGGCAGGTCAGCCAACGATCGCTCCCCTCCCGCCCGGAGGCGGATCGACCAGAGCGCTGAAAATACGCAATATGGGGTTAGGGAGGCGTTAGCATTGGGGGTATTGTCGTTAGAAACGTGTTAGAAACCCTTCAGCGGGGCAACTCTGCAAGGTTCCCCGTCAGCTAGGCGACGCTGCGCATCATGTCCTAGATCTCGACGAGATGAATGTCGACGTTGTCAACGAGCGCGACGAGTTGGTCGACGAGAGAATGTCGGAGGAACCGGCGCCAGCGCCCCTCAGAGCGATGCCCAACGACGATCAGGGTCGCGTTCTCCTCTCGTATGACGGCGGCAAGGGCCGGAGCAACGTGCTCGCTCTCAACCACCCGGGTTTCGGCGCCGAGGTCTTCAGCCAGTCGAAGGTTGCGCTCAGTTCCGGCACGCCGCTCCGCGTCCCTGCCGGCCCGCTCTTGGGGAGCGACGACTGCGACGGCGATCAGGTCAGCCCGGAAGGCGCCCGCCAGGCGCCATGCGTTTCGTAGGACGGTGCCGGCCGACGGGCTATGGTCCACGAGCACCACGACCCGCTCTCCAGCCGGCCAGACCTCATTGATTCCGTGCTCGTGCATGTAGCTCGCGAGGCGGTTCTCGACGCCAGCAGCCGTGCGACGAAGTGCGAGCTCCCGAAGCGCGGTAAGGTTGCCGGGGCGGAAGAAGTTGTGACGTGCCTGCTCGGCCCGTTGTGGCGGGTAGACTTTGCCCTCTTCAAGCCTCTCGATCAGCGCCTCGGTCGGCAAATCAACGAGCTGCACCTCCGCCGCGTCGTCGAGAACGCGGTCCGGTACCGTCTCCCGCACGTGGACCCCGGTAATACCCGCGACAATGTCCTGAACGCTTTCGAGGTGCTGGACATTGACAGTGGTGATGACGGCAATGCCGGTGTCACGAAGGACCTTCACATCATCGTGCCGTTTCGGGCGCGGTGACCCGGGCACATTGGTGTGAGCCAACTCGTCGATGAGGACGATTTCCGGCTGACGGCGCAGAATGGCCTCGGTGTCCATCTCCTCGACGGCCACCCCTTGGTAAGTGATCTCACGTCGCGGCACGATCTCGAGGTCGCCAACCTGGGCCGCCGTCTCGGATCGGCCATGCGTTTCCAGGAATCCGACGACAACGTCGTGCCCCGCGGCCTTGAGGCGGCGCCCTTCACGGAGCATGGCGTACGTCTTACCAACACCGGGCGCTGCCCCAAGGAGAACCCGTAATCGACCTCGCTGATGCTCCGCTCGCTTCACGGCGAGACCGTAACGTTTGAGCAATTCCTCCGGAGTCGGACGCTGAGGTTCGATCATCGCCGCGTTTGGAGGAGTGCTGGAGGAGGGCTATGCCTGGGACGATGGGGCCACCGTGCCACGTGCTCAGCGGCATCGTGCGCGATCTGGCCCCCGCCGAGAGCCGCCACACCACGAGTCGTTCGTTGGTCTGCCGCCGGCGCGCCCTGGCCATCCCTTGAGTCGCCTGGCGGCGGCGAAACGACGCCCTTGATCTGGCCAGAAACCATCTGTCGCGGAGCGATCACCATGCCTGCCTCCAGGTCAGACGGCATCACGATCGTGAGATGAACGTGTTCCACCGCGGCGCCTATCGCGTGGCCGGTCATGAGCAGCGCCCACTGCGACGTTACGAGGCGGGAGTCGCCAGAAGCGGGACCAGGCTATCCAACGCCAGATTGAGCTTGAGGACCTGCACGCGCGACTCGCCCATGAAGCCGAGCGTGCGTCCTTCTGTGGACGCCTTGACGAGATCCCGAACCTGCTCCTCGCTGAGACCGCGCTCCCTGGCGACTCGCGCCACTTGCAACTGGGCTGCCGCGGGGCTGATGTGTGGATCGACTCCACTCGCTGAGGCCGTCACAAGGTCGACGGGGACCAGCGCGGCAGCTGGCAAATTGTTCTCCTTGCGGACGACGGCGACATCCGCCTCGACGCGGTCGACCAGCGCCTGGTTGGTCGGACCAAGGTTGGAGCCAGAGGAGACGATCGTGCCGTCCGCGAGCGAACCAGCGGCGGATGGGCGCCCGCGGAAGTAGCCAGGCAGCGTCCGTCCGGTGTCCAGGTCGACGAAGCTCTGGCCGAGCAATGCTGAACCGATGACTCGACCATCCCGTTCAATCAACGAACCGTCCGCCTGATGCGGAAAGATTACCTGCGCCAAGCCGGTCATTGCGAGGGGATAGGCGAGCCCCGATAGGACGGTCAGGACAATGATCATCACCACGGCCGTGCGAAGTTGAGCTAGCATGACTATTCCTCGAGTCTGGGGAGTAGGGAGAAAACCAGCGGAGCACGCTCCATTCCGCCCTCCATCCTAGGCAATCCCGACCGCGGTCAGAATCACGTCGATCACCTTGATACCGATAAAAGGGGCGATAACGCCGCCAGCGCCGTAGAGCACGAGGTTTCGTCGGAGCAGCGCCGCCGCTCCCATCGGCTGATAGGCGACACCACGCAGTGCGAGCGGGATCAGCGCGACGATGATCAACGCGTTGAAGATGATCGCCGAAAGAATGGCGCTCTGCGGTGACGTGAGGCCCATTACATTCAACGCGCCGAGACCGCTGTCAGCACCCAGGCCATACGTTGTCGCGAACATTGCCGGGATGATCGCGAAGTATTTTGCAACATCGTTGGCAATACTGAAGGTGGTCAGCGAGCCGCGGGTCATCAGCAGTTGCTTGCCAATTGCGATGATTTCAATGAGTTTAGTGGGGTCCGAGTCGAGGTCGACCATGTTGCCGGCCTCCTTGGCGGCGGCCGTTCCCGTGTTCATGGCGACCCCGACGTCGGATTGGGCAAGCGCCGGCGCATCATTGGTGCCGTCGCCGGTCATTGCCACCAGCCGCCCTTCGGCCTGCTGCTCGCGAATGATTCGGATCTTATCTTCCGGCTTGGCTTGGGCAACGAAATCGTCGACTCCAGCCTCGCCCGCGATGGTGGCGGCGGTCAGCGGATTATCACCGGTGATCATGATGGTGCGAATGCCCATCGCCCGCAGCTCATCGAAGCGCTCGCGCATCCCGGGCTTGACCGTATCCTTGAGGTAAATGATCCCTAACGGCCGACCATCGTCGAGGACCGCGAGCGGGGTGCCACCCTCGGCTGCCACCCGGTTGGCCGCTTCCCCTAAGTCGTCGGGGATCGGGGCGGTCGCCACCCGCTCGATCGCATCAACCGCGCCTTTCATCGTCGCCCGACCATCGTGGCGGATGCCGCTCATCCGTGTCTCAGCCGTGAACGGAATAAACTCGACTCCATCGAGGACGATGCCGTCGGTGCCCTGGCCTAACCGCTCCGCCAGCGCCACGATCGACTTGCCCTCGGGCGTCTCGTCGGCGAGCGACGACCTCAGGGCAGCCGCCGTCAACTCCTGCTCGCTCACCCCCCCGACGGGGATGAACTGCGCCGCTTGGCGTGCGCCATAGGTGATCGTGCCAGTCTTGTCGAGCAGCAGAACATCGACATCACCTGCGGCCTCGACCGCGCGCCCACTCATTGCCAGCACGTTGCGCTGGACGAGGCGATCCATGCCGGCGATGCCGATCGCCGACAGCAAGGCGCCAATCGTGGTCGGGATTAGCGTAACCAACAGCGCGATGAGCACCGTGATCGAGCTAACTGCCTGGGCGTACTGGGAGATTGGGCGGAGCGTCACCACAACGATCAGGAAGATGATGGTCAATCCGGCCAGCAGGATGTTGAGCGCGATCTCGTTGGGCGTCTTCTGCCGCTCGGCCCCCTCGACGAGGGCAATCATGCGGTCCAGAAAGGTCTTGCCCGGCTCGGTGGCAATCCGGATCGTCAACCAGTCGGAGATGACCTGGGTGCCTCCGGTCACAGAGGAAGCGATGTCGGTGCCCGGCTCCTTGAGGACCGGGGCCGACTCACCGGTAATTGCCGCCTCGGAGACGTAGGCGATCCCCTCGATCACCTCTCCGTCACTAGGGACCGTGTCGCCCGCCTCGACCAGCACAATGTCGCCAGGCCGCAACTCAGATGAAGCGCGCTCCTCGATGCGAGTCCGCTCGCCGCCAATCATCAGTTTCGCTGTCGTTTCGGTGCGGGTGCGGCGCAGGGCATCGGCCTGCGCCTTTCCCCTGCCCTCCGCCATCGCCTCTGCAAAGTTGGCGAAGAGGACGGTGAACCAGAGCCAGGCGGAAATCCAGGCGACAAACCATGTCGGGTCCTCACCTCTGCCAAGGAGGTTGCCGATCAAAATGGTGGTCGTGATAATCGACCCGATCTCGACGATCATCATCACCGGGTTGCGCCAGAGGTGCCTGGGATCGAGCTTTCTGAATGCATCGACGATTGCCGATCGGACGATCGTCGAGTCGAACAGGCTGCGCTTCGGCTGCTTCTTCAGCGAACCCTGCGACGAGGGCCACTGCTCACGCGAAGGTGGTTCCATTTCTCCCCGCGTCGACTGCTCCCCCACCGACCTCACCAGATCCACCCCGCTTGTTTGCGCGCGCCACCCGCCCATGACCCCACCGGAGCTTTCGCTATCCAAGGTCCCGGTCATCCGCATAGTGTTCTAGCCCCCCATGCCAAAGGCGGCGCCGCCGCGCATTTGGAGTTGTTCGACGATGGGGCCGAGGCCGAATGCCGGGAAGTACGTGAGCGCGCCAAGGATGACGATCACGCCGACCAATAGCCCGATCCACAGCGGCCCGGTCGTTGGGAACGTACCGGAGGTCTCAACCGCGCGTTTCTTCGCCGCCAGTGATCCGGCTAGCGCCAGAGCCGGGATGATGACGAAGAAACGGCCGAACAGCATCGCCAAAGCGATCGTCGTGTTGTAGAAGGGTGTGTTGGCATTGAGGCCGGCGAACGCCGAGCCGTTGTTGCCGGCGCCCGACGTGAAGGCATACAGAATCTCCGAGAGTCCGTGCGCCGCCGGGTTGAGGCGGCTGCTCAGCCCAACCCCGGTCACCGCCGCGATGCCCGTGAAACCGAGGATCAGGAGCGGAATGATGAGCAGTGCAAGCATCGCCATCTTGACATCGAACGCTTCGATCTTCTTGCCGAGATACTCTGGCGTCCGCCCCACCATGAGGCCGGCGATGAAGATGGCCGCGACCGCGTAGAAGAGGAAGCCGTAAAGACCGGACCCGACGCCGCCGAAGATCACCTCACCTGTGGCAATGTTGGCCAACAGGACTAAGCCACCAAGCGGCGTGTAGCTGTCGTGCATCGAGTTGACCGAGCCGTTCGAGGCGTCGGTGGTGGCGACCGCCCACTGCGCGGAGAGCGGTTCACCGAACCGCACCTCCTTGCTCTCCATGTTGCCACCCGGCGCCGCCAACCCGGCCACCTCCGTGCTCTGGTCGGCGCCCGCCCGTGTCAGCAGCGGATTGCCCTCAGTCTCGGCCCATGTGGCGACGACCAACCCAACGATGAAGAGGATGCTCATCGCCGCAAAGATCGCCCATCCTTGGCGCGTGTTGCCGACCATCTTGCCGAAGGTGTAGGTCAGGCCTGCCGAGATGGCGAGGATGGACACCGCCTCGATCAGGTTCGTCAACGGAGTCGGGTTCTCGAAGGGATGCGCCGAGTTGGCGTTGAAAAAGCCGCCGCCGTTGGTACCAATCTGCTTGATGATTTCCTGGCTGGCGACCGGTCCTAAGGGGATCCGTTGCACCTCGCCCGTCACCGTCTTGATTGGGGCATAGGCGTCCAGGGTCTGCGGAACCCCACGGGCTACAAGCACCAGAGTAAAGGCGATACAGATCGGAAACAGAAGGTAGAGCGTAGCGCGGACGAGATCGACCCAGAAGTTGCCGATCTCGCGGGTGAAGCGGCGGGCAAAGCCACGCACGAGCGCGATCGCGATGGCGATGCCGGTCGCAGCGGAGACGAAATTCTGGACGGTGAGACCGGCCATTTGGGTGAAGTAGCTCATCGTCGATTCGCCGGCGTAGCCTTGCCAGTTCGTGTTGGTCATGAACGAGACGGCGGTGTTGAACGCCGAGCGCGGTTCCACCGCGGGCAGACCTTGCGGATTGAAGGGCAAATCCCGTTGCAGACGCTGGAGAGCGTAGACGACGAGGAACCCAGCGAGGTTGAAAAACAGCATCGCTACCGTGTAGGTCGGCCAGGGCATCTCCTTCGTTTCGTCAACGCCGGTCAATCGGTAGAGCCCGCGCTCGACCGGCCGCAACACCGGATGGAGGAAGGTCCGTTCGCCAGTGAAGAGCCGGTACATGAACAGGCCCAGCGGTTTGGTCACCGCGAGGATGAACAAGAAATAGACGGCGTTCTGTAGTATCGCGTTCATGAGAGTCTGGCCCCTCCCCTTGGGCCGGCGCCTAGAAGCGCTCTGGGCGCAGCAGGGCGTATGTCAGGTAGGCCAGCAACGCGAGGGCCATTAGGCCGGTAATTGCCTCACCCAGACTCATCGGGTTCCCTCACTCATGGCACACTGGTCGGCATACCAGGCCTTCAGGTGACTGGGTAGTGAGCTGCGAGCGGGCTGAGTCCCACCTGGTAGCATCGCGGGCAACCCGTCATCCGGCCGATCCTCCTCCGCTGTCACGACTGCTGGCTTCGGTATCCGTCCTTGTCGCCAGGTCCGGATCAAGGTCCGATGGACCCAAACACGAAGCGCCGCCAGGGGCGTTTGCTCAACGTCATCGGTCACTTCGGTGGGCGGCCGAAGAATGACGCTCGAGCGGGTCAACACAAGCTCCAAGCCGGCGGCGGTGGCGCGGCGCCGGTACCGGAGGAGCTGAGCGTAGGTCGGTCGTTGGTTGGTGGCGATGTGAATCGACCCGATCGCGTCATGGCCGGCGAGGGCAGAGGCAATCTCCATAACCTCGTCGATCGCCCACGTGCTTTCCAGTGATTCCAGATGCTCAATCGATTCACGTCCGTTCATCGGTGTAGCCCTCTTGCTTCCAAATTGTTCAGAGCCGCTCGCACCCGCGCACGTAGGCGACGCAGCCGACAAAGAACACGACCCCAATCGCGACCATCAGGACGTCCCACATCACGATCCATCCTCCCAAGCCAGTGACCGCCGGTCGTCGCCGTCCTCGCCCCTGGCGAAATCCGCGGCCTGGAGAACCAGGTGGAGGAGCGCGTCCATTGGGAAAGGCTTCTGCAGCACGCCAAGAGGGCGAAATTCCTTGACACGGAGCGCACTCGGTGGCACGGCCGAGAGCACCACCGTTGGGAGCCAGCGCCCTACCACTGCAAGCTTCCGCAAGACATCCCAGCCCGTTGCGTCTGGGAGATTGATATCGAGCAGAAGCAGGTCGTACTGCCTGCACGACGCCTCGGCCACCGCGTCACGGCAGGTCCCGACCTCGTCCACGTGGTAGCCACGCGCTGTCAGCGACCGAGCAATGGCTTTGCGTAAACGCGTCTCGTCGTCAACGAGCAAGATCAGCACGGCGGCTCCCTCCTGACTCCGAGCGCTGCTCGTAGAAACGGCGACGTCGCAGAGCGACAGTCCGACCGTTAGATGGTAGTCGCATGGGTATTAGGAACCCGTTAGGAAGGAGGAGGTCTGGGCTTAGAGACTCATTAGAAACAGGATAAAGGCCAGGAAAGCGGGCTGAAACGTCAGCGGATGCACAGCTGTCGTCGAGAGGGCGTTCAGCTGCCACGGCACCGGCGATGCCGGTGCTCCCTTCGGGCGTCCTGGTCTGAACCGGAGCTACCCGTCGGCCCGCAGGCGATAGCCCACGCCCGGCTCGGTCACAATGAGGCGGGGTCGGGTCGGCTCGTTCTCGAGCTTCCGCCGTAGGTAGTTGATATAGACGCGCAACTGCTGCGCGTTCTCGGCCGCATAACTTCCCCACACCCGTTCCAGGAGTTGCCGGTGGGTCAGGACCTTGCCAGCGTCGGCGGCGAGCACTCGCAGCAAGTCGTACTCGGTCGGCGTGAGATGCACCTCTGTCGCGCCACGGGTGACGATGCGTCTCGCGAGGTCGATCTGCACGTCGCCGATGACCACGATCGGTGCGTCCCCCGGGTGGACCCGGCGCAGCACGGCCCGGAGCCGAGCCAGAAGCTCAGCGATACCGAACGGTTTGGTCAAGTAGTCGTCCGCGCCAAGGTCGAGCGCCTGAACCTTGTCGTGCTCCTGCCCACGGGCGGACAAGACGACGATCGGGACCTGTGACCAGGCGCGTGTCTGACGGAGCACCTCGAACCCGTCCAGGCCGGGCATCACCAGATCCAAGACGACCACATCTGGAACCTGCGTCGCGAGGACGGCGAGCGCCTCCTCACCATCCTCGGCCAGAACGACCTGATATCCGTGGCCGGTGAGCGCGGTACGCAGCGCCCGCCGGATTTGCGGCTCGTCGTCGGCGACGAGCACCCGCTCGCCAGTCACGACGTCGCGTCCAGTTGCAGGGGAAGGGTGAACATGATGGTGGTGCCAGCTCCCTCGCGGCTCTCGGCCCAGATCTGCCCGCCGTGCGCCTCGACAAGCCCTTTGCTGATCGCCAACCCGATTCCCGCCCCTCGGACGCGTCCCGTCGGATCGGCCCGGTAGAATTTCTCGAAGACATGTGGAAGTCGGGTTGCCGGGATGCCCGGTCCGACATCGGAGACAGCGATCCGGATGGCGCCAGCCAGCCGATGCGCGGACAAGGTGATCGCTGTGCCAGGCGACGTGTATTTGACGGTGTTCTCGCCCAGATTCATCAACACCTGACCAATTTGGACAAAGTCGAAACAGACGAGCGGAAGGCTCGGCTCGATCTCTGTCGTGAGACGAGTACCAGCGAACAAGCCAGCGAGGCGATTCTCCACATCCTCGATCAGCTCCGCAACGTCGTACCACGCTTTCTCCGGCCGCAGCACGCCCCCTTCGATCCGCGACAGATCGAGCATATTGCCCACCAGGAGTGTCAGACGATCAGTCTCCTCGTCGATGGCTTCGAGGAACTCCGTGCGGGAGATCTCACCCCACGCCACAGTCGGATCGAGGAGTGACGTGACGGACGCCTTGATGGTGGCAAGTGGCGTCCGCAGATCATGGGACACCGCGGCGAGTAACGCCGACTTGAGCTCGTCGGACTGAGCCCGCACAGCCCCCAGCGATGCCTCCTCCGCGAGGCGGGTCCGTTCCAGTGCAAGCGCGGCCTGATCCGCGAAACTGATCAATAGCCGCTCGTCCTCCTCTCCGAAACGACCGCCCCCGCGTTTGCCGATGACCTCGAGCACTCCGATGACGCGCTCCTTGGTCGCGACCGGGAGATAGAGCATGTCCGGCCCACGGTGTGGCAGGGCAACCGTGCCTTGATTTCCGGTCCGGTGGGGCAGGTGGACGCGGTGCCCAATCCGTTTCCGCCCGACCGGAGCCCGGTGCTCGATGGCCCACAAGGCCATCACGCGATTCTCGCGGCTAATCTCCTCGGAAAGATCGGACGGGAAACGCGCCCGGAGCAGGAGGTCGTCTGGGTCCCGAGGGACCAGGATCCGGCACCCCTCCGCTCCGTAGACCGACACGACTTGGGCAACGATGGCGTCCAGGATCGCGTCGAGGGTGACGTCACTGACCAGCGCCGCATTGAGCTCATAGAGGAGAGCGGCGCGATGCTGCTCGCGGATCGCGTCCTCGGTCCGCTCGCGGACGCGGGCGACCAGCTGACTGGTTACGAGGGCCACTCCGAGAAAGGCGAAAAGCGTCAGGACGTGATACGCCTGATCCACGGTGAAGGTGTAGAACGGCGGGATGAAGAAGAAGTCGAACGCGAGGAAGCACAGCACCGCGGCCATCGCTGCCGGACCGGGGCCGGCAACGAGTCCTAGCGCCAGAGCAAGCAGCAGATAGAGGAGGGCCACGTTGAAGACGCCGAGCACACCGCGCAAGATCAGCATCACCCCAGTAGCGCATGCGACCGCACAGCCGGCGGCAAGATAGTACCGGTACGCGCGCGCTCCCCCGTCCGGTTCCCACAGCGACGCGACGCCCTGCTCGGCCGCCTTACGCTGCAATCGTTGTATCGGAGCAAGAGCCCGTTGCATCATACGGACAATGGTAGGGTTCGATCCCTCAGACGCGCCATCAAGGTGACGCCGTGGAGCCAACGGGACAGCGCGAGGTCCCTTTGTCGACGCGCCCTTCTGTCTAGGTTAGAGCCAGACTCTTCGAACCACACGTGACAGAGTGACCGATCGGTCCTAACGACCCTTGAAGCCCGCTCTGTTGCACGACCACGTGCATCAAGGATGCAGCCCAACATGCGCATGCGCCGAACCTCGCGCCTGGTCCTGCTCGACGAGCACGATCAGGTGCTGCTGTTCAAGATCGAGGACGCGACCGTCTTCGATCCCGATGCCGCGAGCGTCCCCGTCGATCGGGTCTTCTGGGTGACCCCCGGCGGCGCCGTCGAAGCCGGCGAGACGCACGAGGCGGCGGCGCGACGGGAGCTCTGGGAGGAAACGGGAATCACTGCGGCGGAGCTGGGCCGGTGGGTCTGGACCAGCCAGCACCGGTTGAACTGGCAAGGCGAGCTCATCGAGCTCCACGAGCGGTTCTACCTCATGCGGGTGGCACGCGCCGAGGTGACACTGGACCACCTCACCGCCGAGGAGCGGACCGTCTACCGCGCCCATCGGTGGTGGTCAGTCTCGGATCTCCAAACTTCCACCGAGACGTTCTACCCGGCTGGCCTCGCCGCTCTCCTCGCCCCCATCGTCGCCGGCCAAACGCCCGCGGCCCCCATCGCCATCGATTGAGGTACGGGTCCGTCAGGCATCCTCCCCATCGCTCCCGTCGCCTCGGCCGCGCACCGCGCCCGCCCGGGTCGTGGCGGCGAATGTCGCGCACTCAAGGGACGGCACGCGACGACGTTCGTGCCGCCAGCGATGAGCGCCTGGAGCGGGTACGATACGCCGAAGACCGTCGAACGTCGGAACGGAGCGCAGCCGCATGAACCGCCGGCAACTGTTGGTTTACGGAACCTTCGGAATCGGCGCCAGCGCGCTCGCTCCCGGCCTCTCCGTGGGCCGCTCGCGGGAAGCTTCGGCGCTGGGTGAGATCGCGCGGGTGATGATTCACCCCGCCGTCGGCATCGCCCGCGTCGGCAATAGTCCCGACGAGTGGTTCCTCGGGCCAGAGGTCCCCGGCCCCCATCCCGTCCCGCCCGGCGGGTTCAAGGATGCCGCCGGCCGGATCAAGCGGCAGCCCGCGCGCTTCCGCCTCTACGGGCTCGACCGGGACGGTCAGGTCGTCGGCGAGGTGACCGCCGCCACCGCCGATATCCGCTGGACCGTCCACCTCGCGAACACGAAGGCGGCCTGGTACGACTTCGATCTCGCCCTCGACATTCCCGGCGCCAAGGGCCTGCCTCCCGCGCCACTCCAACCCGCGCCAGATCCAACCCGCTCCACCCGCCGCAACGCGGCGACCCCCGATCGTGCCCACCTCCGGATCGATCCCGGACCGCGCTCAGTCGGCGGGAAGAACGCGAACGCGGACGCCCAGGATGCCGGCGCTCGCTTCGACGGCGGCACGTTCTTCAACACGCCGGTCCCTCTCGGCGACCTGCGCACGGATGCCGCTGGGCGCTTGCTGGTCTTCGGCGGCACCGGGCGCTGCGGCCCTGCGGTCCCTGGCCTGCTGGCTACCACCTTTGCCAACAACGACCTCTGGTACGACGACACCAGCGATGGCCCGGTCGATGCCACGGTTCGCATCAGTGGGCGGGATATTCCCGTGACGGGCGCCTGGGTCGTCGTCGCCCCGCCGAACTACGCCCCCGGTATCCAGTCAGTCGTCACCATGTACGACGTCATGTTCGAGGCCTCCACCACGCGCGACCCGAAACTCCGCCCAGCGCGCCCCTCGTTCGCCCGGATGATCTATCCGCTCTTCGAGCGCCTCGTCCAGAACCAGTGGGTCAACGCCGGGTTCCTGCGTGACTTCGGCTGGGGATCGTCGAGCGACTTCCTCGCGCCGGAGACCCTGCGACAGCTCGCCAGTCCCGCTCCCGCCGACCGCTTCCTCCGACGGCAGATCTTCGAGCGGTTCCGCAATCCGGCCTATACGAGCATGGAATTCGACGACCTGCCACCCTATTACGGTGACGGGGTCGAGCTGCCAGCCTCCAACCCGCGGCAATGGATGGCGGTTCTGCCGCTCCAGTACTCGTGGTTGTCGCAGTGGGCCGACGGCGATTTCGACGCCGACTGGCCAGTGGCCGGGCTGACCTTTCCCCAGCGCCTCGAAGAGCTGCCGGTCGCCGAACAACCAGCCGCGCTTGATCGCGCCGTCCTCGATGAGTGCCTCGGCGGACCGGTCCATCCGGGCTGCGAGATGACCTGGCCGATGCGGCAGTCCCTGCTCTACGAGGCGCCGTTCCGGCTCCGCCGGCGCACGCGCCCGGAGAAAGACTGGGGGCCGGAGATGACGTCGGCCATCGCGCTGGCCAAGTCCGGCCCCCTGAGCGCGAGCGGCCCGGGAGACATCACCCGTTGGATGGCCGTCCCCTGGCAGACGGACACCTCCAGCTGCCTCTCCCGCTACGAGCGCGACGTCGATGGCTACCTCCCCGCCTTCTGGCCCGCCCGGGTACCGAACGACGTCCTCGATCTGGAGAGCTATCACGCGGTGATGGACACCTCCGCCAGTCTCGAACAACGGCAACGCGCCTTCGCCAACCGGGTGAAGTGGCTCCGGGACCTCCCCGGCTTCGGCGTCGCCAGCCGCGAGCGCATCAACGCGTTCATCCGCCAGTGGAGCGCGGCGGGTGTGGTCACGCGGCAGCGCGGGCCCGGCGATGACGTGCCGTTCCCGGACGCGTTCTGGGTCGAGCTTGGCCACGCCCTCGTCGACGACTCCTCGTGGTTCCCAAAGACCGACCTGCCTCTGCGGCCGACAGCGGGCGACCTAGCGGGCGCCGCCGACACGACGATCGCCACCCCCGAGCCGTGAACCCACCGCGTCGCGCCCAGGTGGTCGTGATCGGCGGCGGCCCCGCCGGAGCCAGCGCCGCGCTCGAACTGGCGCGGCACGGCGTCGAGACGCTCCTGCTGGAGCGGAGCGACGGCCGCGGCAACCCCGTCGGGGAGAGTCTCGCCCCGTCGGCCAACCCTCTCCTGCACCGCCTTGGACTGTATGACGCCCTAGCCGCCAGTGGCGCGTTGCCGTGCCACGGCAACCGGTCGTCGTGGGGTGGAGACGGCGCGCTCGCTGACCATGACTTTCTGCGCGACCCGTTCGGGCATGGCTGGCATCTCGACCGCCCGGCCTTCAACGCCGCCTTGCTCGATACCGTGGCCAGCGCGGGCGTAACGCTGTGGCTGCGGTCCAAGGCCGTCTCGCTCGAACCTACCATCCGGGGATGGCGGATCGTCGTCACGACCCCTAGCGGCTCTCAGACGCTCACCGCCGACCTTCTCATCGACGCCACGGGCCGCGCCGCGATGGTCGGTCGTCGCCAGGGGGTCCGGCGGCGCGTGTTCGACCCGCTGGTCGCGGCGGTTGCCTTTCTGCCTCCTGGAGAGTCGAGCACGTGCGACGCGACGACGCTGGTGGAAGCGGCGGCGAGCGGTTGGTGGTACACGGCGCTCCTCCCGGACGGGAAGCTTGCCGTCGCCTGGTTCACCGACCCCGATCTACTCGCCCACGTCGGCGCCTGGCGGGCCGCGGCCTGGTGGAGACTGCTGGAGGCGAGCGGCGCGACCTGGGAGCGGGTCGCCGGGCACGGTGCTCGGCGACCGGAGACCGTCCGGGTCATGGCGGCTGGGAGCACGCTCCTTCGACGGGTCGCGGGCGACCGTTGGATCGCCGCCGGGGATGCCGCCGCCGCCTTCGATCCGCTCTCGTCGCACGGCATCGGGAGCGCGCTCGCGGACGGAAAGAAGGCCGCGACCGCGGTCGCGGCGGCGCTCGGCGGCGACGAAACGGCCATTCCAGCCTACGTCGACCACGTCGTCGCGAATTACGCTCGCTTCCTGGTCGTGAGGCGCGCCTACTACGCGGAGGAGCGGCGCTGGCCCGCCGCGCCGTTTTGGTCACGTCGTCAGTCCGATCACGGTCCGCGCCCGCTTGTCTAAGGTGAGTTTCAGAATGCCTTGAACGCGGGATGCTGGCCGGACGGACAGGATCGGGATGACCTCCCTCGCCGCGTCCCGCGCCTCTTTGCTCCGCCTCAGCCGCACCACTCTCAACCCGCCGCTGTGCCACCTCTCCGCGCTGCGCGGATCAGCGCGGCGGCGATCTCCCACGCGCGGCTCGTGGTTGGCATCCGCTACCAACGCCCGCGCCACGATCCGACCCATCGCCATGATGCCAAAGTCCATCTCCTTCGCCACCACGTCTGGGAACTCACTGAGCCGTATCCGCGACTGCCCAGACTACCAGGGGCTCTGGTCTTGTTGGCTGCTCGCGGCGCCCATTCCCCGAGAAACCATCCCGGTGCCGTGGCATCGAAACGCGGCATCGGGATCAGCGAGTGCCCAATCAACCTTCATCCCCCCTATTACCGAAACTGCCTCGCCCCACCCACTTGACACATGATAGTAGAACATATATTCTATCTCCTAAGCGGTCTGCCTCCGGTGGGAGAGCGGGGACCTGGGCAGCCGCCGATCCCACCCGTCCCCGCCAGGACGTCATCCGCGGCCCCAGAGCTCACCTGGGTCATCCCGAGCCCCTCCCCGTCGTCCCGTAGCGGACCCTCATCCCCGCCGTGACTACGCATCGTGCTCCCTCTCCCCGACGACCACATCCCCCGCCCCCTTAAGAGTTCTCCCCTCTCCCAGAATTGGGAGAGGGGTTGGGGGTGAGGGCCGTCGGTGACCTGGTTCGAGCCCCGTGGGATCGCCCGCAATCATGCGGCGGTCTGACCGGGATGGTCGTCTTCCCGTTCCAGAAAAACTCGCTGATAGCGAGCTAGGGACTGGGCCCGTCTCTCCTGACTTCTGACTTCTGACTCCTGACTCCTGACTCCTGACTCCTGACTTCCGTCCTACTTCGTCCCCCCCCGTCCTATTCGCCCCCCTCCGCCCCCTCCGTCCGGTTGACGCCTCCCCGCCCTCCCCCTATGATCGGCTCTGGTCCTGCCCGCTCCGGCCCAGTTGCCCCTCATCCCTTGTCGAGGATTGTCGACTGATGACCGACGCCGTCCCGCCGACCGATCTGCTCTTCCAGCGTGACGCCTATCTCCGCGCCTTCGACGCGACCGTCACCGGGATCGATCCCGCTACCCGCGCGGTCGCCCTGGATCGGACCGCGCTCTATCCCGGCGGCGGCGGCCAGCCTGCCGACACCGGAACCCTCACCCGCTCATCTGACGGTCGCTCATGGCCCGTCACCGGTGCCGGCAAGGAGGGCTCCGCCATCTGGACCCTCCTTGCCGGCGACGACCCGCTGCCCGCCGTCGGCGATCCTGTCGCGGTCGAGGTCGATTGGTCAACACGCTACCGTCTGATGCGGACCCACACCGCCCTCCACGTCCTCTGCGGGGTCGTCTTCACCGACTATGGTGCCCTCGTCACCGGAGGCAACATGGCGCCCGACAAGGCCCGGATGGACTTCGAGATGGATAGCGCCGACTTCACCCCCGAGCGCGTCGCCACCATCGAGCGCCGCGCTAACGAGGAGATCGTCGCCAGCCGCGATGTCCGCGTCCGCATTCTGCCGCGCGACGAGGCATTCCAGATTCCCGATCTGATCCGGACCAAGATCAATCTCCTGCCCGAAGGCATCTCCGAAGTCCGCGTCGTCGAGATCGTCGGTCTCGATCTCCAGGCCGACGGCGGCACCCACGTCGCGAACACCCGTGAGGTCGGCGGTCTCAAGGTCGTCGGCACCCGCTCCAAAGGCAAGGCCAATAAGCGCCTCGAAATCGTCCTCACCGGCGGCGCCGGGGACGTGTCGTGACATCGACCGCGACGACCACCCCGCGCCTGGCCCACCGCGCCGCTGGCTTCGCTCCCTCCTTCTGGGCAGGGTTAGAACGGCTCTTCGATCGCCACCCGGACATGATCTTTTTCGGAGGCGGCGCCCCCGCCCGTGAGCTGATCCCGGTCGATCGGCTGCGCGCCGCCTCCCTCCGCGCCTGGGATGACGCTCCTGACGCCCTCGACTACGGTGAGGTCGCCGGCTACCTCCCCCTCCGCGAGCTGATTGCCGGGCGGATGGCTGCTCAGGGGATGAGCGTTGACCCCGCCCAGATCGTCGTCACCAACGGCAGTCAGCAGGGCATCGACCTGGTCTGCCGCCTGATGCTCGACCCCGGCGATACCGTCGCCATCGAGTCCCCGACCTTTCTCGGCGCCCTCCAGACCTTCGCCGCCTACGAAGCGACCTATCTCCCTATCCCCATCGACGACGACGGCCTCCGCATCGACGCCCTCGATCGCGCCCTAACGGACCGATCGCGCCCGCCCAAGCTCCTCTACACCATCCCTACCTTTCAGAACCCGACCGGCGTCACCCTCTCCCAGCCGCGCCGGGAGGCGCTACTCGCCCTCGCCCGGGATCACAACTTGCTCGTCGTCGAAGACGACCCCTACGGGGAGTTGCGCTACGACGGCGACCCGATTCCACCGCTCCGCGCGCTCGACCCGGACGTCGTCTACCTCGGCACCTTCTCGAAGACGATCGCGCCCGGTCTGCGCGTCGGCTGGATTGCCGCCCCCGCGCCCCTGATCGATCTCCTCCTTTCCGCGAAAGAAGGCGCCGACATTCACAACGAGCGGATCACGACCCGAACCGTGTTCCACGCTGCCGGTGGTTTTCTTGACGATCACCTCGTCGCCGCCCGTGCCGTCTACCGCCGCCGCCGCGACGTCATGCTCGCCGCCTTGGCCGAGTCGATGCCCGCCGGCGTCCACTGGTCGCGGCCAGACGGCGGCTTCTTCGTCTGGGTCACCTTGGCGGATGGGGTGGACGCCGCCGTGCTGCTGCCTACGGCCGCCGCTCATGGCGTGACCTACCTGCCCGGGGCTTGGTTCTTCCCCGAGCCGGCTCCGTCGCCAACCCTCCGCCTCAACTTCTCAACTCTCCCCGAAGACCGCATCGCCGAGGGCATCCGTCGCCTCGCCACCGTCGTCAGCGGCGGGTAGACGACTGCGGGCGGCAAACGGAGGGCGAGAGCACGCGGGCACGCCGTTCTTCGGATCCGTCGCCGCGGTCCGGACCTGATCCTTACGTTTGTCGCCCGCCCTCTTCCGCCTCCGCCAGCCAGACGAATTGGTACGGCGCCAGCTTCAGATCCTCACCCCTGGGCACCGCGGTCCCGGTCACGAGGTCGGTGAAGACGTAGGCCAACCCGTGCAGGCGCAGCTCGTTCGCCGCGACGCCTTGGTCCCGGTCCGTCACGTTCGCCACCACCAGCACACGCCGGCCGTCATGGCGCCGGGCATACGCGAACACCCCATCGTTGCCGGGGTTCAGCACCTCCGTCTCCCCACCAGCGAAGGCCCGTGTCTCCCGGCGCAGCCCGATCAGCCGGCGCAACCCGCCATAGACGCGCCCCTCAACCGTTGCCGGCTCATCGCGACGCGCCGCGCGGTCCCAATCCACCACCGGCCGATGCACCCACCGGCTATCGCCGGTCTTGGCCGGATCGGCCGCATAACGGTAGTCGTTCAAGGTCGCCAGCTCGTCCCCCAGGTAGAGGAGCGGGATGCCGCCGATCGAGAAGGCAACCCCGTACAGCAGAAGGATGCGCCGGATTGCTAGCTCCACCTCCGTCTCGTCCTCGTCGCGAAGCGCCTTCTCCAATCCCGCCAGGGACGCGGTCGTCCCCGAGACGCGCGCGTCGCCGGTGCGTGGGTTCTCCTGGAAGGGAAGCCCCCGCGCGAAGCTGCCGGGAAAGCGCCCCGTGTAGAAGGCATTCAGGAATCGCCGGTGGTCGAAGCCGTTGATCCCCACTCGCGCCGCGTCGCCATCGTCGAACGTCCACCCGATGTCGTCGTGGGAGCGGACGTAGGTGACCCAGGCACAGCGCGGGTCAATCCGCAATCGTTCCCGCACCGACTCCCGGAGCAGCCGTGCGTCGCGCGTCGCCAGCGCCTCCCAGAGGAGCGCCATCAGCAGATGGTTGGCTCCACAACTCCGAGTTGCATGGTGATTTGGTATCGCGGGTCGTGGTCCCTCGCCCACACTCGCACATCGATCCCCAAGGCGCCGACTGCCATACGCCGCTCGCCGTAAGTGAGGTCCCCAAGGTTAGCCGCTACCAGCCGGCACCACGCCTCGACACTGTCCAGGTTCGCCTCGGCGGTGCGCCAGTTCTCCCGCTTCCGCTCGAGACCCGCTCGCTCCTGCTCCAATCGTTGCTTCTCCACCGCGAGGTTGGCGAGGTCACTCTGGACTAGCGCCGCAACGTCTTCGTCGTCCACGTCTGCGAGCCGTGCGACCAGGTTCCGCTGTTTACGCGCGACCTCGGCCAGCCGCCGGCCCACCGCGCCGACATCTGCCGCTGCCGGGTCTTCGCGGCGGGACCGCTCAACATGGGTACGGACCATCTCCGGCTGCGTCAGCACTGCCTCCACCTTCGTCCAGACGACGGCGTCGAGGTTTGCCGTCTTGATCCCGAAGTAGGGGCAGCCATGCCGATCGCGTGCTGTCGTTCCGCATTGGTAGGCCGCCCCGCCTTTGGTCCCGTTGTTGACTGTCAATGCCCCCCCACAGTAGCCGCACCGCACGTAGCCGGCGCGCAGCAGTGCCGACTCAGGGACGCGGTTGTTGCGCGTCGCTTCGCTCTTGTTGGCCGCCAGCCTCACCTGTGCCGTCGTTGCCCATTCCGCCGAGATTAGCGCTGGCGCAGCACCCTCGATGACGAGCTGGTCGGCTACGGCGCGCTGGCGCTGCTTGACTCCCTCGCCCTTCACCCGATCCCGGTGCCACCGCCAAGCGGTCGCCTGCCCAGTGTAGACGGGGTGCTTGACCATCTTGGTAATCGTCGCCCCCAACCAGACATTCTTCCCGGTTGGGGTTGGTACCCCCTCGGCGGTGAGCCGCTGTGCCACCTTCCTGGCCGACACGCCGGAGGCGATCTCTTGAAAGATGCAACGAATGATTGGGGCAGTCGTCGGGTTCTCGATGAGCCGCGTCTTCTGATCATCGGCCCACCGGTAGCCGTAAGGTGGCCGCGGACCAGGGAGCAACTTCCCCGATTCGACGCGCGCCCGGCGCCCCCGCATGGTGCGCTCCTTGATCTTTTCGTGCTCGACCTTGGCGGCGTACCCGCGGACGAAGCGGATGAGCTGGCCCTCCGGCGAGTCGTCCAGCGGCTCGGTCACGAATCGCACGGCGACGCCCGCGTGGTCGGCCTCCGAGAGGATGACGCCGAGGTGGACCGGGTCCCCCGAGAGCCGGTCGATGGCGTGGCAGACCACGGCGTCGACCGCGCGCCGGCGCACCGCCTCGCGAAGGACGCCGAGCTGCCGCCGCTCCCACAGCTCGACCCGGGTATGGACCTCCCGATAGATCGCCACCACCGTCCACCCCTGCTCGGCCGCGTAGGCGCGGCACGCCGCCTCCTGGGTCTCGAGGCTGGAGTTATCCTCCTGCCCGGCGCTGCTCACCCGGCAGTAGATCGCCGCCCGGGTTGACTTCCCGGACACCGTTTCGTTCGTGGCGTGCGACCAGCCGTTCACCATTGGGATCTCCTTGTCATTCAACTCTCCCGGATCGCCGTCACCGCTCGTCCGCGACCACGGGCCTGGGTCCAATGTTCGCTCTTGGTGCACACAAGTCAAGTACCAGGTGCACTCCGGCCGCCACCTGCCACACCTCGCCTCCCAACCGGTCGCCGTCGTCAACAGGTGCCGTTTAAGAAGACGACGGGCTCGAACCTCGCTCGGGCAACCAGCAGCGGCGCACCCACCAGCCGTTGTCCGTGCCGTTGCCGTTCCCCTGGGTCATTGCGTGGTATTAGATCATATGATCTACTACGAGGCAACACGCCGCGGACGGGGAGCGCATGGGTCGGTGGGACAAGGAGAGGGACGCGATGGGCAAGCTACTCGGGTCGTCGGCGGAACGGCGCCTCCAGGCGTTCCGGCGCGACCTGACCCTGGACCTGTTCACCCGGCACGGATTGTTCTGGGTCGAGGTCTGCTGGCTGCGCGACCTGCGAGGGATCACGGCCGAATCTCGGTTACCCCCGACGCTGCATCCGGGGAAGGTCCATCGGCCCCCCACGTTGAAGGCGACCAACTGGGAATGGCGACCCGAGCAGCGGCAAGCGCTCGCCGAGTGGATGGTCCTCCTCCACGTCCTGCACGACGCCGTCGTCCCCCCAGAGCATCGGGTGGAGACACCGCACGCGTCCTCCCTCGAGTTCTGGATGGGCTTCCTGTCGGCCTGCCTCCTCTACGACCCGCCGGCCAGCAACCTCCTCGGCTTCGCCGACCACGGCGTGGCCGCATACGGCGACTTCGTCAACCCGCTCACCCCTTGGGCCGACGAGAGGGGCGCTCTCGGGATGCTAGCCCCGCCGATCCGCTTCTTGCCCGACCCCGACGCCCTGCTGGCGGCCCATCACCGGCGTCACGAGCGGTTCGTTGACGAGCTTCATCGCCGCCTCACCCCGGACGGGATCGACGTGCGGGGGCTGGCCGACGAGATCGGCTACTGGGTGACCGACGACGCGAACCCAACGGACGACTTGGCCACCTTGCCCCGTCCCTACATTGCCGTCGATCCCCAGACGACCGAGGAGGACGTCCGCAACGCCTTCAAGCTGATGGCGGCCGCCCAACCCGAGCGGCGGCGCCCGGTGCGACCCCGGCGCGACCGCCTCGTCTGCCTCCAGTGCGCCATCTGGTACGACGAGGGCGGCTGGTCCCAGGAGCGGATCGCCGCGCACTTCGGGTGGAAGGTCCAATTCCCGGCGCAGGCCAAGCCCCGGTCCGAGACGGCGCGCCTGTACATCGCCGAAGGGCGTCAACTTCTCCACCAAAGAAGGATCGCGGCCTAATTCTGGAAGCAAGAATGGACACCGACCCATGTCTGCCTGTTTTCACTTCGACGTGCCGCCTATCCTCCGAGTGTCGCACCACACGGTGGGGCACGGCAGTTGAGGACGGAGGGCGGCATGCGAAGGGAGCAGACGGAATCGCTGACGCTGACGGTCGAGGAAGCGGCAGCGCGGCTGGGCATCTCACGGACGCTCGCGTATGAGCTCGCCAAGGTCGACCGCCTGCCGGCACCGGTCCTTCGGCTGGGGCGGAGGCTGGTCGTCTCGCGGCAGGCGCTGGAACGGGTCCTGACCGGCGAGCCCCGCGAGCGGCACGCGGCCAACGATGGCTCGGGCGATGAGGCAGCCTAGCGTCCCGACGCCGCCGCCACACTGGGGCTCCGGGTCGCCCGCAGCCCAACGGGTGGCGTGGGAGCAGCTCTGGCGGATCCTGCTCGCCCCGCGCGTTCCGCCCGTTCCCGCGGATCCCGAGCCGGGGGAGGAGGCGACGGACGACGGTGAGGGCCGTCGGGAGGCGGCGTGAGCCCCACGGTGAATAGGGAGGCGCCGGCCGAGCCCCCACCGCCCGCGGCGTTCGTTTACGTCGACACTGCGGTCGACGGTGCTAACCACCGTAATCATGTTATGCGGCTCGACGCGTTCGCCCCGCCGCCCGGGGCCGTCGACTGCTTCCGGACTTACCTGCGCTACACCGACGACCTCCTTGCGTACCTGGCCACCACCCGCAACGCCCGCGGCGACCCGAGCGTCAAGGGCTACCCCGGTCCGGCGCTCGCGCCTTGCGTCCCCCTCGACTTCGACGCCGCCCACGATCTCGATGCCGCCCTCGCCGACGCCCGTGCCTTCGTCCGCCGGTTCTGCGCCCGCTTCGACGTTCCGCCCCCGGCGATCCGCGCCTGGTTCTCCGGCCACAAGGGCTTCAGCCTCGAGCTCCCCGCGACGCTGTTCGGCACATTCGCGCCCGCCCCCGACGTCGCGGCGCGGCTCAAGGCACTGGTCGGGGTGCTGGCCGAAGGCCTGCCGACCCTCGACGGGGCGATCTACGAACGTGTCCGGCTGTGGCGGGTGGAGAACACGCTCCACGGGTCGAGCGGCCTCTACAAGATTCCGCTGACGACGCACGAGCTGCTGACGCTTGGCCTCGACGAGATCCGCGAGCGGGCCGCCGCGCCCCGGACGATGGAGCGGGTGCCCGACGACGAGTGGGAGGCCGTGCCGGACCTGGTCGCGCTCTGGCAGGGGACCGCGACCCGGCGGCCCGCTCCCCCCATCGTTCGCGGTGACGGGGCTGCTCGCTGTCTCTCGGAGGGACAGGTGGACGAGCTCGTGGCGATCGTTGCCCCCCACTGGCGGCTCGGCCAGAAGCACGACCTGGCGCTCTGCCTAGCCGGCTACCTCGCCCGCGAGGGGATCGCCGAGGAGCAGACCCTCGCGATCGTCGCTCGCCTCGCCGCCAATGACGCGCGACCCGACGATCGGAGCAACGCCGCCCGGGACAGCTACGCGCGAGGCCGCGCGGGACAGCCGACCCTCGGGTTCTCCGGACTGCGCGCGCTCCTCGACGCGGCGGACCTGCACGCGCTGGAGCACCTGGTCCGATCTGCTCTCTGCCTGCAGGGCCACGAGAACGGTTCACCGACAGACGATGCGGGGAACGCGCCGAACGACGGAGATTCGCGGCGGCTCCCGGTCATCGACGTGGCCGACCAGGACCTGGCACGGGGGGCGGCCGCCGCCTGGGCCGCGGTCGCCGCCGCCAACGACCCGCCGACCCTCTTCGTCTTTGGCGGCGTGCCGACCCGGATCGACCGCGACGCGACGACCGGCGCGCCGATCCCCCGCTCGCTGACCGAGGACCGGCTGCGCCACCGGCTGGCCCGGGTCGCGGCCTACGTCCGGACCACGGCGAAGGGCGAGACCTCCGCCGCCCCGCCCCTCGCCGTGGTCCGCGACCTGCTCGCCGCGCCCACCTTCCCACTGCCTCCCCTGCTCACTCTCACCGAGGTGCCGACCTTCGCCCCCGACGGGTCGCTGCCGCCGAGGCCGGGCTACCACGCCCCGGGGCGGACCTTCTACGCCCCCGCGCCCGGCTTCATCGTGCCCGATATCCCCGCCGACCCTACGCGTCGGGAGATCGACGCCGCCCGGGCGCTGCTCCTGGACGAGCTCCTGGTCGACTTCCCGTTCGCTAGCGAGGCGGAGCGGGCGCACGCGCTGGCGTTGCTCCTGGTGCCCTTCCTGCGCGGCCTGGTCGACGGACCGACCCCGCTGCACCTGATCGAGAAGCCGACCGCCGGCACCGGCGCGACGTTGCTGGCCGACGTCGTCGCCCGGGTGGCGACGGGCCGCCCCGTGGCGGCGATGACCGAGGGACGGGACGAGGACGAGTGGCGCAAACGGCTGACGGCCCGGCTCCGGTCGTCCCCCCCCGTCGTGCTGCTCGACAACCTCCGGCGTCCGCTCGACTCGGCCGTCCTCTCGTCGGTGCTGACCGCGGCGTGGTTCGAGGACCGGCTCCTCGGCACCTCGGACACCGTCCGCCTCCCGGTCCGCTGTGCCTGGGTGGCCACCGGCAACAACCCCGCCCTCTCGGCCGAGATCGCCCGGCGGGCGGTCCGCATCCGGCTCGACGCCCGGCGCGACCGTCCCTGGCTGCGCGACGAGCGTGGCTTCCGGCACCACCCCCTCGGGGCCTGGGTGGAGGAGGAACGCGGCCGGCTCGTCGCCGCCTGCCTGACGCTCGGACGCGCCTGGGTCGCCGCCGGGGGTCCCGTCCCAGCCGACGCCCCCACCCTCGGCTCGTTCGAGGCGTGGTCGCGGGTGATGGCTGGGGTACTCGACGTCGCGGGGGTTGGCGGCTTCCTCGGCAACCTCCCGGACTTCTACGACGCGTCGGACACGGAAGGCACGGAGGTGCGGGCGTTCCTGGCGGCGTGGTGGGACGCGCACGCCGAGATGCCGGTCACCGTCGCCGAGCTGTTCGCGCTGGCGACGGCGCCGGAGAGCACGCTCGACGTCGGGGCCAAGTCGGAACAGGGGCAGAAGGTGCGGCTCGGACAGCTCCTACGGTCGTTGGCCGGTCGCCGGTACGAGTTGGGCGAGCGGCTGACGGTGGCGGTGGGACGTGCGGGGACGGAGAAGCGGGCGGTGCGCTGGCAGCTGGTCCCCGTCCCCGCGGACGGATCCTCCGGACCACCCGACGCAGACTCACCGGCGGAAAAACCGCGCCACAATGGGCAAACCGTGACCGAGTACGGGGGGTGGGGAGAGTCTGACGAGTGTGCCGCCAAGCGCCCGCGGGAGGGACATCCGATTGACGCAACGTCCCAATCGGATGGGGGGTGGGGGGCGAAAGACTCGGCAGACTCCCCGGACTCACCCCAGGCAGGACCGACGCGGCCGTGCGTCGAGTGCGGGGCGGCGATCCCGGCGGAGGGACGGGTCCTCTACTGCGGGGAGCACGGCGGCCGGGACG
>JAABUS010000469.1_pt1 | contig 102235 bp, 100 predicted proteins | sample 5560161 | NCBI WGS metagenome assembly JAABUS01 (sample SAMN10711885, study PRJNA513376) | rock metagenome | isolation source: Antarctica rocks | place: Antarctica: Victoria Land, Trio Nunatak nord | collected 2016-01-04
ATGGGCGCGATCTATTCCAGACCCAGGTGCAGGACTACTTCGCGCGCTGGGTCGCGGCCCTCGCCGGCGCACTGATCAGATCCGGCCGCGACCGCCGACAAGCCACAGGCCTCGCCGAGGAAACCGTTGCCGGTATCCAAGGCGCGATCGTGCTCGCCCGCGCCCTCGACGACCCCAGCGCCTTCGGCCGCACAGTTGCCAAGGTGCAGGCCAGGCTCACCGCGCCCTAACTGATGTCCGGCACCGAGGCCGCACGAGACATACGTGGGACGCGCGCGACGGGCCAGACGCGACGGTGCCGCCGCTGGATGAGGTGCGCCGTCGCGCATGCTCGGGCGGATGCTCTGCAAGGTCTGTCCAACCGCGGCGAAGCAGCTCACCAACGAGACCGGGCATCGCATCTGCCCAGACGAACCAGTCGATGTCGAAGTGGTCCCGGGTGATGTCACCGAGGTAGAAGTCCATTGCCCATCCGGCGCGCAGCCACACCTCGGCTCCGAGGTCGGCCGCAGCGTCGACTACCTCAGCGACCGCGGCGACCTTCCGCTGCGACAGCTCTTCGTTCACCACATTCGCACCGTAACCGCCCCGCCATAGCGATGGGCTGATCGTCCTGATAAGCCAGTGCAGCCCGATCCCGCATGGGGGTCGGCATCCGCTTACGACGCTGCGGGCGGGGACCTGTCAGGTGCGACGCACACCCAGAACGGACAGCCGACGTCCCTCGCGCATTGTCGGGTCCGCGGCCCTGTGGTCGACCACCCGGCAGCCGAGCCGGTCGTCGTGGGCGATAGCGGGCCCGCCAGCGTCGACGACGTCGAGCAGACGTCGAGCATCAGCCGCAGCCCTCGGTTCGCAGCGTAGCTGTGCACCGGCGCGCACCGGACCCGGTGTCGGGCCGGAGACGCGGCGGAACCCGGCGCGGGATAACATCTGCAAGCCGGAGTTCGGTGTGTGCGAGCAACGCAGGAGGATCAGTGACGGCCCTAGCGCCCCAGCCCGTTGTCACCCGGCCGTATCCGGTCCGGGAGGCGAAGAAGGGCTCCTTCGTCCTGCAGCTGATTCACACGACGGACTGCAAGACGGTCGGCCTGATGTACTTGGTGACGTCGTTCGCGTTCTTCATCGCCGGCGGTTTGATGGCGTTGCTGATGCGGGCGGAACTGGCCCGTCCGGGTATGCAGTTTTTGTCCAACGAGCAGTACAACCAGCTTTTCACCATGCACGGCACGATCATGTTGCTGCTGTACGCAACCCCGATCTTGTTCGGGTTCGCCAACTACATTCTGCCGCTGCAGATCGGCTCCCCGGACGTGGCGTTTCCCCGGCTGAACGCGTTCTCTTACTGGCTGTACCTGTTTGGTGGGCTGGTGGTGATCTCCGGGTTCATCACCCCGGGTGGGGCGGCGGACTTCGGGTGGTTCGCCTACACCCCCCTGTCGAGTGCGGTGTACTCCCCGGGGGCGGGGGCGGATTTGTGGATCACCGGGCTCGCCATCGCCGGCCTGGGCACGATCCTGGGCGCGGTGAACATGATCACCACGGTGGTGTGTTTGCGGGCGCCGGGCATGACGATGTTCCGGATGCCGATCTTCACCTGGAACATCTTGGTGACGTGCATCCTGATCCTGCTGGCGTTCCCGATCCTGACCGCCGCCCTGTTCGGGCTGCTGGCCGACCGCCACCTGGGCGCGCACGTGTTCGACCCGGCCAACGGTGGGGTCATCCTCTGGCAGCACCTGTTCTGGTTCTTCGGCCACCCCGAGGTGTACATCGTGGCGTTGCCGTTCTTCGGCATCGTCAGCGAGATCTTCCCGGTGTTCAGCCGCAAACCGCTGTTCGGCTACAAGGGCCTGGTGTACGCGACCCTGGCGATCGCGGCCCTGTCGGTGGCGGTGTGGGCGCATCACATGTACGCCACCGGAGCGGTGCTGCTGCCGTTCTTCTCGTTCATGACGTTCCTGATCGCGGTACCCACCGGGGTGAAGTTCTTCAACTGGATCGGCACCATGTGGAAGGGGCAGTTGACGTTCGAGACACCGATGCTGTTCTCCATCGGGTTCCTCATCACGTTCCTGTTCGGCGGGCTCACCGGGGTACTGCTGGCCAGCCCACCCATCGACTTCAACGTCTCCGACACCTACTTCGTGGTAGCGCATTTCCACTACGTGCTGTTCGGCACCATCGTCTTCGCCACGTACGCCGGTATCTACTTCTGGTTCCCGAAGATGACCGGCCGGATGATGAACGAGACGCTGGGAAAGTTCCACTTCTGGGCCACGTTCATCGGATTCCACATGACATTCTTGGTCCAGCACTGGTTGGGCAACATGGGCATGCCACGGCGCTACGCCGACTATCTGCCCACCGACGGGTTCACCACGCTGAACACCATCTCCACGATCGGGGCCTTCATCCTGGGCGCCTCCACCCTGCCGTTCGTGTGGAACGTCTTCAGTTCCTACCGCTACGGCGAGGTCGTCACCGTTGACGACCCGTGGGGTTACGGCAACTCCCTGGAATGGGCCACCAGTTGCCCGCCGCCCCGGCACAACTTCCTGGAACTGCCCCGCATCCGCTCCGAGCGGCCGGCGTTCGAGCTGCACTACCCGCACATGGCCGAACGAATGCGGGTCGAGGCGCACACCGGGGCCACGCACAACGGTGCCCCCTCGGAGAAGATCGCCAACGTGATGGAACCCGACGCCACCAGCGGCACCCACCCCACATCTCGGTGATACCCGGCTACTGCCCGTCCCTGTGATCCCCACCGGCACAACCGTGCTGGTCACCGTGACCGGCGTAGACCGACCCGGGGTGACGTCGGTCTTGTTCGCCGCTCTCACCAGCCACGACGTCGACGTTCTTGACGTCGAACAGGTCGTCATCCGCGGTCGGCTGACCCTGGGCGCCCTGGTGAGCTGCCCGCGTGACCCGCCGGCCCTGCGCGATGCCGTACGCCAGGCGATGGCCACCGTCGGGGTGCAGGTCGACGTGGACATCGCCCCCAGCTCGGTGGCGCCACGATTGTCCTCCAGCCACGCCGTGGTGGTGTTGGGTCGGCCGGTCAGCGCCCGGGCCCTCACTGCGCTGGCCCACGAGCTCGCTGCCCGCGGGGCGAACATCGACTCCATCCGTGGGGTGGCCGACTATCCGGTGACCGGGCTGGAGTTACTCATCACAGCCGCCCACGACCGGGCGGGCGGCGACGACGCTGACCTGCGCGCCGCGCTGGCCGCAGTGGCCGCGCGGGAAGGTGTGGACGTCGCGGTCGAGCGAGCCGGGTTAGCCCGACGAGCCAAGCGGCTCATCGTCTTCGACGTGGACTCCACGCTGGTGCAGGGCGAGGTCATCGAGATGCTGGCCGCCCGTGCGGGGCAGCAGGCGGTGGTGGCGGAGATCACGGCGGCAACCATGCGCGGGGAGCTGGACTTCGCCGAGTCGCTGACCCGGCGGGTGGCCCTGCTGGCGGGCCTGCCGGCGACGGTGCTCGAGGACGTGGCGCTGTCACTGGAACTCACCGCGGGTGCGCGGACGACGATCCGCACGCTGCGGCGGTTAGGGTTTCACTGCGGGGTGGTCTCCGGCGGCTTCACCCAGGTGATCGATTCCCTGGCCCACGAGCTGGAGTTGGATTTCGTCGCCGCCAACACCTTGGAGATCGTCGACGGCATGATCACCGGCCGGGTGGTTGGCGACGTGGTGGACCGGGCGGGCAAGGCCGTGGCATTGCGACGTTTCGCCGCTCGCGCCGGGGTGCCCATGGAGCAGACGGTGGCCGTGGGCGATGGTGCCAATGACATCGACATGCTGGCCGCCGCCGGTCTGGGAATCGCCTTCAACGCCAAGCCTGCGTTGCGTGAGGTGGCCGACGCCGCCCTGTCGCATCCCTACCTGGATGCGGTGCTGTTCGTTCTGGGTGTGACCCGCGACGAGATCGAAGCCGCCGACGCCCGCGACGGCCTGGTTCGCCGGGTGCCGATCAGCTGAACCTGCCCAGTCGGAGGCTGGTCAGCGCGGGCGCTGTGACCTAGAGCCGTGCTGGGTGTTGCCCCAGTGCTGGTGGCGCAACCCTCGGGAGATCGGGATCAGCAGGAACAACAGCCACGGGTTGGCCGCCGCCAGGCCGCCGCCGGCCAGCACCACCAGCCCGAAGATCGCGATCAGGCGCAGGGTGTCCGCCTCGGGGACCCGCCGCAGCGGGCTCAGCTCGCGCCCAGGTGTTGGTGTCGGTCCGGGCATCCCCCCTGGCAGGTCGAGGAACAGCTCGGCGAGGTCACCGCTGGTCCGGGAGGCGGCGACCAACCCGGAGCGTTCCTCGAACTCGGCGACATCCAAGCGGCCCTCGCTGAAGTGCTCGGCGAGCGCGGTGTGGGCACGCTCCCGCTCAGCGGTGCCGATGCGCAACCCGGATTCCTCGCCCACCACCTCATGCTAACCCCGCTGCGCGCCGACCCGCCTGGGTGAACGTCTCGCACGGCCGGGTGGGGCGGTGAGTGCCGGCAGGAACCTCGTCATACCTGCCTGACGGTGAGACGCTCCAGCGCGGCGCGGACCACCTGCGGGTCGGTGCTCTGCCAGAACGGCGGCAGCGACGCCCGCAGGTAACTGCCGTAACGGGCCGTCACCAACCGAGGATCGAGGACCGCCACCACACCGCGGTCGTCCATGCCGCGCAGCAGCCGTCCCACGCCCTGCGCGAGCAGCAGCGCGGCGTGGCTGGCAGCCACGGTGAGGAACCCGTTGCCCCCGGCGCTGTCCACCGCGCGCTGCCGAGCCACCAGCAGCGGGTCGTCCGGGCGGGGAAACGGGATGCGGTCCAGGATCACCAGCGTCAGCGAGCGTCCAGGCACGTCCACCCCCTGCCACAGCGACAGGGTCCCGAACAGCGACGTCTGCTCGTCGGCGGCGAACGCGCTGATCAGCGCCCCGGTGGCGTCGTCGCCTTGGCAGAGCACCGGTGTGTCCAACCGCTCCCGCATCGCCTCGGCGGCCGTCTTGGCCGCCCGCATCGAGGAGAACAGGCCCAGCGTTCGTCCCCCGGCGGCGGCGACCAGGCCCTCGATCTCGTCCAGGTAGGACGCGGCCAGGCCGTCGCGCCCGGGTGGCGGCAGGTGCGCAGCGACGTAGAGGATGCCGGCGCCGGCGTGGTTGAACGGCGAACCCACGTCCAGGCTGGTCCAGTTCGCGGTGGCGTCGTCGTGCGGGACCGGTTTGCCGCTGGCCGTGGCGATGCTCGGCGTACCGGTTCTCGATGTGCTGGCGCGCTGGGGGGGCAGACCCCATTGGCGGGCCAGGGCGTCGAAGCTGCCGCCGAGGGCCAGCGTCGCCGAGGTGAGCACCACCGTGGCGGTGTCGAAGAGCTTGGCGCGCAGCAGCCCACCCACCGACAATGGCGCCACCCGCACCAGCCGCCCGCGCCGGTCGTCCTCGGTCAGCCACACCACGTCCTTGCGCCGTACCGGGTCCGGCTCTTCGTAACCGGTGAGCACCCGCACGCACGTCTCATGCACCTCATCGAGCAGGGCCAGGGCGGCGGTCCGGGCCGCAGCGGCTTCCGGGTCGGTGCCGAGCTGGGGGCCCCTAGCCGGCCCGATCGCGGTGCGACACGCCCACGCCGCGTCGCGCACCGCAGCCAGCGGGGCGCCAGCACCAGCCGGTAGGGCCTCCCACCGGCCGATGGGTACCTCGGTGAGCACCAGAGTCAGTGCGTCCGCGGCGGCCAGCAGCTCATCCACGTCGCGGTCATCAACCAGCTTGGTGCAGCGCCGAGCCGCTGCGGTCACCGCACCGCCGAACAACTCCGCCGTGGCGACCGCTGTTACCCGGTCCACCAGCTCGTGCGCCTCGTCGACCACCACCACGTCGTGCTCGGGCAACACCGACACGTCGGTGATCGCGTCGATGGCCAGCAATGCGTGGTTGGTGACCACCACATCGACCCTGGCCGCGGCGGCCCGGGCCCGCTCGGCGTAGCAGTCCATCCCGATGGGGCACCGCGAGACACCAAGACATTCCCGCGCTGAGACGCTCACCTGCCGCCAGGCCTGTTCGCTGACCCCGGGCACCAGCTCGTCGCGGTCCCCGCCGGGGCTCCGTTCGGCCCACTGGTGCAACCGGGTCACCTCACGGCCCATCCGGGACACCGCGAACGGGTCGAACAGCGCGGCGTCGGGGTCCTCCGGTGCGCCGGCGGCCAACCGGTGCAGGCACAGGTAGTTGCGCCGCCCTTTCAGGATCGCGAACTCCGGGGCGCGGGGCAGCAGCGGGGTCAGGGCCTCGGCCAGGCGCGGCAGGTCGCGGTCCACCAGTTGACGTTGCAGGGCGATGGTGGCGGTCGAGACCACGACGGTGCGACCGGATCTCACCGCGTGCTCGATGGCGGGCACCAGGTAGGCCAGCGACTTGCCGGTACCGGTACCGGCCTGCACCGCGAGGTGCTCACCGGTGTCCAGGGCGTGCGCGACCGCCGAGGCCATCTGTACCTGCCCGGTGCGCTCGGTGCCGCCGATCGCGCCGACCGCCGCGGCGAGCAGAGTGGAAACGGGGGGTAGGTCGGGCACGGTGGCGAAGGCTACCGGTCAGGGCAGGAAGGTGGTCGGGATCGCGGGCTCGCCGCGGGACAGCTTGAGCCCTTCCCACGGCAGGCTCACCAGGGCTGCCCGCAGGTGCTCGCGGCTCTCGGGCAGGCTCGGCAGCCCGGTCAGCACCTCGCCGGAGGCCATCATGGCGACCACCAGGTCCCGGTCATGGGTACCGTGCGGCGGACGCGCACCGGCGGGGTGCACCAGCTCCTCGACCGCGGTGCCGCTCTCCCGTGCCCGGCGCACAGCGCGTTTAGCCCCGCCGCGGGATTCCTTCTGGCTGCTGCGCTTGGCTACCGGCGCGCCATCCACCGACACCAGCTTGTACACCATGCCCGCGGTGGGGGCACCGGACCCGGTGACCAGGGACGTGCCCACCCCGTAGGCGTCCACCGGTTCGGCGCGCAGCGCGGCGATAGCGTGCTCGTCGAGGTCCCCGGAGAGCACCACCCGGGTGTTCACCGCCCCCAGTCCGTCCAGTTGCTCGCGTGCCCGCGCGGCCATCACCCCGAGGTCACCGGAGTCGATGCGGATCGCACCCAGCCTCGGCCCGGCCACCTCGACCGCGGTCGCGATGCCCCGGGTGATGTCGTAGGTGTCCACCAGCAGGGTGGTGCCCACCCCCAGGGCGTCGACCTGGGCGCGGAAGGCACTCGCCTCGTCGGGGTGGCCGTCGCGGGTGTGCAGCAGGGTGAAGGAGTGGGCGCTGGTGCCGGAGGTGGGGACCCCGTACCGGTGCCCGGCCGCCAGGTTGGAGGTGGCGTCGAAGCCAGCCAGGTAGGCGGCGCGGGCGGCGTCCACCGCGGCATCCTCGTGGGTGCGCCGCGACCCCATCTCGATCAGCCCACGCCCCCCGGCGGCACCGACCATCCTGGCCGCGGCAGAGGCCACCGCGCTGTCGTGGTTGAGCACCGAGAGCACCACCGTCTCCAGCAGCACGCACTCGGCGAAGGTCCCGGTGACAGTGAGCACCGGCGACCCGGGAAAGTACAGCTCACCCTCGCGGTAGCCCTCGACGTCCCCGGTGAAGCGGTAGTCGCGCAACCACCGCAGTGTCGACTCGTCCACCGTCGACGCCACCGCGTCGAGTTCGGTGGGGCCAAAGCGAAACTGCGAAAGCAGCGGCAGCAGACGGCCGGTGCCGGCGACCACCCCGTAACGCCGCCCGGGCGGCAACGACCGGGCGAACACCTCGAAGGAACACCGCCGCCCCGCGGTGCCGTCGCGCAACGCGGCCGACAGCATGGTCAGCTCGTAGGAGTCGGTGCACAGGGCTGGATTCGGCCAGGACGTCACGGCGAGGCACTCTACGAGCCGGGCGTCGCGTCGTAGGCTGGTCGGTATGGCTGCACCATTGGAGGTTGCGCCCCGGGCCGATCCCGACAGCGTCGCCGACGAGGCCGTGGAAGCCGACCGCCCGTGGGTCACCGTGGTGTGGGACGACCCTGTGAACCTGATGCACTACGTGACGTATGTGTTCCAGAAGCTCCTGGGAATGAGCAAGGCCAAGGCCACCGAGTTGATGATGCAGGTACACACGCAGGGGCGAGCCGCCGTGACGTCCGGTCCGCGAGAGAAGATGGAGGCCGACGTGGCCAAGCTGCAGGGTGCCGGGCTGTGGGCGACCCTGCAACGAGACTGACCCCGACCGCCGCAGTACCCAGACGGAGGATTGTGCAGCCCTGGACCCGTAAAGCGTCGATCAGTGGTCCACGGCTGCGTTCGGAGCTCGAAGCGCAGGAGGCGGCCGTGCTCCGCGGCATGGTGGCCTCGATCGAGGAGATGCTGGCCGAGCGCGCCGCGAGCGCCCCGCAGGACGAGCTGGCCGAGCTCACCGGGTTGCACACCGGGCACAGCACCCCGCCCGAGGACGGCGCGCTGGCGCGGCTGCTGCCTTCCTTCCACCGTCCGGACGCACCGCCCGGCGCGGCGGACGACGCCACCGAGACCGGGCCCGACGCGGCCGCTGCCCTGCGCAGCCTGCACGAACCGGCGATCGTGGAACGCAAGCGCACGGCGGCGGCGGCGCTGCTGGCCACCTGCCCACCGCTGGGCGGCAAGGTAGTCCTGAACCCGGAACAGGCCGACGCCTGGCTGGTGGCGATCAATGACGTCCGGTTGTCGTTGGGCACCGTGCTGGAGATCGACGCCGACACCCCCGACGAACTGCCCGAAGGTGACCCGCGTGCCGGTCACCTCGGGGTGTACCACTGGCTGACCTGGATGCAGGACTCCCTGGTGCAGGCGCTGCTGCAGTGAGGGGATTGCTGTCGTGATGCCGGGTCCGCGCAACAGCCTGACCGACGTCGCCGGCGTGAGCGTCGGGCAGGTGCAGCGGATCGGGGGTGGCTGGGCCACCGGCACCACCGTGGTCCTGGTGGCGGACGGAGCGACGGCCGGGGTGGATGTGCGCGGGGGTGGTCCCGGCACTCGGGAGACCGACCTGCTCGATCCCACCCATCTGGTGCAGCAGGTGCACGCGGTGGTGCTGACCGGGGGCAGCGCCTACGGGTTGGCGGCCGCCGACGGCGTGCTGGGTTGGTTGGCCGAGCGCGGTCACGGCTTTCCGGTCGGACCATCGCCGGCGCATGTGGTGCCGATCGTCCCGGCCGCGGTGCTGTTCGACCTGCACACCGGCGAGTTCGGCAACGTCCCGGACACGGGGTTCGGCAGGCGGGCGTGTGCGGCGGCAAGGTTGGAGGTGGCGCAGGGATGCGTCGGCGCGGGGGCTGGGGCAGTGGCCGGGGTCCTCAAGGGTGGTGTGGGCAGCGCCAGCGTGGTGTTGGCCGACGGGCCGGCGGCGGGGACCACCGTCGCTGCCCTGATGGCGGTGAACCCGGCTGGCGCGGTATTCGACGTGCGCACCGGCCTGCCCTGGGGGCTGGATCACGAGCTGGCCGGTGAGTTCGGTGTGCGGGCACCGGTAGCCGCCGAGGTGCGGGCCGCGGCGGGCCTCGGTGGGCGTGCGCCGGGACTCGCCGGGGCGCCGACGCGGCTGAACACCACGATCGGGGTGGTGGCCACCGACGCCGGGCTCAGCAAGGCGCAGTGCCGGCGGATGGCGGTGACCGGTCACGACGGGCTGGCCAGGGCGGTGCGCCCGGCGCACTCGATGCTCGACGGCGACACGGTGTTCGCGCTGGCCACCGGCGCCGGGCAGGTCGAGGTGGCCGTGCTGGATGCGATCACCGCAGCGGCCGCCGACTGCGTCGCACGCGCAGTGGTGCACGCCGTGCTCGCCGCGCAGGGCCTGGCCGGCATCCCCAGCTATCGCCAGGTCCTGCCGTCGACGTTCCTGCCGGGGGCGTAAGCCCCACCCCGCGCCGGGTGCCCGCCGTAGGATGCCGGCGTGCTGCGGATCCGTGACGACCTGGTCAAGGCGATGGTGGCGCACGCTCGCGCCGACCACCCCGACGAGGCCTGCGGAATTATCGCGGGGCCGGAGGGCGTCGACCGTCCCGAGCGGATCGTGGCCATGCTGAACGCCGAGCGCTCGCCGACCTTCTACCGCTTCGACTCCGGCGAGCAGCTGCGCGTCTGGCGGCAGATGGACGCCGCGGACGAGGTCCCGGTGGTGATCTATCACTCCCACACCGCCACCGAGGCCTACCCGAGCCGCACCGATGTCAGCTTCGCCGCCGAACCCGACGCGCATTACGTGTTGGTCTCCACCCGGGACCCGGAGACCGATGAGCTGCGCAGTTACCGGATCCGCGACGGGGTGGTCACCGAGGAACCTGTCGAAGTGGTCGAGTCCTACTGAGCCTGCCGGGGAACACCGCGCCCGCGTGCGCGGTTCGTCCTAACGAACCCAAACCGCATCGATCCAGGAGCAAGCCGTGGCTGTCACCGTGTCCGTCCCCACCATCCTGCGCACGCATACCGATGGCGCGAAGAGCGTGCCGGCCACTGGCGGCACGCTCGGCCAGGTGATCGACGACCTCGACGCCCGCCACGGTGGCCTCAAGGGCCGGTTGGTCACCGAGGGCAAGTTGCACCGCTTCGTCAACGTGTACGTCAACGACGAAGACGTCCGCTTCTCCGGCGGGCTGGACACCGCGGTCACCGACGGCGACGAGGTCACCATCCTGCCGGCCGTCGCCGGGGGTGGCGTCTAGTCGTGGCGCGCTTCGACTCGCTGCTGGAATCCCTCGGCGGCACTCCGCTGATCGGGCTGCCGAGGTTGTCCCCGCAGTGGGAGGGCGAGTCCCCGGTTCGGCTGTGGGCGAAGATGGAGGATCGCAACCCCACCGGTTCGGTGAAGGATCGCCCGGCGCTGAAGATGATCGAGGTGGCCGAGGCGGAGGGCCGGCTCACCCCGGGGTGCACCATCCTGGAGCCGACCAGCGGCAACACCGGAATCTCGCTCGCGATGGCCGCCCGGCTCAAGGGATACGACATCGTCTGCGTCATGCCGGAGAACACCTCCATCGAGCGCACCCAGCTGCTGCTGATGCACGGGGCGCGGATCATCTCCTCACCGGCCGCAGGTGGATCCAACCAGGCGGTGGCGATGGCGAAGGAACTGGCCGCGGCCAACCCCACCTGGGTGATGCTCTACCAGTACGGAAACCCGGCGAATGCGTTGGCGCACTACGAGTCGACCGGCCCGGAACTGCTCGCCGACCTGCCGGAGATCACTCATTTCGTGGCCGGTCTGGGCACCACTGGCACCCTGATGGGGGCCGGGCGTTACCTGCGCGAGCACGTCCCCGGGGTGCAGGTGATCGCCGCGGAACCGCGCTACGGCGAGCTGGTGTACGGGCTGCGCAACATCGACGAGGGTTTCGTGCCGGAGCTCTACGACCCGTCCGTGCTGACCACCCGCTTCTCCGTGGGCCCGCGTGATGCGTTGCGGCGCACCAGGGAGCTGATCGAGCAGGAGGGCATCTTCGCCGGGTTCTCCACCGGGGCGATCGTGCACGCCGCGCTGGCCGCGGGGCGCAAGGCCGTCAAAGCCGGCCAGCGCGCGGACATTGCGTTCATCGTCTGCGACGCCGGGTGGAAGTACCTGTCAACCGGGGCGTACGCAGGCACACTGGAGGAGGCCGAAGCCGCATTGGAGGGTGAACTGTGGGCATAACCACTGGGGGCATGACGGATGCCGGCGTGACCGCCGGGCCGGGCCGCACTCCGACGTGGCCGCGCGCGGCGGCGGGCACGCTGGGTGCCCTCGCGCTGTTGTACCTGCTGGAGGTCTTCGACGCTGCCACGGGGACCCTGTTCGACGCCCAGTTCTTCGACGCCGGGGTCACCCCGCGCAGCCTGGACGGGTTGTCGGGTGTGCTGTGGGCGCCGTTGCTGCACAGCGGCTTCACCCACCTCGGCGCGAACGCGGTGCCGCTGGGGGTGCTCGGGTTCCTGGTAGCGCTGGGCGGGCTGCGCAGAGCTGTGGTGGTGACCGCCGCCGTGTGGTTGATCGGCGGTCTGGGGGTGTGGGTGTTCGGCGCAACCGGCACGGTGCACCTGGGCGCGTCGGTGCTGGTGTTCGGCTGGTTGGCCTACCTGCTGGTGCGCGGGGTGTTCAACGCCAATTTCGGGCAAATCCTGCTTGGGTTGCTGCTGGGCGTGGTGTACGGCGGAGTGCTGTGGGGGGTGCTGCCCGGCCAGGCGGGCATCAGCTGGGAGGGGCACCTGTTCGGAGCGCTGGGCGGGGTGGCCGCGGCGGCGGTCCTGTCGCGGCGGAGGGCGCACCGGGCGCGCCGGGCACCGCGGGCGTGAGCCGGCAAGCGCCGATCGGCATCTTCGACTCCGGCGTCGGCGGGCTGACGGTGGCCCGCGCGATCATCGACCAGCTACCCGACGAGTCGATGGTCTACGTCGGGGACACCGCGCACGGGCCCTACGGACCGCTGAGCATCGCCGAGGTGCGCGCCCACGCTCTGGCGGTCGCCGACGACCTGGTCGATCGTGGGGTCAAAGCGCTGGTCATTGCCTGCAACACCGCGTCGGCGGCGTGCCTGCGTGATGCCCGCGAACGGTACCCGGTGCCCGTCGTGGAGGTGGTGCTGCCGGCGGTGCGACGGGCGGTGGCAGCCACCCGGACCGGGCGGGTGGGGGTGATCGGAACCCGGGCGACGGTGGCGTCGCGGGCCTACGACGACGCGTTCGGCGCCGCCCCCGCGGTGGAACTCACCTCGGTGGCCTGCCCGCGGTTCGTGGACTTCGTTGAACGCGGTGTGACCAGCGGCCGCCAGGTGCTCGGACTCGCCCAGGCGTACCTGGAACCCTTGCAGGCCGCCGACGTGGACACCCTGGTCCTCGGTTGCACCCACTACCCGCTGCTGTCCGGGGTGCTGCAACTGGTGATGGGGGAGCAGGTGAGCCTGGTGTCCAGCGCGGAGGAGACCGCCAAGGACGTGCTGAAGGTGCTCACCACCGAAGACCTGTTGCGCGAGCACGGCGGCGCGCCGCTGGCCCGGACGTTCCTGGCCACCGGGGACCCGGAGCACTTCGCCCGGCTCGGCCGCCGCTTCCTCGGCCCGGAGCTGACAGTGGCCCGGAGCTGACGGTGGTCCGGAGCTGACGGTGGTCCGGAGCTGACGGTGGTCGCCGCCACCTCGCCGTGACGGTGCCAGGTGGCAGCATGCCGGCCATGAAACTCACCGTGCTGGGGTGCTCGGGCAGTGTGCCGGGGCCGGACTCACCGGCTTCGGGTTATCTGCTCACCGCCCCGGGAGCTCCGCCCCTGGTGCTGGACCTCGGTGGGGGCAGCTTCGGGGCGCTGCAGGCCCACGTCGACCCGGCCGCGCCCACCGTGCTGCTCAGCCATCTGCACGCCGACCACTGCCTCGACGTCACAGGCCTGGTGGTGTGGCGTCGCCATCACCCGTCTCCACCGGCGGGCCGCAGCACGGTGTACGCCCCGGCGGGAGCGGCGCACCGGCTGGGGGCTGCGGGCGCCGAACAGGGAGGCGAGGTCGACGACGTCTGCGACGTTCTGGACGTGCGCGAATGGGACACCGGCCACCAGCTGCGTATCGGGTCGTGGCGGGTGCGGGTTGCCCGCGTGGAGCACCCGTGCGAGGCGTACGGCATGCGGATCACCGACCAGGCGGGGGCCACGCTGGTCTACACCGGCGACACCGGTGCATGCGATGCCGTGCTCGAACTCGCCAGAGATGCGGACGTGCTGCTGGCCGAGGCGTCGTGGACGCACGCACCGGGGCGCCCGGTGGGGGTGCACCTGTCCGGCACTCAGGCCGGTGCGCTGGCCCGCGACGCCGGGGTGGGGCGGTTGCTGCTCACCCACATCCCGCCGTGGACGTCGGTCAAGGCCGTAGCGGCGGAGGCGGCGGCGGAGTTCGACGGGCCGGTGCACGCCGTCAGGGCCAGGGAAGTCCACGACCTCAGCCCCGTCGATACCCCTGAGCGAGCCGACGGTCCTGCAGCAGCGCCCCGCGGTTCGACGTGATCACATCCGTGCGTAGCGGGCGCGGGCGAAGGAGTACAGGCCATAGCCGACGAACCCGATCCCCACCAGCACGAGGACGACCGGACCACCCGGCTGACGGCCGAGGGTCGTCAACGCACCGTCCAGCCCTCTCGCCTGCGACGGGTCGGACTGGACCGCGGCCACCACGAACAGCACACCCACCACGATCAGTGCTACGCCCTTGGCCAGGTAGCCGACCTGCCCAATCCGGACGACCGCGCGGCCCACGTCACCGCCGGCGTTGCCCGCCAGGTCCGCGAGGAACTTCTTCCTGACTCCCTTGACCATGTGGTAGCCCCCGACCCCGACTACTGCCAGGCCGATCGCCGTCACCAGCACCCGGCCGCCACTGGACTGCAACAGCGTCGCCGTGACGTCGGAGCTCTGCTTCGAGCTGGAGCTGCTGGCGCCGCGGGCGAAGGACAGGGTGCTCCCGCTGAGGGCCAGGTAGACCACCGCCTTGCCGCCAGTCTTGCCGACCTGCTTGGTGCGGTCGGTGCGGTCACCGCCGCCGCCACCCCAGACCGCCTCACCGAGCTGGGAGAGGCCGAGGGCGGCGAAACCCACCACCCCGATCCACAGCACGACGCGACCGAAGGGTTGCGCTGCTACCTGCGCGAGCGCACCGCTCTGGTCGGCGGACTGCCCGCCGGAGCCGGTCGCCAACCGCACGGCGATGCCCCCGATCAGCAGGTGCAGCAGACCGCTCACCGCGTATCCGGCCCGCGCCACCATCTCCAGTGCACTGCTGTCGGCCGCTCGCCGGGCCTGCGCGCCGAGGCTTCCTGAGGTCGTCACGGCACCGATCATCCACTGGTGCCGTCGTCCCCGGGCCGCCGCGCGCGCCCGTTAGGCTCGCCGGGTGTCCTCACGTGCCGATGGCCGATCCGACGACGAGCTGCGCGCAGTGCGCATCACCCGGGGGTTCACCGACCACCCAGCTGGCTCGGTGCTGGTGGAGTTCGGCAGCACCCGGGTGATGTGCACCGCCAGCGTCACCGAGGGTGTGCCGCGGTGGCGTAAGGGCTCAGGGCTGGGGTGGGTGACCGCGGAATACGCGATGCTGCCGGCCGCCACCCACGAGCGCAGCGCACGCGAGTCGGTCAAGGGCCGGGTCGGTGGACGCACCCAGGAGATCAGCCGGCTAGTCGGGCGTTCCTTGCGCGCGTGCATCGACCTGGCCTCGATCGGGGAGCACACCATCGCGATGGACTGCGACGTGTTGCAGGCCGACGGCGGCACCCGTACTGCGGCCATCACCGGCGCCTACGTGGCGCTGGCCGACGCGGTGACCTGGTTGGGTGCCCGGGGCGCGTTGGCCGACCCGCAACCGTTGTCCTGTTCCATCGCCGCGGTCAGCGTCGGTGTCGTCGACGGGCGGGTCCGCCTGGACCTGCCGTATTCCGAGGATTCCCGGGCCGAGGTGGACATGAACGTGGTGGCCACCGACACCGGGACTTTCGTGGAAATCCAGGGCACCGGTGAGGGCGCCACCTTCCCCAAGACCACCCTGGACGCCATGCTGGAGCTGGCACTGGCCGGGTGCGCCCAGCTCACCCGGCTGCAGGTCGAGGCCTTGGCCGCGCCCTACCCGGGGGTGCTGCCGGAGAAGCTGGCAGCGGGCAAGAAGCGCTGATGCGGCTGCTCGTCGCGAGCCGCAACCGGAAGAAGCTCGCTGAGCTGCAACGCATCCTGGACGCCGCCCAGGTGCGCGGTGTGCAGTTGGTCGGCCTGGATGAGGTCCCCGCCTACGACGAGGCGCCGGAGACGGCACCGGACTTCGCGGGCAACGCCCTGGGCAAGGCGCACGACGGGGCCGCGGCCACCGGGTTGGCGTGCCTCGCCGACGACTCCGGGATCACTGTGGACGCGCTGAACGGTATGCCCGGGGTGCTCTCGGCGCGCTGGTGCGGCCGCCACGGCGACGACGCAGCTAACACCGCGTTGTTGCTCGCCCAGGTGGCCGATGTGCCCGACGAGCGGCGCGGGGCAGCGTTCGTGTGCGCCGCGGCACTGGTGGTGCCGGGGGTGGGTGAGCAGGTGGTGCTCGGACGGTGGCCGGGGCGCATCGCCCGCAGCCCGGCGGGCACGGGTGGGTTCGGTTACGACCCGGTGTTCGTGCCCGACGGAGGGCACCTCAGCGCCGCCGAGATGGCGCCGCAGGACAAGGACGCGGTCAGCCACCGGGGCCGGGCGTTGGCCCAGCTGGTGCCCGCGCTGGTCGAGCTGAGTCGTCAGAGCGGCTGAGCAGCCCGGACCCTGCGGGTGACCCGGTGCTCGGCGACGAAGGACATCAGCGGAATCGTCCCGGCCAGCAGCACCAGGATGGCAGGCATGGGTGACCACCGTGCCTTGACCCACAGGTCCAGGGTGACCAGCAGGTACACCATGTAGATCCAGCCGTGGGCCACCCCGACGACGCTGGTGGCCCCGCCGTCGCCGACGGTGTATTTGAACGCCACCGACACGGTCAGCGCGATCAATAGCACCCCGGTGACGTAGGCCATCACCCGGTACCGCAGCAGCGCGGCGGCGACCGGGGGTCTCAACGGGGTGGCGGTGCTCACTGTTGGCTCCCGGTGTCGCGGGCTGCCAGCGCAGCCAGGTAGGCGTTGTACTCGGTGAGTTCACCGTCGGGGACCTGCGCCTGGGCGGGCCGCTCCGGCAGCAATCCAGCGGGCAGTTCGGTGACCGGGGGCTCCCGCAGCTGCGCGGGGTCCTGCCCGGCCTCCAAGAGCACGAAACGGCGGTAGGCGTACACGGCGAACACCGCAAACAGCGGCCATTGCAGGGCGTACCCGAGGTTCTGGAACGTCCCCCCCGCCGAGAACCGCTCCCACTGCCACCAGCCCAACGTCAGGCAGCCGAGGAAGACCACGACGACCAGCGCGACGAGCGCACCGCGTCGGGGTCGCGCCGGGCTGTCCACGCACCGGAGTTTACTACCGCTCGTCGTGGGGCCGGAGGGAGTCGAACCCTCACTGGCGCGGACCTAAACCGCGTGCCTCTGCCGTTGGGCTACGGCCCCTTGAAACGTGCTGCTCAGACCTTCAGTTCGCGGAGCAGCTTCGCGACGTGCCCGGTGGCCCGCACGTTGTACTGCGCGAGGCCGATCGTGCCCCCGGCGTCGACGACGAACGTGGACCGGATCACCCCGGTGACGATCTTGCCGTACATCGACTTCGCGCCGTAGGCGCCCCATCGGGTCAGCACCGACCGGTCGGTGTCGGACAGCAACGGGAAACTCAACCCCTCGAAGTCCCGGAATGCCGCCAGCTTCACCGGGGAGTCAGGGGAGATACCCAGGACGTCCAACCCCGCGCCGTTGAGCTGGGCAAGGCTGTCGCGGAAGTCGCAGGCCTGCTTGGTGCACCCGGGGGTAGCGGCAGCGGGGTAGAAGTACACCACCACACGCCGGTCGCGGTAGTCAGCCAGCGACACCGGGTTCGCGTCGGCGTCGAGCAGGGTGAAGTCCGGGGCGAGATCACCGGGTGCCAGGATCGTCTTGTCGCTCACGGTGAGGCAGGCTACCTGCACTACGGTGTGCGACGAGCCTGGTGACAAGGGCTATGCACGCAGCAGATGGAGGACACGTGGCCCGGGACACCGACAGCATCGAACGCGACATCGACCGCGCCCGCGACCAGCTCGCGAGCACCCTGGACGAGTTGAGCACCAGAGCCAATCCCAAGCGACTGGTCGACAGCACCAGACGCAGCGTGCAGGCACGGTTGGCCGAGCCCCGCGTGCGGTACGCGCTGATCGGCGCCGGGGCCCTCGTCGCGGTCCTCGTGGTGCGCTCACTGTTGCGCTGAGCCGTCCTGGCCCGTGCGGGGAGGGGATGAGGACAGGGGTGCGCCGTCAGGGACTTGAACCCCGAACCCGCTGATTAAGAGTCAGCTGCTCTGCCAATTGAGCTAACGGCGCGTGCTGTGGACCGGCGGAACAGTATCAGGGGCGTTGCGGCGCGGTGAAATCGCCCGGGCACCGGTTTACCTGCGTCGGGCGGCTCAGCCGGTGACGTCGGCGCGGATTGCGTAGACGTCCCAGTGCTCGCTGGTGGGTTCCATCCGTCGCTCGGCGCGCAGGTAGGACTCCGCCAGGCGGCGCAGGGCCTGGCGGACCTCCTCCACGTCGGCGCCGAGGTCGCGGGCCAGGCCGTGCCCGGTAATGCGCACCTTGCCGTCGTCCTTGGGTCCCAGGGTGCGCACGTAGGCGACGATCCGCTGGTCCAGGCCGTCCAGGTCACCAATCGCAGGCATCTGCCGCTCCTCGCGTCCGCTCCGACACCCCGCACGCCGACATGGCGTGTGTCACAACCGAACCTACGTGCTGGCCGCGCGAGATCCCAAGTCCGACACGACAGCCGCAGCCCCGCATGGGGGGTGAGGGGCTGCGGCTGGGTGGGGTGAGTGACGGGGCTCGAACCCGCGACAACCGGGATCACAACCCGGTGCTCTACCAGCTGAGCTACACCCACCATTACCGCGGTCGTGCCGCAGCGTGGTCAGAGTACCGGGCCAGCGGCCGCCGGGAGAAACCGGCTCAGGTGTCCGCGGCGAGCACCGCGGCGGCCGCCTCAGCCACCTCGTCGGAGGTCGGCCCGGGCGACGGCACGAACGCGGTGCTGCGGTAGTAGGCCAGCTCGCGGATGCTCTCGGTGATGTCGGCCAGCGCGCGGTGCGACAAACCCTTCTCCGGCTGTCCGAAGTAGATGCGCGGGTACCAGCGCCGGCACAGTTCTTTGACGGAGCTGACATCGATCATCCGGTAGTGCAGGTGCGCGTCCAGCTCAGGCATGTCGCGGGCTAGGAACCCGCGGTCGGTGGCGATGGAGTTGCCGCACAGCGGCGCGGTGCGGGGTTCGGGGACGAAGTGCCGGACGTAGTCCAGCACCTGGACCTGGGCCTGCGCCACCGTCAACGTCGCGGCGCGGACCTCCTCGGTCAGCCCGGAACGCTCGTGCATCTCCTGCACCACCGCGGGCATGGCGGCCAAAGCGGCGTCGTCGGCATGGATGACCAGGTCGATACCCGGGTCCAAGATGTTCAGGTCGCTGTCGGTAACGAGCACCGCCACCTCGATCAGCTTGTCGGCCACCACGTCGAGGCCGGTCATCTCACAATCGATCCACACCAGCTTGTCCTGCACGCCGGTCACCCTAGCCACGCAACCCGAGCGCAACCGCGCCGCTAGCGACTTCGCGCACACTGGAGACATGCTCGCCTCCCGGTCGCCAGCCCGACGACGACTGATTCGCGTGATGCTGGTGCTCGTCACCGTTGTCGTCGTCATCGCCACCGTGGCGGTGGTGCGGGGGCGCACCACGATCACCCCGGTGGCCCAGGACCAACCAGGCCCGGTCCTGCTGGTCCCCGGCTACGGGGGATCGGTGGACGGGCTGCAGGTTCTCGCCTCGTCGCTTCGAGCGGCCGGCCGCGACGTCACCGTGCTCACGCTGCCCGGCGGAGGCACCGGTGACCTCACCGCGCAGGCCCGCACTCTTGGCGCCGCGGCGGACGCCGCTCGGACGCGCACCGGAGCGAGCTCGGTGGACGTGGTGGGGTACTCCGCCGGTGGGGTGGTCGCCCGGATCTGGGCGCGCAATCTCGGTGGGGCCGCGCAAGCCCGCCGCATCGTCACCCTGGGTTCGCCGCAACACGGGACGCAGCTCGCCGACCTGGCCGCGGGCTTCGCACCCCAGCAGTGCCCGCTCGCGTGCCAGCAGCTGGTTCCGAGCGGCGCGCTGCTCGCCGCCCTGAACGCCGGTGACGAGACCCCGAACGGGCCGCAATGGGTGTCGTTGTGGACCACGCTGGACCAGGTGGTGACCCCGCCAGAGTCCGCCCGCCTCGACGGCGCCGTCAACATCGTGTTGCAAGACGTCTGCCCGGCGTCCACTGTGGATCACAGTGGGCTGCCGCGGGATCGGTTGGTGGGCGCCATCGTGGCCACCGAGCTGGGCACCGCGACCGCCGTGCCACCAGGTCCTGGTGACTGCGCCCGGCTGTCGGCGGGATGACCCACCGGCAGCCGGGCGCAGTGACTTGCGGGTCAGGCGGTGTCGCTGGCTACCAGCTTCACGTCCACTCCAGGTATGTCCGTTAGTCACGCACGCCGGCGAAATCGCCCGGGCCGCGTTAACTCGTGATGTCCTTGCTCGTGAAGTTGGCCCACGCAGCCCCGAGCAGCACGGCCACGTACACCGCTTGCAGCCCGATGCCCCTGGTGATGTCGCGCAGTGGGACGGGGTCGCGGAAGAGGTCCACGAACGCCAACCAGTACCGGGTGGGTAGGTACGGCGACAACGCGTTCGCAGCGTCCAGGGTGAGCAGCAGCGAGGACGCGATCAGCAGGGCCAGTGCGCCGATGGTCGCCGCCAAGGGTGAGTCGGTCATGGTGGACAGGAACAGCGCCATCGACGCCACCCCCAGCATGGACAGGGTCACATAACCCACCGCAAACCCGGTGCGGATGGCCACCTGCTCCTGGGTCAGCGGCGTGCCCGACACCCCGGTGGCCGCGACTGTGGAGGTGCCGAACAGGTTGGTGCCCACGAAGTACGCGGTGCCCGCCACCACCACCACGGCCAGCAGCACGAACACCACGACCGAGACCAGCTTGGCTACTAACAGCGTGGTTCGCCCCACCGGGCGCGCGAGCAGGTATCGCAGGGTGCCTGCCTGGGCCTCCCCGGCGATCGAATCTCCGGCGACCACGGCCACCGCCACCGGCAGGAACAGCGGCAGCACGATCGCCAGGGCCGCCAGCGGGAACAGCTGACCGTTGGCGAGCACCGCGGACAGGAACGCTGGGCCCTGACCGGGCCGCGGACCGATGTTGGTGGTCTTGACCAGCACGGCCACAATCGTCGGCAGCAGGTCCAGCAGGGCGATCACCACCCAGGTGCGTGGTCGACGCAGCATCGACCGCAGCTCGACCCCGATCATGCTGCTGCCCCGGTCCTGGCCGCTTCACCGGTCTTGGCCGGGACGCGATCAGAACCGTGCCCGGTCGCCTCCAGCACCGCGGCCTCCAGGGTTTGGCGCTGCTCGGCGAGTTCGCGCACCCGTACCCCCGCCCCCACCAGTAGCTCGTTGACCCGAGCAGGGTCGGGGTGGGCGATGACCAGTCGATCACCGGCGTGCTCGAGCACCACCGCATCCGAGGCCAGCAGTGCCGCCTGTGCGCGCTCACCGTCGGGGGTGTGCACCAGCACCCGGCCGGTGGGCTGCTGCAGGTCGACCAGCTGTGCTTGCACCACCAGTCGTCCCTGGTCGAGCACCCCCACCCTGGTGCACAGCTGCTCCACCTCCGCCAGCAGGTGGCTGGACAGGAACACGGTGGTGCCCCGCGCGTGCAGGGCCAGCAGCAGCTCGCGGATCTCCCGGATGCCCTGCGGGTCAAGGCCGTTGGTGGGTTCGTCCAGCACCAGCAGCTGGGGGGCGCGCAACAGGGCCGAAGCCAGGCCGAGGCGCTGGCGCATGCCCAGGGAGTAGTTCTTCACCGGCCGGCGCCCCACCCCGGCCAGGCCGACCTGCTCCAACGCCTCCGCTACCCGCGCCTTCCTGCTGCGTCGAGCGGCGCCGGCTCCGGCCGCGTCCAGCAGCATCAGGTTCGCCCGGCCGGACAGGTTGCCGTAGGCGGCCGGACCTTCGATGAGCGCGCCCACCCGGGGCAGCACGTGGCTGCGGCGCCGGGGCATGGGTTCCCCGAGCAGCTCGATCTCACCGGAGGTCGCCAGCACCAGGCCCAGCAGCATCCGCACCGTGGTGGTCTTGCCGGAGCCGTTGGCACCGAGGAAGCCGTAGATGTCGCCGGCGCGCACATCGAGGTCGACCCCGTCCACGGCCAGCACCGACCCAAAGCTCTTGGTCAGCGCGGTGGTGCGGATCATGGTGCTGCTCCTGTCAGGAGGTCGCGCGCGGCGGTGGTCAGGGTGTCGGAGGTGACCGTTCCGGCGAGCACCCAGGAGTGCCCGTCGGATGCGGGGTTCGTCACCCGCAAGTTCACCGGTCCGATCGACAGCGCCAGGCCGTTCTCGTCGGTCACGGCTCCGGGGGTGGTGGCCAACTGGGTGCGCAGGCTGCGACCATCGCGGGCGCGCAGCGGGACCGCGGTTAGCGTCGTCAGCCCTTGCCCGTAGGTTCCGACCGCCCCAGCGGTGCCAGCGAGACGCTCACGCTGGGCGAGCCCGGCGAGTTGCGCGGGCGGGACGGCGTCGGAGAACCGGTTCGCCAGGGCGGCGAGGTCGGTGGCGGCTTGGCGCGAGACGGAGCTGCCCGGTGGCGGTGCGAAGCTGGTGACGGTGGCGTCGGGCACTGTCGTGGAGAAGTCCAGGAACGTGGTGCTCATCACCGGGCGAGGATCGGCGCCGCGGACCAGGACCTTCAGTGGCACCCCGGAACCGGGGTCGACCCACACGTCGACCTCGGTGATCGTGGTCCGCGGGTCGCTAGGTATCAGTCGCAGCCCCGGCGCGTCCCGGCCGGCGATCCGTTCGGCGGGCAGCCGGCTGACCTGGGTGGGGTCGGCCTCGCTGAGCAACCGCTGCCCCAGCGCCGAGGGCAGCAGGTCGGCCTCGCGGGGCAGGCGTACGGCCGGCTCGTCGAAGAGCACCGCCCGGTTGCTCTCGTAGTCCCATATCCAGGTGCCCGTCGGGCTGCGGTAGAGGTCGCGCTCCCCGGTAAGCGTCACGGTGTCCACCCGAAACTCCTGCGGTCCGCGGAACCAGGCTCGCGTGGTGGTGGTGTCCCCGAGCAGGTTCGTCAGCGCGTTGAGCTGGGCGGTCACCGGCAGGCCCAGGCCGCCGGTGGACTGCGCATAACCGGAGTAGGGGGTGGCCGTTGAGGCCCGGACTCCGGCGAGCAGATCTTGGGCGGACACGGCGGGCTGGGCGGCTGGCCGGGCACCGAGCGCTACAGGGCCAGCCAGTAGGAGGGTCAGGCCCACCGCCACCAGCACCCACCGCCATGTTTTCCGCACTAGACCCAGGGTACGGACGCCAGCCGTGGGTTGCGCGTGAGGGAATCGCGCGCCGTCGTCGCGGCGCCGGGGGCGTTACCAGTGCACTCCGGGCATCAGCCGCATAAACGCCATGGCGGCCCGGGATGCCTGCTTCATCCCGGGTGCCGTCGGCACCCCCGCCCGGCCCGAACTGCTCGCCGCACCGGCGGCAGTCGCCTGCCCCACGGGCTCGGCCACACTCGCCTCACCCCGGGCCGACGCAGAATCGGGGAACACCCGGTAGGCCTGGTGCAGGATGGCGTCCTTCGTCTTGGGCGCCAAGGTGCCCATCAGCTCGCCGAGCGTGCCCAGCGGAGTGCCGATCCGCTTGGGCCGGTCGGTGATTGCCCGCACCAGCATCGCGGCCGCCTCGTCGGGAGTGGCGGCGGGAAAGGCGTCGTACAGTGAGGTCGGGGCGATCATCGGGGTGCGCACCAGCGGCATCCGCACCGAGGTGAAGGTGATCCCGTCGTGCCAGGTTTCGCTGGCCACCACCTCGCTGAACGCGTCCAGTGCGGCTTTGCTGGCCACGTAGGCGGAGAACCTCGGAGGGTGCGTCTGCACCCCGATGGAGCTGACGTTGACGACGTGACCGTGGCGCCGCTTCTCCATGTGCGGCAACAACTCCAGCACGATTCTGACGGCGCCGAAGTAGTTCACCGCCATGGTGCGCTCGAAGTCGTGGAAGCGGTCGGTGGACAAGGTGATGGAGCGCCGGATGGAGCGCCCGGCGTTGTTCACCAGCACGTCGACGTGGTCGTGGTCGTCGATGATCGACTTCACGGTGGCGGTCACCGATTCCGGGTCGGTGATGTCGCACGGGTAGGCGAAGGATGCCCCGCCAGCGGCGTGGACCTGCGCGACCACCTCCGCCAGCTCCTCGGCCCGGCGAGCCAGCAGGACCGACGTCGCACCCTGGGCGGCCAGTGCCAGCGCGGTCGCCTTGCCGATGCCCGAGGATGCACCGGTGATGACCACCACCCGCCCGACCAGCGCGCCAGCCGGGTCGGGACGGCGGGCGCGGTCGGGGTCGAGGTGGCGAGCCCAGTACTGCCACAGCACCCCGGCGTAGCTGGCCAGTTCGGGGGACGCGATACCCGTGCCGCGCAGCGCATCCTGGGTCTGCCGGCTGATGAAGCGGGTGGGGAAGGTCAGGTGCTCAAGGACTTCGGGGGGGATGTTCAGCTGGTCGAGCACCAGGTCGCGAACGGTGCCGGCACCCGGGACCCGGCCGGCCAGCTGACTGAGCACCTCCAGCGGGCCGAGCAGCTGCCGCGGCACTGACAGCACCGGCCGGGGCGCCCCGGCGGCGTCGGCGAATGCCCCGTACACCTCGCGGAGGTCCTGGGGGCGGGGGTGCACCAAGTGGAAGGCTTTGCCGTCGCCGTCGGGACGGTGCACCAGGTGCACCAGCGCCTGGGCGACGTAATCGACCGGCACAATGTTCGTCGACCCCAGATCGGGTACCGCGACCGGGACGTTTGCCAGCGCCGGTGTCAGGTCGGCGAAGCGCTGCAAGGCACCGAAGAAGTAGTAGGGGCCGTCGATCTTGTCCATCTCACCGGTCACGGAGTGCCCGACGATCACGCTCGGGCGGTACACCCGCCATGGACCCGGGCAGGTCTCCCGGACCAGCGCCTCGGCCTCGAACTTGGTGCGGTGATACGGCGAGCCGAGCTGTTGGCCGAGGTCGAAGTCGGACTCGGTGAACCGGCCGCGGTACCCACCGGCCACCGCCACCGAGGACACATGGTGCAGTCGGGCGCCGAGCCGGGTGGCCAGTGCGATCACCGACCGGGTGCCCTCGACGTTGGCCGCGCGGCTGGCCTCCTCGGGGGCGGTCATGTCGTACACCGCTCCGAGGTGCAGGACGTGGCCGCCGGTGCGCGGACCACGGCGACCGAGCCCGAGGCCCCGCGCGGTCAGATCACCCACCAACGGCACCAGCTTGTCGCCGCCGTCCCACTGCGCAGTGAGTTGCTCCAGCCGGGACAACGAACTCTCCCTGACCAGCACGTGCACTGCGGTGCAATCCTCGCGCGCGAGGAGCAACGGCAGCACGTGGCGCCCGAGGAAGCCGGTGCCTCCTGTCACGACGTGCACGGTCATCGTCGACCTCCTGCTGAGCGGTGCCCGGGAACGTGACAGGGAACCTACCGGCGCCGGGGCCGCTGCCAAGCCCTGCCGCTGAACCCGATTACCGACCGGTGAAGGTCGGGGGGTGCTTGGCCAGGAAACTGCGCACCGCGCCCTGGTGGTCGGCGCTCGTCCCGAGGCGCGCCTGGGCCGTCGCCTCGGCCGCCAGCACCTGGGCCAGGCGCGGGTCGGCAAGCAGTGCTTTGGACTCGGCGTAGGCCAGTGTCGGGCCGGCGGCGAGGCGAGCGGCCAGTTCGGCGGCCGTGGACGGCAGCTGATCGGCGGCCACCACGTCCCGGACCAACCCCCAGCTGTGAGCCTGTTCGGCGGTGAACGCCTCGGCCAGCAGCACCAACTCCGCCGCCCGCGACGCACCGACCGCACGGCCCAGGGTCGCCGACAACCCAGAGTCACACGTCAGGCCGATTCCGGTGAAGGCCGTCCCCATCCGGGCACCTATAGCAGCCAATCGCAGGTCGCAGGCCAGTGCTAGCCCGAGGCCCGCGCCCACGCAGGTGCCGTTGATGGCGGCCACCACCGGCTTAGCCATCCCGGCCAGGGCCAGCACAATCGGGTTGTAGTGCTCGGTGACGGTGTTCAGCGCACTGCCCGCGCCGGCGTCCAGCACCCGGGCGTGCTCACCCAGGTCCTGTCCGAAGCAGAACGCCGCGCCGGAGCCGGTGAGCACGACCGCACGCACGCCGTCGTCGGCGGCAACCTCGTGCAGCGCGTCGCGAAGCGCGGTCTTGACCGCCACCGACAGGCTGGGCACCAGCATGGTGACGGTGGCAACGGCCCCGTCCCGGCTGACGGAAATGCCCGTGGGCGTGGGAGCAGAAGCCATCTGCACAGCCTAGTTGGTAACGTTGCGCCATGAAAGCAACCATCGATAGTGCCGGCCGATTGGTTATCCCTAAGGTGCTGCGCGATCGGCTGGGGTTGTCGCAGGGGGAAGTCGAGGTCGAAGCCGATGGTGCGGACCTGCGCGTCCGACTGCGGGGTGCCACTGAACTGCAACAGCGTGGTGGTTGGCTGGTCGTCCCGGCGTCCGGGGCGCTGGTGAGCGACGAGGGCGTGCGAGCGGTGCGCGATGCAGACCAGCGGTGAGGCCGGTCCCGAGTTGCTGGTCGACACCAGCGCGGCCGTGGCGCTGTGCCTGGTCGACCACGAGGGCCACGACGGTGTGCGCGATGCCGTCGATGGGCGGCGGTTGGGTCTGGCGGGCCATGCCGCGTTCGAGTCGTTCTCCGTGCTGACTCGCCTGCCGCCACCACACCGTCGCACGCCCGCCGCGGTCACCCGGCTGCTGGCCGCCAACTTTTCGCACTCCCGCTTCCTCAGCCCCGGTGCCTGCGCCGCGCTGCTTGCCCACCTGGTCGACCACGAGGTCTCTGGAGGCGCCGTCTACGACGCGTTGGTGGGTGCCACAGCCGTCGAGCACGAGACACCACTGGTGACCCGCGACCGGCGAGCACTGGCGACCTACCGAACCCTGGCGGTGCAGGTCATCATGGTGCGCTGAACGCCGACCGGTCCTGGTGCGTAACTACCGGGGGGTCAATCCGGGAGGGTGCGATGCGGGGGCAGACGGCGCGCCGATGGACGGGTCGCGCCAGGCAGGTGCCGGGTTCGCCTGGTCTGGGTTCGGAGGCGGAACTGCGGGCGGCATACGCCGCGCATGGCGCCGAGCTGTACCCCTTCGCGCTGCGGCAGCTCGGCGATGAGGGCGGCGCTCAGGACGTCCATAAGGCCGAAGGTCGCACGGGTGCGCTGACCCGCGGCTCAGCTGAGCGGGGAGCTCCGCCCGGCGACCGGGCTGGTGGTGATGTGGGCGCCGACGAGGTCATCCGCCCGGCGTGCGCGGCGTCCGAGGCGTCCACCCCGAGGGCCGTCACGGTGCGGGCGATCAGCGCCGAGTGCATCCGCTCGGGTCGGTACCTCCGCCACCGACCGCTGACGGCTCGCAGCGCGACGACGACCGCGGCCGACGGCCCGTCCTCACGCGTTCGGGTTGGTCACGAAGCCCTCCTCGACGAGCCAGTCCCGAGCAACCTGCGCCTGCTCCACCCCGTCCACGTCGGCCCGGGCGTTGAGCCGGGTGATGGTCGCGGTGTCGAGCTTGGCTGCGATGGGCGCAAGCACCTCCGCGATCTCCGGGTGGGCTTTCGCGATCGACGTGCGCAGGGTGATCGCCGCGTTGTAGCGGGGGAAGAACTGCTTGTCGTCGGTGAGCACCTTGAGGTCGAGCCCCAGCACGCGACCGTCGGTGGTGAACACCTCGCCGAACACGCACGGAGTCGCGTCCGCGGTGGCCTGGTAGATCGCCCCCGTGGCCAGGATCTGGGTGGGCGCGGCCGCGGAGTTGAACCCGTAGGCCTGTCCGAGCCCGGGGAAGCCATCGGGCCGGCTCGCGAACTCCGTCTCCAGGCACGTGGTGGCCTTCGACGGGTCCGAGGCGACGAGCGCGGCGTAGTCAGAGACCGTTTTCACCCCGAGCGCGGCGGCGTTCTTCTGGTTCACCGCCAACGCGTAGGTGTTGTCCAGCGGGGCGAGGTCGGTCCACGTGATGCCGTTGGCGGCGTCAGCCTCCTTCACCGCGTCGTACTGCTGCTGGGTGCCGCGGATGGGCTCGGTGTTGCCCAGGTAGTTAATCCAGGCGGTGCCGGTGTACTCCCACTGCAGGTCGATCTGGTTGCTCGTCAGGGCGGCGCGGGCGCTGTTGGAGCCCTGGATGTTGGTGAGGTCGCGCACGGCGGCGCCGGCGGCCTGGAGGGCGAACTCGGCGATGTAACCCAGGATGATCTGCTCGGTGAAGTCCTTGGACCCCACGGTGAGCTGCACGCCCTCGAGCCCGGGCACCGGCTGGATCGACCCGGGGCCCACCGCCAGCGGCACGGAGCCACCCGACCCCAGCCCGCACGCGGCGAGCGGCAGGGCGAGGGCGACCACCAGGGCGAGGGGCGTGAGGCGGTGCACCAGCTCGGTCACTCTGGGGCGCATCAGGACAGTCCCTTCGGCGAGAGCAGCGTCTGCGCGACGCCACCGAACCAGTCGACGAGCAGCGCCAGCGCGACGGCCAGTACCGCGCCCACGACCAGCACGGACGTGCGGTTGAGCTTGTAGCCGGTGTCGATGAGGATGCCGAGCCCACCACCGCTGACGAGGAACGCCAGCGTCGCGGTGCCCACGGCCAGCACGAGCGCGGTGCGCAGCCCGGCCAAGATGTACGGCACGGCCAGCGGCAGCTCGATCCGGCGCAGCACCGCCGCACCGGACATCCCGCAGCCCCGGCCGGCCTCCTTCAGCGAGGGGTCCACCTCCTGCAGCCCGAGGATCGTGTTCCGCAGCACCGGCAGCAGGGCGTACAGCGCGATGGGCAGCACCCCGGTCCAGAACCCCGCGACCCCGGTGAGCAGGTAAAACAGCACCAGCAGGCCCACGGCGGGCGCGGCCTGGCCGACGTTGGCGATGCCGACGACTACCGGTGAGAGCCAGCGCGCCCACGACCGGGTCACCAACACACCCAGCGGCACGCCGACGGCCAGCACGATCGCCGTGACCGCCAGCGTGATGAGCACGTGGGCCCAGGTCAGCGAGAGGATGTTCGAGGCCGTGAGCTGCGCGGCCTCGATCTTGTCGAGGTCGCTGGTCAGCACCCACACGAGCACCGCGACGACGAGGACGACCACGACGAGCGGCTGCACCACCATCCGCAGCCGGTCGGACCGGCGGGCCCGGGCGTCGACGCTGGTCGTGCTCACGCGCTGAGCCCGTCGTGGTCGTGCTGGTGCTCCTCGCGCAGGGTCCGGATAGTGCTGACGAGCGTGTCGATGGTGATGATCCCGGCGTACTCACCGCGTCCCCCGGTGACGATGGTGGCGGCGTTGCTCTCGGCGAGTAGGGCCTCCAGCGCGTCCTGCAGGGTGGAGGCCGTGGACACGGTCTCGCCGATCTCCACACCGCCGCTGCGGAGGTCGGTGGCGGTGGCGAGCTGCTCGCCGTTCATCCAGCGCACTGGGCGCTTGCGCGCGTCGGTGATCACGGCCCAGTGCCGGGCCCCGCGCCTGACCTGGCTGCGCAGCTCCTCCACCGGGGCGTCCTGCACCGCGCTGGGGAACTGCATCAGCTCGACGTCGCGCACCCGCAGCAAGGTCAGCTGCTTGAGCGAGGCGCCCGCGCCGACGAACCCGGCTACCGTCTCGTCGGCCGGGTTGGCCAGGATCGCCTCCGGGGTGTCGTACTGCAGGATCCGCGACTGTGACCCGAGCACGGCGATCCGGTCCCCGAGCTTGACCGCCTCGGCGAAGTCGTGGGTGACGAAGACGACGGTCTTGTGCAGCTCGGCCTGCAGGCGGATCAGCTCGTCCTGCAGCAGCCCGCGCGTGATCGGGTCCACGGCCCCGAAGGGTTCGTCCATGAGCAGCACCGGCGGGTCGGCTGCGAGCGCCCTGGCGACGCCGACGCGCTGCTGCTGCCCGCCGGAGAGCTGGCGGGGGTAGCGGTGGCGGTACTCGCCTGGCACGAGGCCGACGAGGTCGAGCATCTCCTCGACGCGGGCGTTGATCCGGTCCTTCTTCCAGCCGGCCAGACCGGGGACCATGCCCACGTTCTGGGCGACCGTCATGTGCGGGAACAACCCGGCCTGCTGGATGGCGTAACCGATCCCCCGGCGGAGCTCGTCCGCGTCCAGGCCCAGCGCATCCCGGCCACCGACCGTGATGCGCCCGGAGGTGGGCTCGATGAGGCGGTTGATCATCTTCATGGTGGTGGTCTTGCCGCAGCCCGACGGCCCGACGAACACGGTGATCTTCCCGGCCGGGATCGTCATGGAGACGTCCTGGACCGCGGCCTGCTTCTGGCCGGGGTACCGCTTGGTCACCTCCTCGAGGACGATTTCCACACCGGAGACGGCGTCGGCGTGGTGGGTCTGGTTCTCCAGGACTGGGTTGTCAGGCACGGAGCCCTTTCGACGTGGTGAGGCGGCCCACCAAAACGAGGAGGCCGTCGAGCAGGAGGGCGAGGACGACAACGAGGACCGTCCCGGTGAGCGCACGGTTGACCCCGTTGGGGGTGCCGAGGCCGTTAAGGCCGAAGAAGATGAGGGTGCCCAGGCCGGGTCCCTTGGCGTAGGCGGCGATCGCGGCGATACCCATGAGCAGCTGGGTGCTGACCCGGATGCCGGCGAGGATCGATGGCCAGGACAGGCGCAGCTCGATGCGGGTGAGCACCGAGACCCGGCCCATCCCGATCCCGCGAGCGGCGTCGCGGACGGCGGGGTCCACGGCCTGCAGCCCGACGATGGTGTTGCGCACGATCGGCAGCAGCCCGTACAACACGAGCGCGACGACGGTCGGTTTCACGCCGAGTCCCAGGACGGGGATGAGCAGGCCCAGCAGCGCGAACGACGGGACCGTCAGGATAGCGCTGGCCAACGCGGTCGCGACCGTGGACCCCGCGGGGCTGCGGTGCACGAGCACACCCACGCCGACGGCCAGGACGGTGGCGATGACGACGCACTGGACCACGGCGCTGACGTGCAACCACGAGTCCGACGCCAGCTGCACGCGACGCGTCGAGAGGAAGTCCCACAAGCCGTTCACACCGGGCGTCCACCGTCCTAACGACATGCGCCGAGAAGCCCCCGACGGCTCCGTCGCCGCCCACACCATGGACGGCCCTCACAGAGAGGGCAAATCCGGTGATCAACTCGTCGCGGCCCGAGGACGAATACTGCCGTCGGTGTAGCTCCTCCCGGTTCTGCGCTCGCTGACGCCAGACTGGACGGTGATCCACGCCGGCACCGTAGGGGATTCCAGTTCGAGAGCTGGGACACCGACGAACTGGCGTGCGTGCCAGAACCGGCCCGTCTGTGGCACTGCTTGCTGCAGACGCGCAGCTGCTGGCGCTGCCAGGACAAGCGAGATGGCCCTTTCCCGCTGAACACACAGCTCAGCGCGCGGGCCGGAAACACCGTTTGATCCAGATTCCTACCGGGTCAGGCTCCCACGGTGGGTGTGTTAATCATGCCGGGGTTACTGGCGGTGTCCCCGGTGGGGATGGTGAGGACGGGGCGTGCGGATGGGTTCGCGGGTGAATTCCGATGGGTGTTGACGGGGACGGGAGCGCTGTGTCGGGGAGTTCTCCGTCCGCCCCTGGGACGGGGCGGGTCACGTTGAACCGTCGCCGGGTACTGGGCGTCGCGATGGAGTTGATCGAGGAGGAGGGCCTGCGGGCGTTGACCATGCGCCGTCTCGGGGCACGGTTGGGGGTGGAGGGCATGACTGTGTATCACTACGTACCCAGCCGGGAAGCCCTGCTCGATGGGATCGTGGAGATGGTGATCGACGAGCTTTACGGTGACCCTGAGGTGCACATGCAGGCCCCGGACGGGTGGCAGCCCTACATTCAGCTCCTCGCGCACGGGGTGCGGCGTATCGCGTTGGCCCACCCGCAGGTATTCCCGTTGGTCGCCACCCGCCCCCGGCGGCACCCTGGGTGCGTCCACCGCTGCGCAGCCTGCGCTGGATGGGGTCCTTCCTGCAGACCCTGCAGGACTGCGGTTTCAGTGATTCCGCTGCTGTCGCCGCATACCGGGCGTTCTCCAGCTTCCTGCTCGGGCACTTGTTGTTGGCGCTGTCAGCGGCCGGGGTGGACATCGGCCCGGTTGAGGAAGAAGACCCGGGAACCCCGCAACCGGCTGATCTCACCGGATATCCGGTGCTGCAGCGTCTGCAGCCGGAGTTGTCCCAGGATCATTCGGCGGAGGAGTTTGAGGAGTCCTTGGAGAATCTGATGCGTCGGATGGAGCCACCGGTCCACCGAGGCCATTGATCTACCGGGACCGGTGAACTACCGGGACCGGCGCGCCGCGGCTCACGGCCCCGGTCGCGAACAAAGTCGTCGACGGCGTTGCTGGTTCGTGTTGACAGCAATCGTGTTGCGTGGTGTCCTTCTCGTGTAAGAATTGGTCTGGTGACGCGTTCAGCCCCTGCGTGTCACAACTTCGGTGGTCTGTAGACGCGGCCGTCACACACACCCTGATGCCCCAACCCCTTGGTTGCGGCTGTCATACCCCCGGCTCGGGTCCACCTCACGAAAGAGGCTCCTCCATGCAAGACGCGCTTCGAACCGGTCTGAGCACGGTGGCGACGTTCGTGCCCATGTTGTTGTTGTTCCTGGTCATCCTGATCGTCGGCATCTTCATCGCCAAGGCCGTCGCCAAGGCGCTGTCGGCGATCTTGGAGCGGGTCGGATTCGACCGCGCCGTGGAGCGGGGTGGGGTGAAGAAGGCCCTGGCCAACAGCAAGTACGACGCTAGCGACGTGGTCGCGAAGATCATCTACTACGCCCTCTTGTTGTTTGTGCTGCAGCTGGCGTTCGGGGTGTTCGCCGCGAACCCGATCAGTGTCCTGCTGGCCGGGATCATCGCGTTCCTGCCCAAGCTGATCGTGGCCATCATCATCGTCGTGGTCGCCTCGGCCATCGCCGCCGCGGTGCGCGAGCTGATCGCCAACACGATCGGCGGTTTGTCCTACGGCAAGGTCCTGGCAAACATCGCGTCGGTGTTCATCCTGGGTCTCGGTGTCATCGCCGCCCTGAACCAGATCGGGGTGGCCACCACGGTCACCACCCCGATCCTGGTCACCGTGCTCGCCACCGTCGGCGGCATCCTGATCATCGGAGTCGGTGGCGGTCTCATCCAGCCGATGTCGAAGCGCTGGGAGGGTTACCTGAGCAAAGCTGAGGCCGAGGCCCCGCGGATCAAGGAGCACGCCGCGAACGCACCGTCGATCAAGCAGCAGGCCAGCCAGGCCAAGAACCGGGCCCAGTCCGCGACCCAGGCGCAGGACCCCGGGCAGCCCGGCGCGCACGAAGCCAACCGGTATTGAACGCAGCGCTACTCAAGCACGCTGCGCGCACAGCGTTACCCGTTCGCACACCACAACTCGACTCGGAGGACATCATGATCAGCACGAAAGACATCGACACCATCAGCGGCGGCCACGTCATGGGCAGCGACGGCAAGATCGGCTCCGTCGGTCAGGTTTACCTGGACAACGACACCGGGAACCCGGAGTGGGTCACCACCTCGACCGGTCTGTTCGGCGCGAAGGAGTCTTTCGTGCCGCTGGCCCGCGCCACGATCCAGGGCAAGGATGTGCACGTCCCCTTCGACAAGGCCAAGGTCAAAGACGCCCCCCGGGTGGACGCCGACGGGGAGCTGTCCCCGGCCGAGGAAGAACAGCTGTACACCTACTACGGCATGACCGCCGCAGCCCCGAAGGCCCCGGTCGCCGACGGCGGTGAGCGGCGTGACCGCTCCGGGGAGCAGGACGTGGTCGGGCACGACACGTCGGGCCCGACCACCGACACGGCGATGACCCGGTCGGAGGAGCAGCTCAACGTGGGCACCCGCAAGGAGGAGGTGGGCCGGGCCCGGCTGCGTAAGCACGTGGTCACCGAGCAGCAAACCGTGACCGTGCCGGTATCCCGCGACGAGGTGCGGGTGACGCGGGAGCCGATCACCGACGCCAACCGCGGTGACGCGATGGACGGGCCCGCCATTTCCGAGGAGGAGCACGAGGTGGTGCTGCACGCCGAGCGCCCCGTGGTGAGCAAGGAGACCGTCGCGGTCGAGCGGATCCGGATGGACACCGAAACCGTCACCGATAAGGAGACCGTCACCGACAAGGTCCGCAAGGAGCAGGTCGAGGTCAACGACGCAGCCACCCGCGGTGAGCAGGCCCGCGACAAGAACTAAGCCGATCGTCCTCGGGTGACCTCAGAGCTGCGTGGGGGTCACCCTGGGGTGAGGCCACCACGACCAGGTGGCGCTGCCCCCACCCCGCACGATCATCCACCGACAGAACGGATGTACCCGTGATGAGCACCAACAACCCTGGCAACCGGCAGGTCGACCCCGACCGCCGCCCCCACGAGGGCAGCCACGGTGTGGGGCCTGGCACCGAACACCCCCGCAACCAGCACGAGCATGTCTCTGAGGGTGTGGTGCCGCAGGACCGCCTGCAGGCCACCGCGCGGCAGAAGGAGCGTTACGGCGGCATCAAAGTCGGTTCGGCGTTCTTCGGGTGGCTCACCGCCACGGGCACCGCTGTGCTGCTCACCGCGCTCGTCGTCGCGGCCGGTGCCGCTGTCGGCGTCTCCACCGGAACCAGCCTGGACGCGGCTGCCAACCAGGCGACGCAGGCGACATCCACCGCGCAGACCGTAGGCCTGGTCGGTGGTTTCGCCCTGCTGGTCGTGCTGTTCATCGCCTACTACTGCGGTGGATACGTCGCCGGTCGGATGGCCCGCTTCAACGGACTCAAGCAGGGCCTCGCGGTGTGGCTGTGGGCGGTACTGATCGCCATCGTGGTTGCGGTGGTAGCCGCCGTCGCCGGCAGCCAATTCGACGTGCTCAACAACCTCAACGCCTTCCCCCGCATCCCTACCAGCGGGACACTGACCACCGGGGGACTGATCGCTCTTGCCTCGGTTGCCGTGGCCAGCCTCGCCGGGGCCCTTCTCGGCGGCCTGGCCGGGATGCGCTTTCACCGCAAGGTCGACCAAGCAGCATTCGAACCCGCCCACACCTGATGCACCGCTTCGCCGGTGTCCCGCCGGTGAACTCACCAACCGACCACGGAGGTCACCATGCAGATTCCCAAAGACAAGATCCTCGAACTCATCCGCAACCGCGGCGACAACGATCAGGCCGACACGGCCACGTCCGAGTTGCCCGAGACGGTGGACACGGACAAGGACAAGGGCCTGCTCGAAAAGTTCGGCATCAACCCCACTGACCTGCTGAAGAGCGGTGGGGGTTTGGGCGGCAAGCTCGGGCTGTGAACCACATCCGGGTGCTGGGGGCGACGCTCCCAGCACCCGGAGATCCCCACCCCTGCGCACCTCAGCGTCGGGGGCCTGATGTCAGGAGTGCCATGTCCGAACGCCGGGATCTATCGCTGATGAGTTGGATAGCTCCATGACGACCCGACCCGACCCCACCCCGCGACCCGACCCCACCCCCGCCGACGCCGACGGGCCCGTGGTGGTCCGGTCCGAGGAGCAGCTCACCACTGGTGTCGAGAGCGTCGCGGTACGGCGGGTGCGCATTCGCAAAGTCGTCGTCACCGAGGAACGCACCTTGACAGTACAAATACGCCGCGAAGAGCTGCACCTTGAGGACGAGCCGATCACCGGGGGCGAGCCCACCAGTTCCGCACTGGGTGACAGGGAGGTGGTTGTGGTGCTGCACGAGGAACGCCCCGTCGTCACCACTGAGGTCGTCGCTGTGGAACGGGCCCGGATCGCCACCTACCGGGTGAACGAGGAGCAGACCGTCACCGACAACGTCCGTCGCGAAGTCGTAGACGTCGCCGACACCCAATAAACCAGCCGCCCATCAGGCCGCATCCCCCACCCCAGCGTCGGATCACTACGGCCCCTCACCCGTTCTGGCACCCGCACGACAGAAGCACACCTGCGCTAGACCTGGGTGTGTAGGACGCCACGGCGGGCAGCCGGGTGAAGAAGATGGCGTCCGCCGCACGAGACTCACTGCGCCACCCACACCGTCGGTAAGCCGTCCAGACAACGCACCCGGTGTTGTCCGGGTCCTCTCACGCGGGCCCAGTCCATTCGTCCCCTGTAAGGAAAATCATGGCTAAACGTGTCCCCAACACCGGCACCCAACGTGGTGCCCGCCCGGTGGGCGAAGATAACAACAAGTCCAGGAAGAAGCTGCTGTGGCTACTGCTTCCCCTGCTCCTGCTACTCCTGCTCGCGGTATTCCTGCTGTCCCGACGGGGCAACGACACCCCCCCGCAGGCAGCCTCCGCCCCCTCTACGGCACTCACCACCTCGGCGCCCACCTCCGCAGTTGCGTCCTCGGCGACAACCAACCCCACCAGCACGCCCGGCGCTGCGGTCCCCACCAGCACACCCGGCGCCGCGGTCCCCACCACACCCCCAGTTACTCCCGCTGCTCCCGCCCAGCCCGGGGCCGGGTCGGGAACCCTGACCGCGAACGGTGCCCCGTTGCTGCCCCTGTCAGGGTCGGCACCCGGTGGCACCTTGGCCCCCCTGGTCGGACAATCCGCCGCCGCCACTGGTGTCACAGTGCAGTCGGTGGTCCCCAACCAGGGGTTCTGGGTGGGAACCTCAGCAACCGACCGGGTGTGGGTGGAACTGCCCGGTAGCGGCCAACCCCCCTACCCCGTGAAGGTCGGGGACCGGGTCAGTTTCACCGGCCCGATCTCCACGAACCCAGCAAATTACCCGCCGTCGGTAGGCGTCAGCAGCCCCCCGGACACCGCCCAACTCAACACACAGGCCGCGCACATCGACGTAGACGGCAAAACCGTCATCATCAACCCACCCGCGTAAGCACCCCCAACCAGCCCCCTCCAGCGCAACGCCAGTACCGCCTACCCGGCGGTACTGGCGTTGCGCTGGTCAACTCTTACCGGCGCCGGTGTAAGGGCCACACAAGGAACGGGGCTTCACCCGGTCGTCCCCCTCACGAAACGGGGTAAGGGAGACACGTCAACGCGATCCCGCGCCACAGCAACGGACGCTGCCAGGATTGGATCGCACGCCGCAGGGGTGGCTACTTACCGCCCGCTTCCCCCAGTGCCGCCAACGCTTGGGCCGCCCGAAAAAACTTGTTTGACCCAAGGTCGCGAACAGACTTGATTCCCAACGCCTGCTGTAGGGCGTCCGCATCCGTGTCGGTGACACCCTGCAGCGCGCTGATCGGCGCCGCGAGGATGTCGGTGAGGGACTTGCTCTCAAATTCCTTGTCCAACAACTTGTCGAGGTTGGCGTTGACGGGCATCTCATCTCCTTGCGTAGGCGGCGCCCAGGCGGCTAATTACCTGGGGCACCAGGTTACTGGGAGTTCCGAGGTTTACCCGTGGGAACGCAGCCAGGTTCAGCCTACGTGTACGCGCGCGAGGTTGAACGCCGCCGAGGAGGTGCCGAGCACGACCAGGACAGCACCCGCGGTCACGCTCGCGAAACCTCAAAGCCCAGCATATGCAGGTCCGCTGACAGCAAGAGAAGGACCGTATGCCCGCCGTGCGCATCGTGGCCAACCTTCGAGTGCCTGACGTCGACGCATCCAAGTTTTTCCTCAAAGCGCGGGTCGTTGGACCTCAACGTGGCTGAACGGGTGCCGCTTCCTCGAGCGCGGCGAGCCGAGGCGGATCGGCCGGGTCGATCTCCTGCGCCGGCGCCTGGACGTGCTGGAAGCCATCAGCGAGGTAGAGGGTCAGCTGGTCTCGGGTGAACCGAAGACCCACCAGCGTCGCACCGTGGTTTTCCCGCGCTCGTTGGTCGATCCGCTGAGCATCGTGGTAGTGGGACGGGGTGCCGACGAGTTGGTGTTTCCTGCCAAGAACGGGCAGGCGCTCCGCATACGAACTTCCGTCGGCGGGTGTTTGACCCGGCGGTGAAGGCGGCGGGGCTAGCGAAGCTCACGCCGCACGATCTGCGACACGGCAGCGAGCTTGGCGGTGTCGGCCGGGGCGAATGTGAAGGCCGTCCAGCGGATGTTGGGTCATGCCTCGGCGGCGATGACCTTGGACGTCTACGCGGGTCTGTCGACGACGATCTGGACGCGGCGGCCGAGCGTTTGGATGCTGCAGCGGTGCCCGCGACTAAAGCTCTCGTGCCCCGTGTGTGCCCCGGAGGATCAGAGGCCGATCTGGCCAAGCGCAGGAAAGACGCCTGACCAGAGGTAATGCTAGTGCCCCCGGCAGGACTCGAACCTGCGACCTCGGGATTAGAAGGCCCTTGCTCTATCCACCTGAGCTACGGAGGCAGGTGCCCACGCAGGTTATCGGAGTACCTGCGGCACGGGCAGTGCGCGAACCCCCGCGGCGGCCTTCTACCCTCAGGCCATGGCAGTTCGTGGCAGAACCGGGCCGGAGGGTCCCGCGCGGTCGACCACCCGCCTGTTGGTAGCGGCCACCGGGCTGGCCGGCGTGGTCGCCGCCGTGCTGGCAGCGTTGTCCACCGCCCGGGCCCTACGACTGCTGGGCCTGCCGGACCCTGGGGTGCTGACCACCGTCGGCGTTCCCCTGATCACCGCAGTCGGTGAAGTGTCTGCGGTGTTGGCCATCGGCTTCGCGCTGTTCGCCGCCTTCCTGGTACCCCCGCAGCGCGACGGCGTGCTCGACGTGGCCGGCTACCGATCGCTGCGCACCGCCGGCACAGCCGCTGGCGTGTGGTGTGCCAGTGCGGCGCTGCTGGTCCCGCTGACCTTGTCCGACACCTCGGGCCAACCGCTGAGCGCGGCGCTGGATCCGGCCGTGATCGCGGCCTCCATCGGCCAGGTGGACGAGGCAACTACCTGGGCGTGGACTGCGCTGATCGCCGGCGCATTCGCGGTCGGTTGCCGGGTAGTGCTGCGCTGGGGGTGGACGCCATCGCTGCTCGCTTTGGGCGTGGCAAGCCTGCTGCCGCTGGGGTTGGCCGGGCATTCGTCGGCCAGCGGGTCGCATGACATCGCCACCAACAGCCTGGTGCTGCACATCGTCGCGGCGTCGGTGTGGGCGGGCGGGTTGGCCGCGGTGTTGGCTCACGCCCACCGCGGCGGCGCGCACCTGGACGTCGCCGTCCGGCGGTTCTCTGCGGTGGCTCTCGTCGCCTTCGTCGTGTTGGCCGTGACCGGGGTGCTCAACGCTGCTGTGCGGTTGACGCCGCCGGAGCTGGTGTCCACCAGCTATGGGCGGCTGGTGCTGGCGAAGGCGGCGGCGCTGGTGGTGCTGGGCGTATTGGGCTGGGTGCACCGGCGCCGCTCGGTGGCCGCGCTGAACGCCGACGCCACTGATCGCGCCGCGCTGATCCGGCTGGCCAGCGTCGAGGTGACCGCGCTGATTGCGACCGTCGGCCTGGCTGTGGGTCTCAGCCGCACGCCGCCGCCCATCGACACCGCAATCCCCAGCATCACCCAGATGGTGCTGGGCTACGACCTCGCCGGACCACCCACGGTTGCTCGGTTGGCGCTGGACTGGCGCTTCGACCTGATCTTCGGGACGGTGGCCCTCGGCCTGGCGGTGCTCTACGGGTTGGGGGTGCGCAGGCTACGTCGGCGTGGCGACGCGTGGCCAGTCGGGCGAACCGTCGCCTGGATGGCCGGGTGCGGGGTGCTGTTGGTGGCCACCTCCTCGGGTATTGGTCGCTATTCGACTGCCATGTTCAGCGTGCACATGGGTAGCCACATGCTGCTGTCGATGCTGGTGCCGGTGCTGCTGGTGCTGGGTGGACCGGTCACCCTGGCCCTGCGAGCCCTGCGAGCCCTGCCGGCGGCCGGCAAGGGCGGGGTGCCCGGACCTCGGGAGTGGATCGTCGCGGCGTTGCACAGCAGGGCGACCTCCGTACTCACCCATCCGGTGATTGCCCTGACGCTGTTCGTCGGCAGCTTCTACGCCCTCTACCTCGGCGGACTGTTTGACGCAGCGGTCGCCAGCCACCCCGCGCACGTGCTCATGAACGCTCACTTCCTTCTGTCGGGGTACCTGTTCTACTGGTTGGTGATCGGCGTCGACCCCGCCCCGCGCACCCTGCCTGCGGTGGGCAAGGTCGGGTTGGTCTTCGCCGCGCTGCCCTTCCACGCCTTCTTCGGGGTGATCCTGATGAGCACACGCCAGCTGATCGGCGGGGAGTTCTACCGGTCGCTGGGCCTGAGCTGGAACACCGACCTGTTGGCCGACCAACGCCTGGGCGGTGGTATCGCCTGGGCAGCCGGGGAGCTGCCACTGTTGCTGGTGATGCTCGCGTTACTGGTGCAGTGGTCGCGGGCCGATGACAAGGTGGCCCGGCGCAGCGACCGTGCCGCCGACGCCGACGACGATGCCGAACTGGCCGCGCACAACGCGATGTTCACCGAGCTGCGACGGCGCGACGAGCACCAGCCGACCTGAGTTCATCCCCGCCCAGCCGCATACCTGGAGGATTCGTGCCCGACGCCGTTATCTGCGAACCGCTGCGCACCCCGGTCGGGCGGTTCGGTGGGGTGTTCCGCGACGTCACCCCGCAGGCGTTGGCTGCGACGGTGATCCGGGAACTCCTCACGCGCACCAGGTTGGCCGGCGATCAGGTTGACGACGTGGTGCTTGGTCACGCCTACCCGTCGGGGGAGAACCCGGCGATTGGACGCATCGCGGCGTTGGATGCCGGCCTGGGTGTGGATGTTCCCGGCCTGCAGGTGGATCGGCGGTGCGGTAGCGGATTGCAGGCCGTGCTGCAGGCGTGCATGCAGGTGCAGACCGGGGCCAGCGAGCTGCTGCTGGCCGGTGGGGCGGAGAGCATGAGCCAGGTGGAGTTCTACGCCCAGGGCATCCGGTGGGGAATCACCGGGGACGGGGCGGCGCTGGTGGACCGGTTGGCCAGGGGCAGGGTGACCGCGGGCGGGCTCGAGCACCCGGTGCCTGGCGGCATGCTGGAGACAGCGGAGAACCTGCGGGCCGAGCACGGCATCAGCCGCGTCGACCAGGACGCGTTCGCGGTGCAGTCGCACCAGCGGGCCGTGACCGCGCAGGCGGCCGGACGCTTCGACACCGAAATCGTGCCGGTCGCCGTGCCCCAGCGGCGGGGACCCGCAGTGGCGGTCACGACCGACGAGCATCCGCGCGCCGATACGTCCATGGGCTCCCTGGCCGCGCTGCGCCCCGTGCGAGCTGCGATCGACCCGGACTCCACCGTGACTGCGGGTAACGCCAGCGGCCAAAATGACGGTGCAGCGGTCTGCGTGGTCACCACCCCCGACCGGGCGGCCGCGCTGGGGTTGCGGCCACTGGCCCGGTTGGTGAGCTGGGCGGTGGCGGGTGTGCCGCCGCGCACCATGGGCATCGGCCCTGTCCCGGCCACCGAGAAGGCGCTCGGCCGGGCAGGCCTGGGCTTGGACGACATGGACATCATCGAGCTGAACGAGGCGTTCGCCGCGCAGGTCCTCGCCGTGACCCGAACCTGGGGCCTGGAGCCGGATGACCCGCGGCTGAACCCGAACGGCTCGGGCATCTCCCTGGGGCACCCGGTGGGGGCCACCGGTGCGCGGATTCTGGCGACCCTGCTGCGGGAGATGGATCGCCGCCAGGTTCGCTATGGCCTGGAGACCATGTGCATCGGTGGTGGTCAGGGACTCGCCGCGGTGTTCGAGCGGGTGCAATGAGCCGACACTGATCCCTCCCGCCGACCTGGCCCGGCCGCACGCCCGCCCCCCACTGCAGCACCGACACAACGGCACGGGGGTGCCCGACCCGGCGGCCACCATCCACATCGGCCGAGGTTATGCACAGATTCCCAGCAGCCGCTCCCGGCGTCGGCCCAGCCGTTCAGGGTGTTCCTACCGGTCCCAGCGGCCGGCGCCGACCAGGCACCAGGTCCTGGCGGCCACGAGGGAGGACGAGCACATGAACGAGACGCATGTGACGATCGTCGGCACGGTCATCAGCGACCAACGCCGACGCACCGTCGCCGACGGATCCGAGCTGATCAGTTTTCGGGTGGCCAGCAACGAACGCCGGTTCGACCGGACCACCCAGCAATGGGTGGACGGCGACACCCTGTACGCCAACGTGACGTGTTGGCGGCGGCTGGTGATCGGGGTGGGTGCCGCACTCGGCAAGGGCGACCCGGTGATCGTCACCGGACGGCTGTACACCCGCACCTACGAGGTGGAGGGCCAGCGACGGTGGAGCACCGAGATCGACGCCAACACGGTCGGCATCGACCTGTCCCGGTGCATCGCGAGGATCCTGCGCGAGCCCAAGAGCGCCCACAGCGCAGAGCCGGTGGAGGCGTCCGAGGCGGCAGGGGAGGCCACCTCGGAGTCGGCGGCGATCGACTCGGTGAGCGTGGCGGTGCCCGATACCGCGGAGGAGCTCACCACCTCCCACGCCTGAGCACTGATCCGTCCACGGCCGACGTACGCAGCAGTGGACGGGTCAGCTCCGCGGGTGTAATCCAAGCGGGGCGGCACCACTACGCTCGGGGTCATGGCTGAGTTCATCTACACCATGAAGAAGGTGCGCAAGGCGCACGGCGACAAGGTCGTCCTCGATGACGTGACCATGTCCTTCTATCCGGGCGCGAAGATCGGTGTGGTCGGACCCAACGGCGCGGGTAAGTCGAGCATCCTGAAGATCATGGCCGGGTTGGACCAGCCCGGTAACGGTGAGGCGTTCTTGGCCGCGGGGGCCAGCGTCGGCATCCTCATGCAGGAGCCGCAGCTGGACGAGACCAAGACCGTGCGTCAGAACGTCGAGGACGGCCTCGGCGAGACGATGGTGGCGCTGCACCGCTACAACGAAATCGCCGAGTTGATGGCCACCGACTACTCCGATGCCCTGATGGAGGAGATGGGGGACTTGCAGGAGCGGCTCGACCACGCCGATGCGTGGGAGGTCGACTCGCAGCTGGAGCAGGCCATGGACGCATTGCGCTGCCCCCCGGCCGACGAAGCCGTCACCCATCTCTCCGGCGGGGAGAAGCGCCGGGTGGCCCTGTGCAAGCTGTTGCTGAGCAAACCCGACCTGCTGCTGCTCGACGAGCCGACCAACCACCTCGACGCCGAGAGCGTGCTGTGGCTGGAGCAGCACCTGGCTGCGTACGCCGGTGCCGTCCTCGCGGTCACGCACGACCGGTACTTCCTCGACCATGTTGCCCAGTGGATCGCCGAGGTGGACCGCGGGCACCTGTACCCCTACGAGGGCAACTACTCCACCTACCTGGAGAAGAAGGCCGAGCGGCTGGAGGTGTCGGGCAAGAAGGACCAGAAGCTGCAGAAGCGGCTGAGGGAGGAACTGGCCTGGGTGCGTTCGGGTGCCAAGGCCCGCCAGGCCAAGAGCCGCTCCCGTCTGGCTCGCTACGAGGAGATGGCGATCGAGGCGGAGAAGACCCGCAAGTTGGACTTCGACGAGATCCAGATCCCCGCGCCGCCGCGCCTGGGCGACGTGGTCGTCGAGGTCAGCCACCTGGACAAGGGTTTCGAGGACCGGCTGCTCATCAAGGATCTGTCCTTCACCCTGCCCCGCAACGGCATCGTCGGTGTCATCGGCCCCAACGGGGTCGGCAAGACCACCCTGTTCAAGACCATCGTCGGCTTAGAGCAGCCTGACTCCGGCGAGGTCAAGGTCGGCCAGACCGTCAAGCTGAGCTACGTCGACCAGAACCGGTCGGGCATCGATTCCACCAAGACTGTCTGGGAGGTGGTCTCCGACGGCCTCGACCACATCATCGTCGGGCAAACCGAGATGCCCAGCCGGGCCTACCTGAGCGCGTTCGGGTTCAAGGGCCACGACCAGCAGAAGGCGGCGGGCGTGCTCTCCGGGGGCGAACGCAACCGGCTGAACCTGGCGATGACCCTGAAGCAGGGCGGCAACCTGATCCTGCTCGACGAGCCGACCAACGACCTCGACGTGGAGACGTTGGGCTCGTTGGAGAACGCACTGGAGGCCTTCCCCGGCTGCGCTGTGGTCATCAGCCACGACCGCTGGTTCCTGGACCGCACCTGCACCCACATCTTGGCCTGGGAGGGTGGCCTCGGCGACAACGACGCGTCCTGGTTCTGGTTCGAGGGCAACTTCGAGGCGTACGAGACGAACAAGGTTGATCGCTTCGGGGCCGACGCCGCCCGCCCGCACCGGGTCACCCACCGCAAACTCACCCGGGACTGAGCCCAGCGCGAGCGCGGGGGGCGATGAGGGCCGCCGGCAGAGAGGACAGCAGGCCAGGGCAGTGAGTGACGCATCCGGCATCGGCACCGACCTGATCGACTGGGCCGGGCTGGTCGACCGCTACTACCAGCATGTCCCCGCCGACGGTGCCCGCTCCGCGGCGGACGCGCAGGCCTCGGTGCTCGCCCACGTCGATCTCGCACGCCGGCGCCCGCCAGGGGAAGCCGTCGTCCGTGTCTACCCGCCGGGCGTCGGCTGGGCGCACCGCAGCCCGGTGCTGCAGATAGTTACCGACGACATGCCCTACCTGGTCGATTCGGTGACCGCGGCACTGGGACGGGCTGGCGCCCCGGTGCGGTCAGTGGTGCACCCGGTACTCGTGGTGCGCCGCGACGACGCCGGGTCACTGCGCGACGTGCTGGTGGACGCCGCGGTTCAGGATGCGCCCGCCCAAGACCTGCTGGCGGAGTCGTGGATGCAGCTAGAGCTCGAGGCGGACGTCGCGCCTGACCTGCTGGCGGCGCTACCCACACAGGTTGTGGAGGTACTCGCCGACGTCCGTGTGGTGGTGGCGGACACCCCGCAGATGCGCCGCACCCAGCGGGACATCGCGACCGAACTCGAGTCCGCGACCACTGCCAACCCCGCGCCCGCCCTTGACGCCCGCGACGCGGCGGCCCTGCTGCGCTGGCTGGCCGACGACCACTTCACCGTCCTGGGGTACCGCCGTTACGCGCGGCACCACCGCGACAGCAACGTCAGGGATCTCTCAGTGCCCGGAACGGGTCTCGGAGTGCTGCGGGATGACGACGTTGCCCGGCGCAGCAGCGAGCCGGGGGGGACCGGCGGGGAACTCGGGGACGTCTCCGAGAGCCTGCTGGTGCTGACTCCCGCCTCGGCGCAGGCCACGGTGTACCGCCCGGTGTACCCGTTCTTCGTGGGGGTGCGCACGTTCGGCGCCGACGGTTCCGTCACCGGTGAGCACCGCTTCCTCGGGGTATTCACCGTCGCCGCGATGCACGAGAACGTGCTGGACATCCCGGTCGTGGCCACCCGGACCAGGTCGGTGATCGAGCGGGCCGGTTTCGAGCTGGCCTCCTACTCCGGTCAGGCCCTGCTGGAGGTGGTGCAGACCTATCCCCGCACGGAGCTGTTCGCCACCGACACCGAAACCCTCTTCGCGAACGTGAGTGCCGTGCTGGAACTCGGTGCCCGCCGGGCCGTGCGGCTGTTCCTTCGCCGGGACACCTACGGCCGCTTCGTATCATGCCTGGTGTACCTCCCCCGGGACCGGTACACCACCCGGGCGCGCACCGCGGTGCAGGACGTGCTGCTGCGCGAGCTGGGCGGGGTCAGCCTGGAGCACACCGCGCGGGTCACCGAGTCGTCGTTGGCGTTGCTGCACGTCACGGTGCACACCCCGGACGGCGTGGCGCTGGCTGAGGGCACCCAGGAACGACTGCAGGATTTGGTCAGCGCCGCCACCCGCACCTGGGCGGACCGCCTGGTCGAGGCGATGACCGCCGACCGCCCCGCCGCGGGTGGACTGGCCGGGGCCTACGCACGGGCGCTGCCCGAGGGGTACAAGGAGGACGTCGACGCCACGCAGGCGGTGGCGGACATCGCCCGCTTGCAGGCGCTCACCGACGGGGCCATCGACCTGGCGCTGCACCGGCGCAGCGATGGTGCCGACGCCCCGCTGCGGTTCACCCTGTACCTGGGCGGGCGCGGGGTGTCGCTCAGCGACGTGCTGCCGCTGCTGCAGAGCATGGACGTGGAGGTGCTCGACGAACGGCCCTACGCCGTCGTTCGCCCCGACGGTTTGGCCTGCTGGATCTACCACTTCGGGCTCACCGTCGACCCCGCGGTGCTGCGGGGCGATCTGAGCCAAGTGGCGCGCCGCTTCACCGACACCTTCACCGCGTTGTGGCACGGCCAGGCCGAATGCGACCGCTTCAACGCCCTGGTGCTGCGCGCCGGGCTGGACTGGCGGCAAGCCGCGTTGCTGCGCGCCCTCGGCAAGTACCTGCGCCAAGCGGGGCTGCCGTTCAGCCAGCCCTACGTGGTCAGCGTGCTGGCGGACAACGCCCCGATCTGCACGGCGCTGATTCGGCTGTTCGAGGCCAAGTTCGACCCCGAGAACATCGCCCGCGCTGGGGGTGCGGTCCCCAGTGTGGAGTCGCTGCACCCTCAGGTTGCCGCGCTGTCGTCGGTGATCGACGAGGTGCGCAGCCTGGACGCCGACCGGATCCTGCGGGCCATGCTGGCCCTCGTGCAGGCCGCGCTGCGCACGAACTACTGGGTGACCGGGCCGGACGGGGCGTACCGACCCGCCTTGGCCCTCAAGCTCGACCCGCGCGGCGTCGCCGAGCTACCCCACCCGCGGCCGCGCTTCGAGGTGTTCGTCTGTTCGCCACGAGTGGAGGGCGTGCACCTGCGCTTTGGTGCCGTCGCTCGCGGCGGCCTGCGCTGGTCCGACCGACGCGACGACTTCCGGACCGAGGTTCTGGGGCTGGTCAAGGCGCAGGCAGTGAAGAACGCCGTCATTGTCCCGGTCGGGGCCAAGGGCGGGTTCGTCGTCAAACGGCCACCGCCGAGCACCGGGGACGCGGCGCTGGACCGCGAGGCGTGGCAGGCGGAGGGCATCGCCTGCTACCGCACGTTTATCGCGGCGTTGCTGGACGTGACCGACAACCTGGACCCGGTGTCGGCCACCGTGTTGCCGCCACCGCAGGTGGTGCGCCACGACGGTGACGACACCTACCTGGTGGTGGCCGCCGACAAGGGCACCGCCGCGTTCTCCGACATCGCCAACGCGGTGGCCGCGGACTACGACTTCTGGCTGGGCGACGCCTTTGCCTCCGGGGGCTCGGCTGGATACGACCACAAGGCGATGGCGATCACCGCGAAGGGTGCTTGGGAGAGCGTCAAACGGCACTTCCGTGAGCTCGGGGTCGACACCCAGCGCGAGGAGTTCACCGTGGTCGGGGTCGGCGACATGAGCGGGGACGTGTTCGGCAACGGGATGTTGTTGTCGGGCCACATCCGGTTGGTGGCCGCCTTCGACCACCGCCATGTGTTCCTGGACCCCGACCCCGACGCGGTTGCCTCCTACGCCGAGCGTCGCCGGGTCTTCGGGTTGGGCCGCAGCTCATGGGCGGACTACGACACCACGCTGATCAGCGCCGGTGGGGGGGTGTACCCGCGCACCCTCAAGTCGGTGCCCGTCACCGCAGAGGTCCGGCGGGCGCTGGGCCTGGCAGAGGACGTGGTGCGGGTGTCCCCGCAGGAGCTGGTGCACGCGGTTCTCCTCGCGCCGGTGGACCTGCTGTGGAACGGCGGTATCGGCACCTACGTCAAGGCTGGCGGAGAGACCCACGCCGAGGTGGGTGACAAGGCCAACGACGGGCTGCGCGTCAACGGCAGCGAGTTGCGGGTCAAGGTGGTCGCCGAAGGCGGCAACCTGGGTCTCACCCAGCGCGGCCGCATCGAGTTCGGCCGGGCCGGCGGTCGGGTGAACACCGATGCACTGGACAACTCCGCCGGAGTCGACTGCTCCGACCACGAGGTGAACATCAAGATCGTGTTGGACGCCCTGGTCACCGAGGGGTCGCTGACGCACAGCGAGCGTGGCCGACTGCTGGTGGAGATGACCGGGGACGTCACCGGCCTGGTGCTGGCCGACAACGCCGATCAGAACGAGCTGATGGGGATCAGCCGGGCCAACTCCGCGCAGCTGGTCGCGGTGCACACCCGGATGGTGACGATGCTGGAAGCGACCGAGGGGCTGGACCGAGCTCAGCAGGCGCTGCCCACCAAGGCGCAGTTTCGGGCCATGATCGCGGCCGGTACGGGGCTCAGCTCACCGGAGCTGGCCACCCTGATGGCCCAGGTCAAGCTGTCCCTGAAGCGCGCGGTGATAGCCAGCGAGCTACCCGAGGCGGACGCGTTCGCCCGCCGGCTGCCCCGGTACTTCCCTCCCCAGCTGGCGCAGCGTTTCCCCGCGTCGGTGGCCGCGCACCCGTTGCGACGGGAGATCGTCGCCACCCAGTTGGTCAACGAGGTGGTCGACACCGGCGGAATCTCCTACGTCTTCCGGCTCGCCGAGGAGACCGGGGCCGCCACCACCGACGCGATGCGGTCGCACGTCGTCACCACCGCGGTGTTCGACCTCACCGACGTGTGGACGCAGATCCGCGGCCTCGCAAGCTCGGTGCCGACCGACCTCACCGATGAACTGACCCTGGAGTCCCAGCGGCTGCTGGACCGCGCGTCGCGGTGGTTGCTGTCCAACCGGCCGCAGCCGCTGGCTGTCGGTGCCGAGTTCAGTCGGTTCGGCGCCCAGCTGCGCCGGTTGACGCCGATGGTGGCGGGGTGGCTGTGCGGGGCGGAGGCGGCGGTGGTGGACCAGCAGGTGCAGGACTTCGCTCAGCGTGGCGTGCCGGTGGGCGTCGCTGCCCGCGTCGTGGGCCTGCTGCACGTCTACGGCCTGCTGGACGTGGTGGAGGTGGCCGACATCGCCGAGCGTGAGGCTGTCGAGGTAGGCGAGCTCTACTACGCGCTCAGCGACCACCTGGGGGTGGACCTGCTACTGACTGCGGTGTCCCAGCTGGAACGGGGGGACCGTTGGCATTCCTTGGCCCGGCTCGCGCTGCGCGATGACCTGTACGGCTCGCTGCGCTCGCTGACCCTGGACGTGCTGACCGGCAGCGAGCCGGAGGAGTCGGCGCAGGAGAAGATCGAGCAGTGGGAGCAGACGAACTCCTCCCGGTTGGCGCGGGCCAGGGCGACACTCGGGGAGATCGGCGAGACAGGCACCATCGACCTGGCGATGCTGTCGGTGGCTGCGCGCCAGGTACGCAGCATGGTCCGTGGCGCCGGTGGCCGGTCCGGGCCGCCCCGATGACAGCACCGGAACCGGGATACCACGCTGCCGTCGGGGTGCGCTGGTCGGACATCGACGCCTATGGCCACCTGAACAATGCCCGCACCGTGACCATCCTGGAGGAAGCCAGGGTGGCGTGGCTGTTCGCGCCCGGTTCACCGACGGCTCAGATGGCCGCCGGTTCCGTGGTCGCCGACCTGCATGTGCGGTACCTGCGTCAGCTCGACCACGCCGACAGCCCGTTGGACGTGCTGATGTGGATCTCCCGGCTGCGGGCCGCGGACGCCGTTGTGCAGTACGAGGTGCGCGCCGCCGGCGCCGCGGTGGGCAGCAATCCCGCGGTGACCGCCAGCACCCAGATGGTGCCCTTCGACATGGCCGCCCAGCGGCCGCGGCGGTTCACCGACGCCGAACGTGCCGCGCTGCACCGGTGGGTCCGTGGCTGAGCGCGCCCTTACCGTCCCGGACCCAACCGACCGCGACGACCTAGCCCAATTCGTCGGCCGTGCCGTGCGCCTGGACCCGACCGGGCTGGTCCGGCTGCGAGCGAAGGCCGACGGGCGGGTCGGGGCGTGGGCCACCACCGGCTTCAACGTGGTCGCCGCTCGGTCCGTTCCAGGGCAGCTGACGCCGCCGGACACCACGGTGAACGCCGCAGACCTGCTTACTGCGCTGGCAGTGCAGCGCGGTGCCGGGGTGGACCCGGGTTTCGCGGTGGACGCCGCGTGGCGTTCGGCGTCGCCGCCGGAGGGGGGATTCACCCACGTCGACGACGTGCCCGAGCACGTCCTGGTGCAGCTGTCCGAGCAGGGGGTGGCACTAGCCAGGGAGCACGCCGGCCCGCATGGGCCACCTGCGTCGCTGCTGGACTCGGTGGTGCTGACCGCGCACGGCGGCGGACTGACGATCGGGGTGCCGCTGCGGTGCGTCTTCGCGCTATCGGGCATGGGGTTCATCGGGGAGGGCGCTGACCAGCCGGTACGGGTGCGGGCGAGCGCCGGGTGGCTGCGTCTGGACGCCCGCTTCGGGTCGGTGCTGCGACGACGACATCCGCAGATTCCGCTGCTGGTGCGCTGAATCACCCCCATCAGGCGGCGTCACACCAACCAGGCGGCGGCATCGGGTGGCAGCTGACCGTCGGCCAGGGCCACACTGGCCAACAGCACCTCACCCGGGGGCAGTGGCACCGCCTCGGTCGAGGTGTTCAGCGCGCACACCAGGCCGCCACCCCTGCGGCGCAATGCCAGGCAACCCGGCGGTGCGCCATACCACTCCAGTTCGGTGCCGTCGAACGCGGGCAGCTGCGCGCGGAACTCCAATGCCTGCCGATACAGCGACAACATGGACTCCGGGTCCTCCAGCTGGGCCTCGACGGTCAGCGCTGCCCACTCCGGGGGAGTGGGTAGCCAGGTGCCGGCGGTGGTGCTGAACCCCCACGGCGCCGCGGTGCCCTCCCAGGGCAGCGGCACCCTGGCCCCGTCCCGTCCCCGCTCGGTGTGCCCGGAGCGTTCCCACACCGGGTCACGCAGCGCAGATTCAGCCAGTTCCACGTCGGGTAGCCCGAGCTCCTCGCCGTTGTACAGGTAGACCGCACCCGGCAGCGCCAGCTCCACCAGGATCATCGCCCGCGCCTGGCGTGTGCCCACCGCGCCGCCGCCGTAGCGGGTGACCTGGCGCTGCGTGTCGTGGTTGGACAACGTCCAGGTCGGTGAGGCACCCACCGCGGCGACCGCGGCCAGGGAGTGCTCGATGGCCTCGCGCACCACGTCGGCGTCGAACTCGGCCTCCACCAGCCGGAAGTTGAAGCCCAGATGCAGCTCGTCGGGACGAACGTAACGGGCGAAGCGCTCGTCGTCGGACACCCACACCTCCCCGACGGCCATGGCGCCAGGGGTCTCGTCGAGCACCGCCCGGATCATCCGGTGGATCTCGTGTACCCCGTCGTCGTCGAATCGCAGGTCGCCGTCGCCGCTGGCCAGCAATCGGTTGTCCACCACCGCCATGTCCGGCAGGCCGAGCGGTTTGGCCATCCCGTGGGCCACGTCGATCCGAAAGCCGTCGACCCCTCGGGCCAGCCAGAACCGCAACGTCTCGGCGAGGTCGGCGTGCACCTCGGGGTTCGTCCAGTCCAGGTCGGGCTGCTCGGCGGCGAACAGGTGCAGGTACCACTGACCGGGCTGGCCGTCGTCGCTGCTCACCTGGGTCCAAGCGGGGCCGCCGAAGATGCTGGGCCAGTTGTTGGGCGGCGCGCTCCCGTCGGGTCCGCTGCCGTCCCGGAACAGGTACCGCGCCCGTTCCCGGCTGCCCGGTGCCGCGGCCAGTGCCTCCTGAAACCAGCGGTGCTGGTCACTGGTGTGGTTGGGCACCAGGTCCATGGTCACCTTCATGTCGCGCGCGTGCGCATCGGCGATCAGGGCGTCCATCGCCGCCAGGTCGCCGAAAATCGGGTCGATGTCGCGGGGGTCGGAGACGTCGTAACCGTGATCGGTCATCGGCGACCGCATCACCGGGCTGAGCCACAGCGCGTCCACCCCGAGCAGCTCCAGGTAACCCAGCTTGCTGCGGATCCCGGCCAGGTCACCTACCCCGTCGCCGTCGGAGTCGGCGAACGAGCGGGGGTAGACCTGGTAGAAGACCGCGTCCTGCCACCACTGCCGGGTGCTGTCGTCCCCGGCTGCGGTGCGGGTGGCGGACAGGTCGACCCGGGTTCGGCGCACGAGGGTTCATCCTGCCAAAGTCCACCGCACCGGCACGACTCGTGCCGGTGAGCGTCAGCCAGGGCTGTTGAGCAGGCTGTGCGCGGCACTGGTCAGGTAGTCCAGCAGCACCACCCGGTGCTCGTCGTCGAGCACGTCGCTGCCCACCGAACCCACCGCCACGTGCATGCAGCGCAACCACGCATCGCGTTGCGCAGGCCCCACCGCGAACGGCGCGTGCCGCAGCCGCAGCCGGGGATGCCCGCGCAGATCGGAGTAGGTGCGGGGGCCACCCCAGTACTGCTCCAGGAACATCCGCAGCCGCACCTCGGCCGGACCGAGGTCCTCGGAGGGGTACAGCGGCGCCAGGATCGGGTCACGGGCCACCTCGGCGTAGAAGCGCGCGGTGATCGCGGCGAACGTCGCGTGGCCGCCGACAGCTTCGTAGAACGTCACCGGGGCATCGGGCTGGGAGGCGTCTGGGCGCTGGCTCACGGCAACTATCCTGCCGGTCACGGCGGCCCGCTGGGAACCGTGGGTGCGCCCGCAGCGCCGAGCGGGCGGCCCTGCGGGTAGGGCGGGCGGATACCTCGGGAGTCGAACTCCTCGAGAATGCGCTGGTTGAGGGCGCGCTGCACGGCCCATTGGCGGCCAGGGCGCACCTTGATCGTGATCCGCAACGTCACGGTGTCGGCCGTCACCGCCTCGACCCCCAACACTTCCGGGGCGGCCAGGACGTCCTCGGCCAACGGGCTCTGCTCCACTGCACTGGTGGCGACCTGGGCGGCGACCGCGGAGGCGACGTCCACGTCGGCGGTGTGCGCCAAGGGCAAATCCAACACGGCTACCGCGAACCCCTGGCTCTTGTTGCCAACCCGGAGGACCTCGCCGTTGCGGCAGTACCAGACGGTGCCGTTGATATCGCGCAGGGTCGTCACCCGCAGCCCAACCCCCTCCACCACCCCGCTGGCGACCCCCAGGTCGACGACGTCACCGACGCCGTACTGGTCCTCCAAGATCATGAAGACACCGGACAAGAAGTCGCGCACCAGGTTCTGTGCGCCGAAGCCCAGCGCGACGCCGACGATGCCGGCCGAGGCGATCAGCGGGGCCACGTTGAGTCCTACTGCACCCAGGACGTAGATCACCGCCAGGGTGAGCACGACGATCGAGGTGACCGACTTCAGCACCGACCCCATGGTCTCGGCCCGCTGTTTACGCCGCTCGTGCAGCAGTGGGCCGGCGACGGCCCGCATCCGCTCGGGGGCGCGGTCCCGCAGCGGACGCAGCAGCGCCGGGACGTGGTCGGGGCCGCGGTCGCGGGTGAGCCGCCCGATGACGCGGTGCACGAGCAACCGGATCACGACGGCACCCACCACGATTGCGGCGATCGTCAGGGGCCGGACGATCAGCAGTTCCCGACTCAGCGTGCTGAGGGCGAAGGCGGGCGCACTGGTGTTCACCGCCGGACCCTGTCCCCGTCCACGGTCAGTTCCAGGCCGGTGTGCATGGCCAGGAACGCCAGCTGGTCCACGTTCAGTGTCACAGTGCGTGACACCGACCGGGCGCCGTGGCCCACGTCCCGCTCCGTGCGCAACAGCACAGGCGCGTTCGCGAACTGGCCGGAGCTGGCGTGTTGCAACGCGGCGACGAACTTCGCACCGTGCACCGGGTCGACCCTGGTGTCGGAGGCGAACACGGTGACCAGCGTCGCCGGGTACTGCTGTCCTGCCGCCACGTGATGGTAGGGGGAGTAGCCGAGCAGCCAGCCGAACTCGGTGGGGTCCACCGCGGTGCCGTACTCGTCGTTCCAGGTGCGCCCGAGGGAGAACTGCTCGTAGCGCACCATGTCCAGCAACGGAGCCGAGCACACCACCGCCCGATACAGCTGCGGTTGCTGGGTCAGAGCCGCACCGACGAGCAGCCCACCGTTGGAGCCGCCCATGATCGCCAGCTGTGCTGGACTCGTCCAACCCCGCTCGATCAGGGTCCGCGCGGCGGCGTGGAAGTCTTCGAACACGTTCTGCTTGTTCTCCCGCATTCCGGCGCGGTGCCAGTCCTCACCCTCCTCCGCACCCCCACGCAGGGACGCCAGCGCCCACACCCCGCCGGCCTGCACCCAGGCCAACGCTGACGCCGTATAGGCGGGTTCGCGGCTGACGGCGAACCCGCCGTACCCGGTCAGCAGGGTGGGCCGCGGCCGATCCGGCACCGTCCCCGCGCTGATCACGAACATCCGGATGGTCGTTCCGTCCGCAGAGGGGTACTCCAGCTGCTGGGTGTGCAACCCGGTCAGGCCCACCACCCCGGGCGGGGCGGAAACCACGGTCGACGTGGCCGCCCGCACGTCGAGGCGGTGCACCACGGTCGGGGTCAGGAAGTCGGTGAAACCGATCCACACCTTCTCGCTCTGCCCGGTGGTCAACCGGTCGGCCACGCTCAGACCCGACAGGGAACCGACCCCGGGCAGCTGCAGCTGGCTGCGGTGGGTGCCGTCGGCGGAGTGCAGGTGCAGCTCGGCTACCGCGTGCCGGGAGCGGGCCACGACGAGCTCCCCGCCGGGTTGCAGGACCCGTACGCCTTCGAGCACCGCCTCCGGGTCCTCGGCGACGAGCTCCCGCCAGTGCGCCCGGCCCGGGGTGGCCGGGTCGCTGACGCACAACCGCCAGCGGGGGGCACCGTCGGTGGTGTGCACCAGCAGTCGGCCGTCCTCCACCCACGCGTTGGCCCGCACCGCGTCGTCCTGGGTGAGTACTGCGCGCAGTCCAGCGGGATCGGCCAGCTCACCCACCCACACCGAGTCCCGTGGCGCGGTGCCCGGCGATCCCTCCACGACCAGCCACCGACCGTCCGCGCTGACCCGGGCACCGAAGTAGAAGGTGTGGTCGTCATACATCCCGGCGGCGTCGACGAGCTGGTCGCCGGCGGGGTTGGATGCCACCCGGTGGTGGTAAACCCGGCGGTGAAACTGCTGTTGCCCGGCGGGGACCTGCTCCGGCGGCAGCCGCCGGACGTAGATCAGCTCCTCGCCGCCGGGCAGCCAGGCGACCGAGGAGTACCGGCAGCGGTCGATCGGGCCGTCCAGGCGCTGGCCGGTGTCGACGTCCAGCACGTACAGCGCCGATTCCTCGTCACCTCCCACCGAGAGCTGGTAGGCCAACCGGTCACCCTCCCTGCTCGGCGTCCAGGCGTCCAGCGTGGTGAGGCCGGTGGGGTCGAGTGCGGCCGGGTCGAGCAGGACCCGTTCGGTGCCGTCGGGCTCGGCGACCACCAGCACCGCATGTTCCTGGCCGGGCCCACGCCGCGTACTGAACGCTCGCCCGGCCCGCCACACCGGTGGGGAGACCGATCCGACGTCGAGCAGCTGGCGGAGCCGGCCGGCCAGCTCGTCGCGGCCCGGTAGGCCGGCGAGCACGCTGGCGGCCAGCTCGTCCTGGGCGGCGTGAAACGCGGTGGTCCGGGGATCGGCGGCGTCCTCCAACCAGCGGTAGGGGTCGGCCACCGGGTGGCCGTGCAGCAGCTCGCTGCCCTCGATGCGGTCGGCGGACGGGTAAGGCTGCGGTGCTGGGCTCACCGACCCACAGTAGGCAGCGTCACCGACGAGTTCGCCTCCCCGGGGCGAATAGGCGTGCGTCGGGGGCCGAGTCGTGGTCGGATGGTGTCATCTCCGCGGAGGTGGTGGCGTGGCCGAGCGACAACGCAGACCCACCGGGGGCCGGTCGAACCGGCCGCCGCGCTCCCGCACGCTCCGGGGGGTCCCCGATGGCGAGGTCGTCTCCGGCCTGACCGCGGTGGAGGAGTCCGCGGTGCCTGCCTGGGTGAAGCGGCGGGTGTTGTTGCTCAACGCGACCTACGAGCCGTTGACCGCATTGCCACTGCGCCGCGCGGTGGTATTGCTGCTGTGCGGCAAAGCCGACGTGGTGCACGGCGACCCAGCAGGGCTGGTCATGCATTCGGCCGGCACCTCCGTGCAGGTGCCCTCGGTGATCCGGCTGCGGGTCTACGTCCGGGTGCCCTACCGGGCGCGGATCCCGATGACCAGGGCCGCGCTGATGCACCGGGACCGCTTCCGCTGCGCTTACTGCGGTGGCCGGGCCGACACCATCGACCATGTGGTGCCGCGCAGCCGCGGCGGGGAGCACACCTGGGAGAACTGCGTAGCCTGCTGCACCAGCTGCAACCATCGCAAAGCCGACAAACTGCTCGCGGAGCTGGGTTGGACGCTGCGGTGCGCCCTGGTGCCCCCTAAGGGCAGGCATTGGCGCCTGCTGGTGGCCGCCGAGGCACTCGAGCCGGAATGGGCGAGATACCTGGGCGAACCCGCGGCCTGAGTGGCCGCATCGGGTTACGCTCACCCGTCGTGGTGATCGGTTACCACGTTCGAGGGGGTGAGTCAGTGGGTCGGCACAGTGCGGGTTCACGCGGGGCGGGTTCACGCGGGGCCGGTTCACCGCTTGCTGTGCCCGAACCAGGTGCGCCGCCAGGGGTGCACAGTGCCGCCTTCTCCCGCCTGCTCACGGCCTGGGGGGTGTCGCTGTTTGGCGACGGTGTGCGGTTGGTGGCGTTGCCGTTGGTCGCGGCGCTGCTCACCGGGAACCCACTGGCCGTCACCGCGGTCGCCGCCGCCGAATTGGTCCCCTGGCTGCTGTTCTCCCTGCCCGCCGGTGCGCTCGTCGACCGTTCCGACCCTCGCCGCGCGCTGATACTGGCTCACCTGTGCCGGGCAGCGTTGACGGCCGTCCTGGTTGCGGCGCTGCTCACCGGTCGGGCGTCGGTGGTCGTCCTCGCGACGCTGGCGTTGCTGCTCACCGTGGCCGAAACTGTCGCCGATGCCGCCGCGCAGGTGCTGTTGGTCGCGGTGGCCGGGGAGGACGACCTGCTGGTGGCCAACGCCCGGGTGCGCACCGTGGAGTCGGTGACGTTCAACCTGGGTGGGCCGCTGGTCGGCGGGGCACTGGTGGCGTTGCAGCCGGCTCTGGCGTTCGCGGTGAACGGGGTGACATTCCTGGTCGCTGCCGCGGTGGTGTCCAGCCTGCCGGCGTCGACCGGCGCGGCAACGGTCGACGCCGAGCCAGCGGCATCGCTGCTCGCCTCGGTGCGCGAAGGGGTGCGCGCCCTGTGGGCGGTGCCCGGTCTGCGGCTGCTGGTCAGTGTCACCGCGTGGACCTCGCTGGCCACCGGGGCGGTCAACGCGATCACCACCCTGTTCGCCCTGCAGGTCCTCGCGCTGCCGGTCGCCGCAGTCCCGGTGCTGGTGGTGGTGGAGGCGCTGGGGCTGCTGCTCGGGGCGCGGCTGGTGCGCCTGGTGGTTGCCCGGCGCACAGACGGCTCGGTGATGGCGATGGCCCTAGTCCTGGTGGGTGGGGCCTACCTGGTGATCGGCCTGGTGCCGGTGACCGCTGTGGTGCTGGTGTGCTACCTGATCAACGGGCTCGGCTTCGCCTGGTGGAACGTGCTGGCCTCGGCCCGTCGGCAGCGGCTCACCCCCGTCGGGTTGCTGGGTCGGGTCAGCAACGCCAGCCGCGCCATCAGCTGGGGTGCGATGCCGCTGGGCGCGGTGGCTGGTGGCGTGCTGGCAACGGTGACCTCACTGCAACAGGTATACGTGGTCGGTGGCGGTGTGGTGCTGGTGGTGGCCCTGCTGGCCCGCCGCGCACTGGTTGCCTCCGGTCTGCCCACCCGCCCCGCGGACGGCTCCGCCCCTGCCACTTGATCAGAAGGTGTCTGGGCTACGGTTCGACACGTGAGCGTCGTGGAGACAGTGCTGGTCTACGTCCTGATCCCGGCGGGGGTGCTCGCCGTGCTCGCCCTGCTCACCGTGGCGCCGCACCGCAGCCGGCGTCCTCGTTACCGCAGCGATCAGCCGTGGGAGTACGCCCCGGTCTGGTGGTCGGCCAACCCGGACGGGCTGGTGTCGCGGCGGCACACCGGGCGGGCGGAGCCGGTGGGTGCCAGGGAACTCACCGCGGGCGGCATCGAGGCCACGACAGCGGTGGGAGGGGGAGCACGTGGCACCTGGTGAGGTCGCCGACAGCCATGCCGGTGCCACCGCCTGGGAGGCAGGCGGGCCCGGGTCGGACCACGGCGCGGACGTCGTCAGCTTTACGCGGGTGTCGGTGGCGCGGCACCTGAGCGCCCAGACCCCCCCCTTGCCGTTCACCCCCCAGCAGCTGACCCGCCTGGACGAGGCGTTGACCTTCGCGGGCCGGGAGACCGGGGTCGCGTTCAGCGTCTATCTCGGTGAACTCGAGACGGACAGCCGCGCGCACGCTGAGCAAATGCTGGCCGGGCTGGGTGCCAACGCACCGGAGTCGGTGCTGATCGCGGTGTCGCCGGGTGCGCGGGTCGTCGAACTGGTCACCGGGTCGGTCGTGTCGCGCCGGATCACCGACCGGGCGGCGCGGCTGGCCGTCACCGCGATGGTTGCGTCTTTCCGGGAGGGCGACCTGGCCGGGGGCCTGGTCAGCGCCCTGCGGATGTTGGCCGACCAGGCCGGTCCGGCCAGACGCTGACCCGGTGCGCCGGCAAGCACACCGCTAGCTGGCGTCGAATTCCCGGGCCGCCAGCGACCGCGCCACCCCGGCGCGGCCTTCCAGGACCAGTCGATGCAGGGCCGGCGGGTGCGAGGCGGCCAGGAAGGCATCGGCAGCGGTGACGGTGGATGCCCGTACCGACCACGCCGGGAACAGTCCGACGACTACGGCCTGGGCGACCTCGCTGGAACGCCGGTCCCAGACATCGGAGACCTCGGCGAAATAACGCTGCACGAACGGTTCGAGCAGCTCGGCCTGACCCGGTCGACCGAAGGCCCCGATGATGGCGCGGCCCAGGGTGTGCGACAGCGAGTCGTCGTGCACCACTTGCTGCCAGGCGTACTCCTTGGCGGCCAGTTGCGGGCGTAGGGTGCGCGCGCGGGCGCCCTGACGTTCGCCGGCGGCCGTCGGGTCTCGGCGCACCTCGGCGTCAATATCCGGTGTCGCCGGGGAGTCGGTGTCGGCATCAATGACCGGCGTAGCCGGGGCGTCGATGGCCCCGGCCGCGGCCAAGCCCTGCACCAGCGACCACCGCAGGTCGGTGTCCACATCCAGGCCAGCCAATCCCTGCGCTGCGGCGTCACCGTCGAGTAGCCCCCGCAGCACCGCGATGTGCTGCTCGCCCAGCACCGCGGTGCTCAGGGCCGTGACCAGCGTCAGCTGGTGATCGGAGCCCGCGGCCGCGGCACGCGCCAGCTCCAGCACCCGGTCGCTGAAGGCCGGCCAGCCCCGGGTCGCTGCCCATCCCGGTTCGCAGTAGTTGGCCAGCGCGGTCTGCGCCTGCAGCAGCAACCGACCCAGCACCCCGACTTCCGTCTCACCAGGCAGCCCGGACAGCACCAGGGCGAGGAAGTCCCTGGCTTTGAGCTCGGCTTCGCGGGTCATCTCCCACGCGGCCGACCAGCACAGCGTGCGTGGTAGGGGGTCGGCGACGTCACCGATCCGGTCGATCAGGGTGGCCAGGGAGTCGTTGTCCAGTCGTAGCGAGCAGTAGGTGAGGTCGTCGTCGTTGACCAGCACCAGCATGCCCCGGTGCACCCCGACCAGCTCGGGCACCTCGGTACGTTCGCCGGACACGTCCAGCTCCACACGGTGGGTGCGCACCAGCCGCCCACTCGCGTCCTCGTCGTAGACGCCCACGGCGAGCCGGTGGGTGCGCCGCTCCCCGGCCCCCGGACGCGCCGGACCCTGCACGACAGCGAACGACGTGAACAGCCCGTCCTCACCAGCGACGAAGCTGGGCCGCACCGTGTTCAGCCCGGTGGTGCGCAGCCACTGGTCACCCCAGTCGGAGAGGTCTCGACCGGAGGAGGATTCCAGCGCGGCGAGCAGGTCGTCGAAGGTGGCGTTGTCGTAGGCATGCTCGCCGAAGTACGCGCGCAACCCCGCCAGGAACGGTTCCTGGCCGACGTAGGCCACCAGCTGCTTGAGCACGCTGGCGCCCTTGGCGTAGGTGATGCCGTCGAAGTTGACCTCCACTGCGGCCAGGTCGGGGATGTCCGCGGCGATCGGGTGGGTGGAGGGCAGCATGTCCTGGCGGTAGGCCCAGCTCTTCTCCAAGTTGGCGAACGTCGTCCAGGCGTTGGTGTACTCGGTGGCGGAGGACTGGCACAGCACCGAGGCGTAGGTGGCGAAGGACTCGTTGAGCCACAGGTCGTCCCACCACCGCATGGTGACCAGGTCGCCGAACCACATGTGCGCCATCTCGTGCAGCAACGTCTCGGCTCGGCGCTCGTACTGCGCTGCGGTTACCCGGCTGCGGAAGACGTAGTCCTCCAGGAACGTCACCGCTCCGGCGTTCTCCATGGCCCCGGCGTTGAACTCCGGAACGAACAGCTGGTCGTACTTGCCGAAGGCATAGGGCAGTCCGAAGTTGGCGTGGTAGAAGGCGAAGCCCTGCTTGGTCTCGGCGAACAGCCGGTCGGCGTCCATGTGCTCGGCGAGGGTGGCCCGGCAGTACAAGCCGAGGGGAATCGTGCCGTGCTCGTCGGTGTAGCTGTCGGTCCACACCGCGTACGGACCGGCGATCAGCGCCACCAGGTAGGTGCTGATGGGCGCGGTGGTGGCGAATCGGTGCACCCCGTCGCCGCTGGTATGCGCGGCGCTGTTGCTGATCACCTGCCAGGTGGGCGGGGCGGTGACGGTGAGGTCGAAGGTGGCCTTCAGGTCGGGCTGGTCGAAGCAGGCGAACATCCGTTTGGCGTCGGCGGTCTCGAACTGGGTGTAGAGGTACACCGCGTCGTCAACCGGGTCGACGAAGCGGTGCAGTCCCTCCCCGGTATGGGAGTACTCGCACGCGGCGTGCACCGTCAGTTCGTTGTGCTCGGCCAGGTCGGGTAGCGCCAAGCCGTGTTCGGGGTCGTAGTCGGCGACGTCGAGGGCCTCGCCGTTGAGCACCGCGCTGTGCACGGTGCGCGCCACAAGGTCGACGAACGTCCTCGACCCCACGTCCGCGGTGAAGGCGATGGTGGTGCGGGCGTCGAAGGTGTCCACCCCTGGCTGGCCGGCGCCGTCGGTGAGGTCCAGGTCGATCTGGTAGCGCTGCACCGCCAGGACGGCTGCGCGCTGCTGCGCCTGCTCACGGGTCAGGTTCGGGGCAGTCACGGGTGCGGTACCTCTTCTCCGGTCGGGCATTCCAGCTGACCCATCCCACCACGGGAAGAGCTGGCCCGTCGTGGTGGTTGTGCCAACAGGCCCGCCCGCATCAGCGCAGGAGACACCGATGACCACCAGCTCACCCGCCAGCAAGGACACCGTCGACTTCTGGTTCGACCCACTGTGCCCGTGGTGCTGGATCACCTCCCGGTGGATCCTCGAGGTGGAGCAGGTGCGCGACATCCAGGCCAACTTCCACGTCATGAGCCTGGCGGTGCTCAACGAGGGGCGTGACCTGTCGGAGAACTACGTCGAGCTGATGGCCCGGGCGTGGGGGCCGGTGCGGGTCGCGATCGCCGCCGCACAGGCGCACGGTGACACCGTGCTGGCACCGCTGTACACCGCGATGGGCACCCGGATTCACGTGCGACGTGAGCAGGACTTCGACGTGGTCATCACCGAGTCCCTCGCCGAGGTGGGCCTGCCGGCTGAGCTGGCCGCCGCCGCGGAGTCCACCGACTACGACGCCGCGCTGCGCGCGTCCCACCATCGGGGCATGGATGCCGTCGGCGACGACGTGGGCACCCCCACCATCCACATCAACGGGATCGCGTTCTTCGGTCCGGTGCTCTCCCGCATCCCGCGGGGCGAGGACGCCGGTACCGTCTGGGACGGCAGCGTGCTGCTGGCCAGCTACCCGCACTTCTTCGAGCTCAAGCGCACCCGTCACGAGGACCCCGTCTTCGACTGAGGTTCACCCCGTCCGTCACCCTGGAGGATCTGATGACCGCCCCCACCACCACCCTCACCGATCACGTCATCGACGGCCGGGGGGTCCCCGGCAGCGGTGAGCGGCTGGAGGTGGTCAACCCGGCGACGGGTGCGGTGATCGCCTCCGTCCCGGCCGGCACCGCCGCCGACGTGGATGCGGCAGTCCGGGCGGCTCGGCGGGCGTTCGCGACGTGGTCGCAGGTACCGGTGGCGCAGCGGGCGGCCATGGTGCAGGCCATCTCCGAGGCCATCGCGGCCCGCAAGGAGGAGATCGCCGCGACCATCAGCGCCGAGATGGGCTCACCGATCGGCTTCGCCACCGCCGTGCAGGCCTCGCTGCCCGCGGCCACCTCCGCCGGGGTAGCCGCGTTGGCCGCGGACTTCGCCTGGACCGAGGAGATCGGCAACTCCCTCATCGTGCGAGAGCCGGTCGGGGTGGTCGGCGCCATCACCCCGTGGAACTACCCGCTGCACCAGGTGGTCGCCAAGGTGGCCCCGGCGTTACTGGCCGGGTGCACCGTGGTGCTCAAGCCCAGCGAGGTGGCCCCGCTCTCGGCCGGCATCCTCGCCGACATCGCCGAGCAGGCCGGGTTGCCCGCCGGTGTGCTGAACATCGTGCACGGCACCGGCCCGGTGGTGGGCGAGGCCATCTCCGCCCACCCCGACATCGACATGGTGTCCTTCACCGGTTCCACCGCAGCCGGCAAACGGGTCACCGTGGGCGCCGCCGACACCGTGAAGCGGGTGGCGCTGGAGCTCGGCGGCAAGAGCGCCTGCGTGGTGCTGCCCGACGCCGATTTCGCGAAGGCCGCCAAGGTGGGGCTGGGCAATGCGTGGATCAACGGCGGTCAGACCTGCACCGCGTGGACCAGGATGCTGGTGCCCGCGGAGCGGCACGAGGAGATGCTGGGCCTGCTGGCCGCGGCCGCCGCCCGCTACAGCGTGGGCGATCCCACCCAGGCCGACACCCGGATCGGGCCGATGTCCTCGGTGGCGCAGCAGGAGAAGGTGAACTCCTACATCGCGCTCGGAGTGTCGGAGGGGGCGACTGTGGCGTTCGGGGGCCCGGAGGCAGCCGCCGGGTTGCCCGCTGAGGGCGCCTACGTGCAGCCCACCATCTTCGGCGGCGTGACGACGAACATGCGGATCGCCCAGGAGGAGATCTTCGGACCGGTGCTCTCGGTGATGCCCTACGCCGACCTGGACGAGGCCGCGGCGATCGCCAACTCGACGGTGTACGGCCTGGCCGGGGCGGTCTTCGCCGCCGACACCGAGTCCGGGGTGGCGTTTGCGAAGCGGATGCGCACCGGGCAGGTGGACGTCAACGGCGGGGCGTTCAACCCGCTGGCCCCCTTCGGTGGGTACGGCCAGTCCGGCAATGGCCGCGAGCTCGGTCGCTTCGGGCTGGAGGAGTTCACCGAGGTGAAGTCCATCCAGCGCTGAGGTCGGCGTCGGCCTCGTGGCCCCCGGCTCAGACGATAATCCGCATCGGGGCGCCGGTGGAGTCCAGCTCACCACCCAGCACAGTCGACGTCCCGGTGCACCATCGCCAGGCCGACCAGGCGCAGGCCACTGCGTCGAGCACGTCGTGCAGGGCAGGACCCGTCGGGAGGTCGGCGATGCCCGCCGCCAGGTCCACCCACACCGACATCGCGGCGATGCGTTGGCCCTGCCCGCGGGTCGTCCGCTTGGGCGCGTAAGTCGTGGCGGGGCCCATGACCCGGAACGCCACTTCGGGGTGTACCTCGACCACCCGCAGATGATCGACGTCGGCGCCGGCGAAGTCGGCGATGCCGGGGGTGATGAACCACGTCTGTTTGCTGATCGCCCGCCCGGCTGCGGCCGCCCTGGAGCGCGACACGGCGTCGCCGTAATCGGTCGCCCCGAGCACTGCGCGGGCCGGTGCGGGGAACACCGAGGACGCCGCCCCCGGCAGGAGCGCACGCGCTTGGCTGTCGCAGCGGCGGCGACCGTCCTCGGCGAGCCCGATGGGCACGTCAATGCCCACCCCCGCGCAATCCCGGGTCGCCGCCAGCACCCCGACAGCCGTATCGGCCAAGGTCACGCGCAGGGTCCGTCCGGTCACGAACGCCATCACCCACCGGCCGCCGAACCCGTCCACCCCGGCTGCGACGGGCCCCCTCAACCCGTCAACTCGCCCGCTCCTGCGCACCTGCCAGACTCTAGGTATGCGCGTTCACCTAGGGTCTGACCACGCCGGATTCGAACTCAAAGCCCAGATCGTGGCGCACCTGCAGGCGGCGGGCCACGACCCGGTGGACGTGGGTGCGCTCACCTACGACCCACTCGACGACTACCCGGCGTTCTGCATCGAGGCGGCTCGCCGCACCGTCGCAGACCCGGCCAGCCTGGGCATCGTGCTCGGCGGTTCGGGCAACGGCGAGCAGATCGCGGCGAACAAGGTGCCAGGTTGCCGGGCCGCCCTGGGGTGGAGCGTGCAGACCGCCGAGCTCGCGCGGGCGCACAACGACGCCCAGGTCTTGGGCATCGGGGCCAGGATGCACACCGTCGCCGAGGCGCTCGCGATCGTGGACGCGTTCATCAGCACCCCGTTCACCGGGCAAGCGCACCACCAGCGGCGGATCGACTTCCTCGCCGACTACGAGCGCACCGGTGTGGCTCCGGCGCTGCCCGAGCAGGACTGAGGCGTGCCGGAGGGACATACCCTGCATCGCCTGGCCCGGCTGCATCAGCGACGGTTCGCCGGTCTCCCCGTGCAGGTCAGTAGCCCGCAGGGCCGCTTCGTCACCGGGGCCGAGTTGGTGGATGGCGCCACGTTGGTGCGAGCCGAGGCCTACGGTAAGCACCTGCTGCACCACTACAGCCCCGGTGCCATCGTGCACATCCACCTTGGGTTGTACGGAAAGTTCGAGCTGCATGAGCTGCCGGTGACGCCGCCGCGGGGGCAGGTGCGGATGCGGATGGTGGGGCAGACCCACTGGACGGACCTGCGAGGGGCGACCACCTGCGAGGTGATCACTGACGGCGAGGTGGACACCCTGCTGGCCCGGTTGGGGCCCGATCCGCTGCACCGGGGCGCCGACCCGGACCCGGCCTGGTCGCGCATCGCGAAGTCGCGCGTCATGATCGGGGCGCTACTGATGGACCAACGCGTGTTGGCCGGAGTCGGCAACGTCTACCGGGCGGAGGTGCTGTTCCGCAACGGAATCGGTCCGCATCGGTCCGGGCGCGACCTGGATCGCGCGGAGTGGGACGCGGTGTGGGCCGACCTGGTGGGGTTGATGGCTGTAGGGGTGCGCCGCGGTCGCATCGTGACGGTGGAACCCGAGCACGACCACGGTCCCCGGCCGGGACGCGGCGGTCGGGCCGGCGGGCGCAGCTACGTTTACCGCCGGGCGGGTCTGCCGTGCCGGGTGTGCGCCACGCCGGTGCGTACCGAGGTGATGGTGGGTCGGAACCTGTTCTGGTGCCCGACCTGCCAACCCGACTGACACCGGGCTCAGAACCCGCCCATGTCCCCACCACCACCGAAGTCCCCACCGCCGCCGTCATAGCCACCGCCGTCGTAACCGCCGCCGCCGTCATAGCCACCGCCGTCGTAACCGCCGCCGCCGTCATAGCCACCGCCGTCGTAACCGCCGCCGGAGTCCCCGCCCCCGTCTGTGCCGCCCCCGTCTGTGCCACCGCCGCCCGCGTCGCCACCGCCGCCCGCGTCCATGCCGTCGGCGTACCCGTCGCCATAACCCTGCTCGAATCCCTGGGCGCCGTAGGCGACCCCGCCCATCCCGGCGAACAGCGTGCTGAACAGCAGCACCGAGCCGAGCCCCCACGCCCCGCCGATCAGCGCCGGGCGCCACCACGGTTCGGAGTACCAGCCCGCCGGGACCGGCCGCCCGGCCACCCGTCCGCCTGGGTAGTAGTTCGGGGTGTCCTGCGAAGCGTGCGGCGACGCCGCCACCCGCCTACCCTCCACGTCGACTGCTCGGTTCTCCGACACCGCCCCGGCGGAACGCTGGCCGTCCAGGTCAGGCAGTTCGGGTCCGGGGTCCATGCCCATCGCCGTCCGGGCGGCCCGCACGTAGTACAGCCCTTCCAGCGCACTCTGGGTGACCAGACGAGTCTGCGCGGGGGTGGTGGCTTGCTCGATCTGCGACGAGGCCGCGTTGTACCGCTCGCTGGCGTCGGCCAGGGCCTGGCGGGATGCGTCGTCGGTGCCGGTCAGGTTCAGCACCTGACCGCCGAGGCGTTCCACCCACCGGCGGGCTTCGGCCTTGCCATCGGCCAGCGCGGTGTTCGCGCCGCCGCCGGCTCGACGCTGCACCAACGCGACAGCCCCGACGACGACCACGATCAGCACCACGACCAGCAGCAAGTCCACGAGAGAACCTTCCTCAGACGAAGCGGACACTGCCGACCGTACCGGCCGCAGCCCAAATGGTTGGGTCGCACCGTCGCGCCCGCACCACCGGACCGAGAGTGTCGTCCACCCGGCCCCATGCCGCGGATTCTATCGAGGCATAGTGACTATAGCAGGACTTACTGTCTCGCATACGGCGAGCTGTATAGTCTCAGCGTGCCGAAGCTGTGGACAAGCACGATTGACGCGCACCGGCAGCAGGTGCGCGACGCGGTGCTGGATGGCACGGCAGCACTGATCGCTGAGCGGGGACTGCTCGCGGTGGGCATGTCGCTGGTCGCCGATCGGGCCGGGATCGGCCGGGCGACCCTGTACAAGTACTTCCCCGACATCGAGGCGGTCTTGCTGGCCTGGCACGAACGGCAAGTCGCCAGTCATCTCGAGCACCTCAAGCGGCTCGCCGCCCATGCGGGGACCGCGATGCAGCGTCTAGGTGCAGTCCTGACCGGGTACGCACTCATCGCACGCGAGTCCCACACGAATCCCGACGCCGGCTTCGCCGCGTTCTTGCACCGCGGCGATCACGTCAGCCATGCCCAACACGCGCTGCACCACCTGGTCGCCGACCTCATTGCCCAGGCCGTGAACGAGGGCGACGTGCGCGAGGATGTCGCGCCGGAGGAGTTGGCGAACTACTGCCTGCATGCCCTCAACGCGGCATCTACGGCCCGATCCAAACCCGCAGCCAATCGGATCGTCACCGTCACCCTAGGCGGACTCAGGCCGCCGAACTGACACCCGTCAGCCTTGGCGATCTTGCTCCGAACGGCGGGTCGCCGAAGCCGACGACGATGATCAAGGATGATCAAGATGGACGAACAAGCTGGCAACCGCCGCTGCCTGCTGCGACGGTGGCCGTGTTGCGCGATTACCTCGCGGCTCACCCGCGAGCGCGCACCGTGCCGACTGCAGCCGAGGCCCTCGCTGCGCTCTCGGTTGAGGAATAAGAAACTCGGCTCTTGCTGGACTGGGACGCGCCCCTGCGCCACAGCACCTACTACAAGGCCGTGTTCCGGCCGAGCGTGTTGCGGGCGGTGCGGCTGACCCCGGGGGCCGGGCTACCCGCAGGGCTGCGACACCACGCCCTCCGCCACACCTACGTGAGCTTGTGCGTGGCGGCGGGCATCCCCGCCCTGGCAATCGCCAAGTTCGCCGGGCACGCCAAGGTCACGACCACGCTCGTCGTGTACGCGCACCTGTTCGAGACCGACGACCACTCCGACGCTATGGACGCGCTCAGCGCCACGAGCGCGTCGCGCCCGACAGCGAGCAATGTCGTGCCGATCCGGGGTCGTGGCTAGGAGGGCGCCGAGAAGTCCGCTTGAGTTTTCCACTCCGTACCCGACCACCACATCTCAGGCCGGCGGTTGCGGTTCGCCAGGATAAACGGCTTGCCGCGATTGTCGACAGTAACGCTGCGCCGCTTGTTTCCCACGAGTAGGTCGAGAGTTGCTGTCCAGGCGTAGGCATCCACCGACTCCGGCATCGTACGAGATGGCTGGACTAGGAGGTGGAAGCGAGCTCGCTCCCCGGCCTTGAGCGTGAACGAAAACGGCTCAGCTTCCTGGCCACCAGCCTCGATCGGAGTGACGGTGCTCGCGAAGGTCGATAGATCGACCCGCAATCGTTTCGTTTCCCAGTCGGCTCCGCCGACAGGGCTGATCGCAACAACACCCGTGGGTAAGACGTGCTCTGTTGCCTTGACGCGCAGAGTGTCGACGACTACGTCCTGGTCGGCCCAGGCCATCAGGGTCACTTGAAGGTCTTGCTTGTACGCGGGAACGCCACCGAGTGCCGCCGCCCACGCCGTCATGCCTAACGCGCTGCCAGGCCGGGGCGGTGGCAGATTGCTACCGGGAATCGGCACAAACTGCGGAAACGTGATCCAGTTGGGCGCGTTCGCGTAGATGATCTCCGGATCTGCTTCTACGTGAATCTGCACATCCGGACGCTGGGCAATGAGACGCCAGAACCACCGCCAGCGACCGGCAGCGACCCCTAAGAGGAACCCGACCAACGTCTGGACAACTGGCAAGATGACGTCCAGCCACAAGCTCATGGCGTCACACCATTGCCGTCCTCTTCGCTTGTAAGCTCTCGGTGCTGGTAGCGCACCTGCGTTAGCATTAGGCTTGCGAGCCCCAGCACGCCGATTGCATAACGCCGCGCGTCCGGTCGTTCGTGAAGGTTGTGTCTCTCGACGTTTCCGATGGCTAGCGCGAAGCCCGTGCCTAGGTTGCGCCACCCCTCGTACTCGCCCGCACGTGAGCCGAGGCGCAGGTCGCCATCGGGCGCTAGGACTTGGGCGTACAGCTTGATGCCGTAGGTGTTCCCGTCGAGCCCCGCCCATCGGCGCAAGCGATCCTCAACGAAGATTGCCGCCTGGCTTGCGACCTTGCCCCAGTCTTCGTCCTGCACGAGGCCGCGCACGTGCGCCCAAAGCGCAGGGTCGTAGCTGGACTCGTCAACGAGGTCGTCGTCCCCGACCCGCACTTCTAGCTCATAAATCGCAGCTTCGATGTACGCCTTAGCACGCGCTACCCCACTGGTGTACGCACGGTTCCACTGCTCGGTCGTGCCGCCGTTGACAGTCATGATCGGTGAGTACTTGTTCGCATCCAACTTGCTGACGAGGTTGTGACCTTCGCTCAGACCAGCGACCACACATGCACGAACCCGGGCCTGCCAAGAAGCCAACCCGCTCCAGCCTCGGGCCTGGGCGGCAGGTACCTCCGCCTCGGCGTCCAGGTCACGCAACCTGGCGATGAGTTGCTCGGCTCGCATGCCCGGGAGGGTACGACGCAAGGCCGACACTTCGCCCCCGACCTGCGTGTTCTGCGAAGACGTCGGAGGTGCGCTAGCCGGTGGAGGTGCGGCCGGTGTGACGGGAAATACCCTCTGACCAGTGCTTTCGAGAGAGCGGGCGACGGGAATCGAACCCGCGTAATCAGTTTGGAAGACTGAGGCTCTGCCATTGAGCTACGCCCGCGTGCTGCGGCGGCCCCGGGATCGCCATGGCCGTCGCGTGCGATGTCCGAGCTTACCCACCCGCCCCGTACGATCAGCGACCACGGGGTGTGGCGCAGCTTGGTAGCGCACTCGCTTTGGGAGCGAGGGGCCGTGGGTTCGAATCCCGCCACCCCGACGCAGCGTTGGGCGCCCCGTGCGCCGCCGCAGTTCTCGACCCGATCCGCCCACCCGATCCCGTCACCGAGGAGACCACGCAGTGAAGAGCACCGTCGAGCAGCTCAGCCCGACGCGGGTCCGCGTCAACGTCGACGTGCCGTTCGCCGAGCTCAAGCCGGACTTCGACCGTGCCTACAAGGCGCTGGCGAAGCAGATTAACCTTCCCGGTTTCCGGCCCGGCAAGGCCCCGGCGCGGTTGCTGGAGGCGCGGGTCGGTCGCGGCGCGGTCCTGGAGCAGGTGGTGAATGAGGCCATCCCCGCCAAGTACTCCGAGGCCATCACCACTGCCGAGCTGCGGGTACTGGGGCAGCCGGAGATCGAGGTGACCAAGCTGGAAGACGGCGACGAACTGTCGTTCACCGCCGAGGTCGACGTGCGCCCGGAGATCACGGTGCCCGCCTTCGGTGAGTTCGCCGTGACCGTGGACGCGCTCGAGGTCACCGACGACGAAGTGGCCGAGCAACTCGATGCGCTGCGGGCCCGGTTCGGCACCCTCACCGGCGTCGACCGCCCAGCCGCGCAGGGTGACTTCGTCAGTATTGACCTCTCGGCCAGCGTGGACGGGGTGGACGTCCCCGACGCGTCGACCACCGGGATGTCCTACGAGATCGGCTCCGGCGAACTCATCGACGGCATCGACGACGCGCTCATCGGTATGAACGCCGGCAGCACAGGGGAGTTCACCACCACGCTGGTGGCAGGGGAGTACGCCGACAAGGAGGCCGCCGTGCGGGTGGTGCTCGGTGCCGTCAAGGAGCGCGAGCTTCCGGTCGCCGATGACGAGTTCGCCGAGCTCGCCAGCGAGTTCGACACCCTGGCGGAACTGCAAGCTGACCTTCGCGAGCGGCTCGGGCGGGTGAAAAAGGTGGAACAGGCCACCCAGGCCCGTGACAAGGTGCTCGACGCCCTGCTGGAGACCACCGAGGTGGCTATCCCGGAGAAGGTGGTGCAGGCGGAGTACGACTCCCGGCTGCACGACGCGGTGCACCCCTACGACCACGACGAAGCGAAGTTCGAAGCGGCGCTGGCGGCTGAGGGCTCGAGCCGGGAAGAGTTCGACGCAGCGGCGCGATCAGATGCCGAGCGCTCGGTGCGGACCCAACTCCTGCTCGACGCCATCGCCGAGTCCCTCGGTGTCACCGTCGGCAACGAGGAGCTGACCGAACGGATCATCTACCAGGCGCAACGGTACGGCGTGAGCCCCGACGACTACATCCGCCAAGCCCAGGAGTCCAACCAGTTGCCCGCCATCTTCGCCGATGTGCGCCGCGGGAAGGCATTGGCCGGTGTGGTCGGGCAGGCCACGGTCACTGACACCGACGGAAACCGGGTCGACCTCGACGAGCTGCTGGGTCGCGCCAGCTCTGACCACGACGAGTCGGACGACGACGTGATCGACGGCGAGACGGTCGAAGACGAGACAGTCGAAGGCGAGACGGTGCCGGCCAAGTCCTGACGCCCACAGCGAACACCGGCTCGGCAGGGACTGCGCCGTCGTCGGTGTTCGTTAGTGTCGGATGACGAGCTCGATCACCTCCGCGAGCGCAATCCCCGACCGAAAGGCAGGCCCCTCGTGACGCCGAAGTACCCCTCCATGGCCGGCACCGCTGGGCTGAACCTCAGCGACTCGGTGTTCGAGCGTTTGCTGCAGGAGCGGATCATTTTCCTGGGCACCCAGGTCGACGACGACATCGCCAACCGGTTGTGTGCGCAGATCCTGCTATTAGCCGCCGAGGACCCCACCCGCGACATCTCGCTGTATATCAACTCCCCCGGCGGGTCGGTCAGCGCCGGTATGGCCATCTTCGACACCATGCAGTTCGCAGAGTGTGACGTGGCCACCTACGGCATGGGCCTGGCGGCGTCGATGGGTCAGTTCTTGCTGTCGGCCGGCACCAAGGGCAAGCGCTACGCCCTGCCGCACGCGCGGATCATGATGCACCAGCCCTCGGGTGGCATCGGCGGCTCAGCTACCGACATCACCATCCAGGCCGAGCAGCTGGCCCTCACCAAGCGCGAGATGGCCGAACTGATTGCCGAGCACACCGGCCAGACGGTGGAGCGGATCAACACCGACTCCGACCGCGACCGCTGGTTCACCGCCACCGAGGCGCTGGAATACGGCTTCGTCGACCATGTCGTGTCGCGCGCGACCCAGGCCGGCGGCACCGGTTCCTGAGCCAGCGCAACCCCCACCCAGGTCGGCCGACACATAGACGGAGACACCATGCACATCCCCTCGCTGCCCCCGCACGGCCCAACTGTGGGCACCCAGCTGCCAAGCGCGCGTTACACCCTGCCGTCCTTCGTGGAGCGCACCAGCTACGGCATGAAGGAGTCCAACCCCTACAACAAGCTCTTCGAGGAACGGATCATCTTCCTCGGGGTGCAGGTCGACGACGTCTCAGCCAACGACATCATGGCGCAGCTGCTGGTGCTGGAGTCCGACGACCCCGACCGCGACATCACGATGTACATCAACTCCCCGGGTGGCTCCTTCACCTCGCTGATGGCCATCTACGACACCATGCAGTACGTGCACGCCGACATCGCGACGGTGTGCCTGGGTCAGGCCGCCTCGGCCGCCGCGGTGCTGCTCGCGGCCGGCACGCCCGGCAAGCGGATGGCGCTGCCCAACGCCCGGGTGCTCATCCACCAACCGGCTACCGAGGGCATCTACGGCCAAGCCTCCGACCTGGAGATCCAGGCCAACGAGATCCAGCGGATGCGCCGTCTGCTGGAGACCACCCTGGCCCGCCACACCGGCCGGAGCCCGGAGCAGATCAAGGAAGACATCGAGCGGGACAAGATCCTCACCGCGGAAGAGGCCAACGAGTACGGCATCATCGACAACGTCCTGCCCTACCGCAAGTTGTCCGCCAAGTCGTGACGGCGACGGGACCGGGTGCGACACGCCGCCCGGTCGCACCTGCGTGGGGGCGGCGGTGTCAACAGGCACGCTGAGCCAGCCCAACGTCGGGGAAAACCTCCCGTCCGGTTGATCCCGGCGGGTACGGTCGTGTGCGGACCCGGGGATGCACGCGCTCGCCAGACCGCACGCCTGCTCGACCACCGCTCGCAGTCAGCCCGTACCGGCTGAGGAAGTAGGGACCACACCCATGGCACGCATCGGTGACGGCGGCGATCTGCTGAAGTGTTCCTTCTGCGGCAAGAGCCAGAAGCAGGTCAAGAAGCTCATCGCCGGACCTGGCGTGTACATCTGCGACGAGTGCATCGACCTCTGCAACGAGATCATCGAGGAAGAGCTGGCCGAGGCCGGCGAGGTCAAACTTGACGAGCTGCCCAAGCCGGCCGACATCCGGGAGTTCCTGGAGAAGTACGTCATCGGCCAGGACACCGCCAAGCGCACCCTCGCCGTCGCCGTCTACAACCACTACAAGCGGATCCAGGCCGGGGATAAGGTTCGCGATCCCCGGGACGAGCCGATCGAGCTGGCGAAGTCCAACATTCTGATGCTCGGCCCCACCGGCTGCGGCAAGACCTACCTGGCGCAGACGCTGGCCAAGATGCTCAACGTGCCCTTCGCCATCGCCGACGCGACCGCGCTCACCGAAGCTGGGTACGTCGGGGAGGACGTAGAGAACATCCTGTTGAAGCTGATCCAGGCCGCCGACTACGACGTCAAGCGCGCGGAGACCGGGATCATCTATATCGATGAGGTCGACAAGATCGCCCGCAAGAGTGAGAACCCCTCGATCACCCGCGACGTCTCCGGTGAGGGGGTGCAGCAGGCGCTGCTGAAGATCTTGGAGGGCACCCAGGCCAGCGTGCCGCCGCAGGGTGGGCGCAAGCACCCGCACCAGGAATTCATTCAGATCGACACCACCAACGTGCTCTTCATCGTGGCGGGTGCGTTCGCTGGCCTGGAGCGCATCGTGTCCGACCGGGTAGGCAAACGGGGCCTGGGTTTCGGTGCCGAGGTGCACTCCAAGACCGAGATCGACACGATGGACCGCTTTGTGGACGTCATGCCCGAGGACCTGATCAAATTCGGTCTGATCCCGGAGTTCATCGGCCGGTTGCCGGTCATCGCCACGGTGACCAATTTGGACAAGGAGTCCTTGGTCACCATTCTGAGCGAGCCGAAGAACGCCCTGGTCAAGCAGTACGGCCGGCTGTTCGAGATGGACGGGGTGGAGCTGGAATTCGAAGCCCACGCCTTGGAGGCCATTGCCGATCAGGCCATCCACCGGGGCACTGGCGCGCGAGGCCTACGCGCGATCATGGAGGAGGTGCTGCTGCCGGTGATGTACGACATCCCCAGCCGCGACGACGTCGCCAAGGTGGTCATCACCGGGGAGACGGTGCGCGACAACGTGCTTCCGACGATCGTGCCCCGCAAGGCCACCCGCCCCGAGCGGCGCGACAAGAGCGCCTGAGCGCGGCCCCGGCGGGTCCCCGTCGTCGCAAATAGCGGGCTATTTGCGGGTGAAGTAGGCCCTGACGAGCAAATAGCGGGCTATTTGCGGATGCGCTGTACCGCGGAGTAGACGTTCATCGTGGACCCGCGAAGGAACCCCACCACGGTGACCCCCGCCTCCGCGGCCAGGTCCACGGCCAGCGACGACGGTGCGGACACCGCAGCCAGCACCGGCACCCCCGCCATCACCGCCTTTTGCACCAGCTCGAACGAGGCCCGGCCGCTGACCATCAGCACATAGCCGGTCAGCGGAATCCGCCCGTCCTGCACCGCCCAACCGACGACCTTGTCGACCGCGTTGTGCCGCCCGACGTCCTCGCGCAGCACGAGTAGCTCGCCGTCAGCGGTGAACAATGCCGCGGCGTGCAGCCCGCCCGTCGAGCCGAATACCTTCTGCGAGGCGCGCAGCGTGTCCGGCAGCGAGGACAAGACCGCGGCGCTCACACTCACCTGGTCCTCGGCGGGGGAGTAGTTACTGACCAGCTTGACCGCGTCCAGCGACGCTTTGCCGCAGACCCCGCACGAGCTTGTGGTGTAGAAGTTTCGCTCGACACTGGGGTCCGGCGCAGCCACCCCCTCGGCCAGCGCCACGTCGAGAACGTTGTAGGTGTTGCGGCCCTCGTCGTCGACCCCGTCGCAGTACCGGGCCGAGGAGATGTCGTCCCGGTCGGCGATCACCCCCTCGGTCAGCAGGAACCCGTGCAGCAGGTCGATGTCGTTTCCCGGGGTGCGCATGGTGACCGCGAGGGACCTGCCGCTGACCCGGATCTCCATCGGCTCCTCGACGACCAGGGTGTCGGGCCGGGTGGTTTCACTGTCTCCGGTGATCCGCCGGACCGATCTCCTGGCAGTGACACGTCCCACGAACACTCCCTCGATAGTCCGGGGCCGAACCGCGATCGAACCCGAGTCAATTCTTCCACCTGCACAACCGGCACCGTCCGCTGGGCGACGGATCGTCACCGCTCAGCGCTACCTCCGCCGTGCGGGCGTTGTGCGTTTGCCGGACAGTGGCGTGGGTCATAGCGTGCGCCGAAGGTCGTTGCACTCGCGACGACCTGGTCAACACAGAGGAGAGCATCGATGACCCTCGGCATCTTGCAACGAGAGCGCATCGTTGCACCCCCGGGCTGGAGCCGGTGGCTCATCCCGCCCGCTGCGTTGTCCATTCACCTGGCCATCGGCCAGGCCTACGCGTGGAGCGTGTTCAAGACTGCCATCGGGGCGCAGAAGGCGATGGGCCTGTCCGGCACGGTCACCGCCATCCCCTTCCAACTGGGCATCGTGATGCTCGGACTGTCGGCGGCGGTGTTCGGCACCCGGGTGGACAAGAACGGTCCACGTTGGGCCATGGCGGTCGCCACCGTCTTCTTCGTCTCCGGTCTGCTCATCTCCGCGTTCGGCATGAGCATCGGCCAGTTCTGGCTGGTCATCGTGGGCTACGGCCTCGTCGGGGGCATCGGCCTGGGCATCGGATACATCTCCCCGGTGTCGACCCTGATCAAGTGGTTCCCGGACCGGCCGGGCATGGCCACCGGCATCGCCATCATGGGCTTCGGTGGCGGCGCCATCATCGCGTCGCCGCTGACCAGCCAGTTGTTCAGCGTGTACGGCTCCGACAACGCCGGCATCTCCAAGACGTTCCTCACCATGGGACTGATGTACCTGGTGTTCATGTCCCTTGGGGTGGCGCTGATCCGGGTTCCCGCGCAGGACTGGACACCGCGCGGTTGGTCACCGAAGGCCGTCGAGGCCAACGCCCTCATCTCGCGCAGCAACGTCTCCGCCGCCAACGCGATCAAGACCCCGCAGTTCTGGATGCTGTGGGTGGTGCTGTGCTTCAACGTGACGGCGGGCATCGGCATCCTGGAGAAGGGTGCGGGTATCTACCAGGACTTCTTCCGGGGCACCGCACCTGCCGCCGCCATCACCGCCACTGCGGCAGGTTTCGTCGCGTTCCTGTCGCTGACGAACATGATCGGTCGGTTCGTGTGGTCGTCGGTGTCCGACATCGTGGGCCGCAAGAACATTTACCGGATCTACCTCGGTGTCGGGGCACTGCTCTACCTGTACATCTCGCTGTTCACCAATAGCAACAAGCTGCTGTTCCTGGTGAGCGCACTGGTCATCTTGTCGTTCTACGGCGCCGGGTTCGCCACGATCCCTGCCTACCTGCGTGACCTGTTCGGCACCTACCAGGTCGGCGCGATTCACGGACGTCTGCTCACCGCATGGTCCACCGCCGGTGTCCTCGGCCCGCTGATCGTCAACGCCATCGCCGACCGCCGAATCGCGGCCGGAGTCACCGGTCCATCCATCTACGTGCCGGCCTTCTACGTCATGATCGGTCTGCTGGTGCTGGGCTTGATCGCCAACGAGATGGTCAAGCCGGTCGACGCCAGGTTCCACGAGCCCGACACCGCGTCCGCGCCACCCACCGCAACGACGGGAGCACGCGCATGAGCACCTCGACGAACAACGACACCACAGGTGCAATGCCGGCCCCGCTCATCGCGGTGGTCTGGCTGTGGGTGCTGATCCCGTTCGGGTACGGCGTCTACAACCTCGTCATCAAGGCGCAAAGCCTGTTCGGCTGACGGGCCCGCCCCCGACCCCCGCGTTTTCTGTACATAACGCGGGCGGCGAGCTCCCGACCCCCGCGTTTTCTGTACATAACGCGGGGGGTGGGAGGGCTCAGCGAACGGGCTCCAGCCTGATCACCACACCCTTGGAAACGGGGGTGTTGGACTTGATGGCCACGTGGTCCAGGGGGATCAGCGGGTTAGTCTCCGGGTAGTAGGCCGCGGCGTTGCCCCTCGGTGTCGAATACGAGACCACCCGGAATTCATCGGCGCGACGCTCCTGCACCGTGCCGTCCTCGGTGGTCCACTCCGAGACCAAGTCCACCGGGGCGCCGTCGGCGATGCCGAACTCGGCCAGGTCTTCGGGGTTGACGAACACCACCCGCCGGGCGTTCTTCACCCCGCGGTAACGATCGTCCAGGCCGTAAATGGTGGTGTTGTACTGGTCGTGACTACGTAAGGTTTGCAAGATCAACCGACCTGCCGGAACCGTCAGCCACGTCAAGGGGTTGACGGCGAAGTTGGCCTTGCCGGTGCTCGTCGGGAAGTTGCGGGAATCCCGCGGCGGGTGCGGCAGCAGGAATCCGTCGGGCTGGCGGACCCGCTCGTTGAAGTCCTCGAAGCCCGGAATCACCCGGGCGACCGCGTCGCGGATGGCGTCGTAGTTGCCCTCGAACGCCCGCCACGGCACGGGGTGCTCGGCCCCCAGCGTGGCCAGCGCCAGCCGGCAGACGATCGACACCTCGCTGCGCAGGTAGGCGCTTGCGGGTTCCAGCCCCCCGCGTGACAGGTGAACCATGGACATGGAGTCCTCCACCGACACCTTCTGCTTGCCGCTGGCCTGCACGTCGCGTTCGGTCCGCCCCAGGGCAGGCAGGATCAGCGCGGTGCGTCCGTGCACCACGTGGCTCCGGTTGAGCTTGGTGGAGATCTGCACGGTCAGCGAGCACTGCGCCAGAGCCTGCTCGCAGACCTGCGTGTCGGAGGTGGCTGCGACGAAGTTGCCACCCATCCCCACGAACACCTTCGCCCGGCCGTCGCGCATCGCCCGTACCGAGTCCACCGTGTCCAGTCCGTGCTTGCGGGGGACGGTGGTGGCGAACTCGGCGTCCAGCGCGTCGAGGAAGCTGTCGGGCATCTTCTCCCAGATGCCCATCGTGCGGTCGCCCTGCACGTTGGAGTGCCCGCGCACGGGGCACACCCCGGCACCCGGTTTGCCGATCATGCCGCGGAGCAGCAGCACGTTCACCGCTTCTTGGATGGTGGCCACCGCGTCCTTGTGCTGGGTCAGCCCCATCGCCCAGCAGATGACGGTGCGCTCGGAGGCGATCAGCAGGTCCGCGACGGTGCGGATCTGCTCGAGCTTCAGCCCGGTCGCCGCCACCACGTCGTCGTAGTTCACGGCCCGGATGGCCGCCTCGTAGTCGCCGAAGCCGTGGCAGTGCGAGTCGATGAACTCCCGGTCGAGCACGGTGCCCGGGGACGCGTCCTCGGCCTCCAGCACCATCCGGCCCAGCGCCTGGAACAGCGCCATGTCGCCGGACAACCGGATCTGGAGGTACTCGTCGGCCAGGTCCACCCCGGAGCCGAGTACCCCGTTGACCTTCTGCGGGTCCTTGAACCGGCGCAGGCCCGCTTCCAGCAGGGGGTTGATCGCGACGATCTTCGCCCCGCGCTGCTTGGCGATCTCCAGCACCGACAACATCCGCGGGTGATTGGTCCCGGGGTTCTGCCCGGCAAGCAGGATCAGGTCGGCTTCCTCCACGTCGGTCACCGACACCGACCCCTTACCGCTGCCGATGCTCGCCGACAACGCCGAACCGGAGGACTCGTGGCACATGTTCGAGCAGTCGGGCATGTTGTTGGTGCCGAAGCTGCGGATGAAGAGCTGGTAGAGGAACGCCGCCTCGTTGCTGGTGCGCCCGGAGGTGTAGAAGATCGCCTCGTCCGGGCTGGCCAGCGCGTTCAGCTCATCGGCGACGAGGCTGAACGCGCCGTCCCAGCTGATCGGCTCGTAGTGGGTCGCGCCGGGCCGCAACACCATCGGGTGCGTGAGCCGGCCCTGCTGCCCAAGCCAGTAACCGGACCGCTCGCGGAGCTCCGCCACCGAGTGCGCGGCGAAAAACGCCGGCGTCACCCGGCGCAGTGTCGCCTCCTCGGCGACCGCCTTCGCCCCATTTTCGCAGAACTCGGCGATCTTGCGGCCACCGGGGCTTTCCGGCCACGCGCAACCCGGACAGTCGAAGCCGTCGCGCTGGTTGAGCTTGAGTAGTGTCCGCGCGGTGCGGACCGAGCCCATCTGCTCGACGGCACGTTGCATGGTCACCAGGACCGCCGGCACCCCAGCCGCGTAGTCCTTGCGCTTGGTGACCTCGATCGCAGTCTCGTCGATGTCCTTCGTGGGTCCCGGTCGCGTCATAGCTCCACTGTTGCAAGTGCGGCGCGGATGGGCCACTCGGGGTGCTGGTGCGCGGTCGATACGGTGAGAAGGTGAGCGCGGGGCACGACCGTCGGAGGATCATCGCTGGCGTCGTGCTCGCCGGCGGGCGTTCCACGAGGATGGGCACGGACAAGGCGCTACTGGCTGTCGGTGCCAGCACCGTCCTGGAGCGCACCGTTGGCGTCCTCACCGCTGTCGTCGAGCCGGTGCTCGTCGTCGCGGCGGCCGGGCAGGTGCTGCCCCCGCTGCCCGTGGACGTGCTGCGCGACGAGCTGGCCGGCACCGGGCCGTTGCACGCCCTCGCCGTCGGGCTCGCCGAAGCGGCCCGACGGGGTGCGGACGCGGCCCTGGTCACGGCCACCGACCTGCCGCTGCTGCGCCAGGAACTGCTTCGGGTACTGCTTGCCAACGCCGAGCCCGGCCAGCTGGTGCTGCCCGTCGTGGACGGGCGCGACCAGCTGCTGCTCGCGGTGTGGCCCACTGCGCTCGCCGCGCCCGCGCACGCCGCGGTGGCCGGGGGAGGTCGCCGGGTGCGCGACCTGCTGGCCCTGACGGCCGTCCGACGCCTGGACGCCGCGGCACTGCTGTCCGACGCCGAACTCGCTGCGGTGGATCCCGGGCTGCGCTGCGTGCAGGGTGCGAACACTCCGGCGGAGTGGGCGCAGCTGGTGGGGGAAAAACCTGTCGGCGAGGCTCACTAGACTCGCCCCCGTGACCAGCCCCGCCGCGTCCCCATACGACCGCAGCGCGGCGCTGCCCGCCCACTGGGAGCCCGCGGCCGTGGAGGACGGACTGTACCAACGGTGGGTGGACGCCGGGTGGTTCACCGCGGACGTCACCAGCGACAAGCCGGCGTATTCGGTGGCATTGCCGCCTCCGAACGTCACCGGCAGCCTGCACCTCGGCCATGCCCTGGATCACACGCTGATGGACGCATTGACCCGGCGTAAACGGATGCAGGGCTATGAGGTGCTGTGGCTGCCGGGCACCGACCACGCCGGTATTGCCACCCAGGCCGTGGTGGAGAAGCAGGTGGCCCTCGACGGGAAGACCCGGCACGACTTTGGCCGGCAACTGTTCGTCGACAAGATCTGGGACTGGACCAAGGTATCCGGGGACACCGTGCGGGGGCAGATGCGTCGCCTGGGCGACGGGGTGGACTGGAGCCGGGAGCGCTTCACCCTGGACGAGGGGCTGTCCCGCGCGGTGCAGACCATCTTCAAGCGGCTCTTCGACGCCGGGTTGATCTACCGTGCGGAGCGGCTGGTGAACTGGTCCCCGGAACTGCAGAGCGCGATCAGCGACATCGAGGTGAGCTACGCCGACGTCGACGGCGAACTGGTGAGCCTGCGCTACGGCTCGCTGGATGACACGCAGCCGCACGTGGTGGTGGCCACCACTCGGGTGGAGACCATGCTGGGTGACACCGCGGTGGCCGTGCACCCCGACGACCCCCGCTACGCCGGACTGAGCGGCAGCACGCTGGAGCACCCGCTGACCGGGCGGGCGATCCCGGTGATCGCCGACGACTACGTCGACCCCGAGTTCGGCACCGGGGCAGTGAAGATCACCCCCGCGCACGACCCGAACGACTTCGAGATGGGCCGCCGCCACGGCCTGCCGATGCCCTCGATCATGGATGAGAGCGGCGCGATCACCGGCACCGGCACCGCCTTCGACGGGATGGACCGCTTCGCCGCCCGGGTGGCGATACGCGAGGCGCTGGCCGCGCAAGGCCGAGTGGTCAGCGAGATCCGGCCCTACCGGCACAGCGTGGGGCACTCCGAGCGCACCGGGGAGCCGATCGAGCCGCGGCTGAGCCTGCAGTGGTTCGTGGCCACCGACACCCTGGCGAAGGCGGCCGGGGACGCGGTCCGGGACGGGCGCACCCGCATCCACCCGGCCAGCCTGGAACCGCGCTGGTTCGGCTGGGTCGATGGCATGCACGACTGGTGCATCAGCCGCCAGCTGTGGTGGGGCCACCGGATCCCGATCTTCTACGGCCCCGACGGGGAAGTGGTGTGCGTCGGCCCCGACGAGCAGGCGCCCAGCGGGGCGGGGTGGCAGCAGGACCCCGACGTGCTGGACACCTGGTTTTCCTCCGCGCTGTGGCCGTTCTCGACGCTGGGGTGGCCGGAGCGCACCGCGGAGCTGGAACGCTTCTACCCGACGTCCGCGCTGGTCACCGGCTACGACATCCTGTTCTTCTGGGTGGCCAGGATGATGATGTTCGGGCTGTACTCCAGCACAGGTGACCGACGTGCGCCGCCCGAGTCGGTGCCCTTCCGCGACGTGGTGCTGCACGGGCTGCTGCGCGACGCCGAGGGCAAGAAGATGTCCAAGAGCCGAGGCAACGGCATCGACCCGCTGGACTGGGTGGACCGCTTCGGCGCCGACGCGTTGCGTTTCACCCTGGCCCGCGGCGCCAACCCCGGGTCGGATCTGTCCGTGGGCGACGAGCACGCCCAGGCGGCCCGCAACTTCGCCACCAAGCTGTTCAACGCCACCAAGCTCGGGCTGATGAACGGGGCCGTGGTGGCGCCGCTGCCGCCTCGCGACGAGCTCACCGACGCCGACCGGTGGATCCTGGACCGCCTGAGCGCGGTCATCGTCGAGCACGAGCAGTTCCTGGAGCGTTTCGAGTTCGGTCGCGCCTGCGAGCTGCTGTTCCACTTCGCCTGGGACGAGGTGTGCGACTGGTACCTGGAGCTGGCCAAGGTGCAGTTGGGCCGAGGCGGGGACGAGCCGAGCGCGCCGAGCACCCGGGTGGTGCTCGGTCAGGTGCTGGACGTGCTGCTGCGGCTGCTGCACCCGGTGATGCCGTTCGTCACCGAGACGCTGTGGACCGCGTTAACCGGGCGGGACTCGGTGGTGGTGGCAGCGTGGCCGGTCGCTGGTGGGGCCGAAGCCGACCCGGTGGCAGCCCAGCGGGTCGCCGACCTGCAGCGCCTGGTCACCGAGGTCCGCCGCTTCCGCGCCGACCAGGGGTTGCGCCCCAGCCAGCAGGTCCCGGCCCGGTTGACCGGGCTCGCCCAGGCCGACCTGGAGCCGGTGTACGCCCAGGTCCTGTCGCTGGCCCGGTTGCAGGTGGCCGCCGCCGGCTTCACGGCCACCGCCTCGTTGGAGGTCCGGTTGTCGGCTGCGACGGTGGCAGTCGAGCTGGACACCTCCAGCACCGTTGACCTGGCCGCCGAACGTCGCCGGTTGGACAAGGAGCTGGCGGCAGCGGAGAAGGAACTCACCGGCACCGCCGCCAAGCTGGCCAACACCGCGTTCTTGGCCAAGGCGCCCGCCGAGGTGGTGGACAAGATCCAAGCCCGCCAGCAGCAGGCGCACGCCGAGATCACCCGGGTCACCGCACGGCTGCAGGGCCTCGCGTCACTGCAGGGCGAGGGCGAGCAGTGAACCGACCCACCCGCGATGACCTGGCCGCGTTGGCGGCGGTGGAGAGCGTGTTGAACCAGCGCTGGCCGGAGTCGGTGATCGACCCCACCTTGGATCGGATCCACGATCTGATGGACGCCCTCGGGTCCCCGCAGCGCAGCTACCCCTCGGTGCACGTAGCCGGCACCAACGGAAAGACGTCGGTGAGCCGGATGATCGACGCCTTGCTGACCCGGTTGCAGCTGCGCACCGGTCGCACCACCAGCCCACACCTGCAGGTGGTCACCGAGCGGATCAGCATCGACAACGCGCCGATCAGCGCGCAGCGTTACGTGGAGACCTACGCCGACATCGCGCCGTTCGTCGCGATGGCCGACGAACGCTCCGCCCAGCGGGGTGGCCCCGCGCTGAGCAAGTTCGAGGTGCTCACCGCGATGAGCTTCGCCGCGTTCGCCGAAGCGCCGGTGGACGTCGCGGTGGTCGAGGTGGGCCTGGGTGGCACGTGGGATTCCACCAACGTCGTGGACGGCCAGGTTGCGGTGATCACCCCGATCGCGGTGGACCACACCGAGTTCCTCGGCACCGACCTGGCGGGGATCGCCGCGGAGAAGGCGGGGATCATCAAGGCCGGGTCGGTGGCGGTGCTGGCCCAGCAGGCGCCCGAGGTGGGTGAGGTGCTGTTGCGGCGGGCGGTGGAGGTAGACGCCGCGGTGGCGCGGGAGGGTGCGGAGTTCACCGTGCTGGACCGCGCGGTGGCCGTGGGTGGGCAATTGCTGACCCTGCAGGGACTGGGCGGGATATACACGGAGGTGTTCGTGCCGTTGCACGGCGCCCACCAAGGCCGCAACGCGGTGCTCGCGCTGGCCGCGGTGGAGGCGTTCTTCGGCGCCGGACCGCAACGCGCCTTAGACCCGGATGCCGTCCGGGAGGCGTTTGCCTCGGTGAGCAGCCCGGGGCGGCTGGAGCGGGTGCGCACCGCACCCACCGTGTTCCTCGACGCGGCGCACAACCCGCACGGTGCCGCAGCGTTGGCGGCAGCGCTGTCGGCGGAGTTCGACTTCCGCAAGCTGGTTGGGGTGGTGGCGGTGATGGGGGACAAGGACGCCGCGGGGTTGCTGGCCGAGCTGGAGCCGGTGTTCGACGAGGTGGTGATCACCCGCTGCGATTCCCCGCGCGCGATGGGCGTCGAGGAGCTGGCCAACTATGCCGTCGCCCGCTTCGGCGACGAGCGGGTGGTGGTGGTCGAGGACCTGGCCGGGGCGTTGGAGACGGCCATTGCGTTGGCCGAGGAGGCCGGTGCGGAGGGTGCGCAGCTGTCCGGGTCCGGGGTGGTCGTTACCGGGTCGGTGGTGACTGCGGGGCAGGCGCGCACCCTGCTCGGCAAGGACCCGGAGTGAGTAGCGGTGTCGGGCCAGCGGGTGTCGGGCCGGCGGGTGTCGGGCCAGCGGGATTTGGCCAACCCACCCGCGACCCGTGGAAGGGCCTGCGTGGGGTGATGGCCGGCACCCTCGTGCTGGAGGCGATCGTCGTCGCGTTGGCACTGCCGGTGGTCGCGACGGTCGGCGGCGGGCTCACCGCGTTCTCCGGTAGCTACGTCGTCGGGCTAGCGGTGGCGATGGTGGTGATGAGCGGGTTGCAGCGCCGAGCGTGGGCGCTGGGTGCGAACCTGGTGTTGCAGGCGTTGGCCGTGGCCGGGTTCGTGGTGCATCCGGCGCTGGGTGCGGTCGGGGTGCTGTTCGCTGTGGTGTGGGCGTACCTGCTGTATTTGCGCCGTGACATCGCCGCCCGGATGGCCGCGGGCCGGTTGCCTGGCCAGCGCGGTGCGGGGCCGACGTAGGGTTGCCGCCGTCCCAGCCGCAGCACTGCGAGGAGAGTCGTGAACGAGCGCACCCTGGTCCTGGTCAAGCCCGACGCCGTGGCTCGCGGGCTCACCGGTGAGGTGCTCTCCCGGATCGAACGCAAGGGGTTAGTCATTGTTGCCCTGCAGATGCTGCTCGCAGCGCGGGCCACCGCCGAGCAGCACTACGCCGAGCACGAAGGCAAACCGTTCTACGTCGGGTTGCTGGACTTCATCACCTCCGGCCCGCTGGTGGCCGCCGTGGTGGACGGGCCCCGGGCGATCACCGCATTCCGCCAGCTCGCGGGCAGCACCGACCCGGTGGAGCAGGCCGCACCGGGGTCGATCCGCGGTGACCTCGCGCTGGCCACGCAGCGCAACCTGGTGCACGGCTCGGACTCTGCGGAGTCCGCCGGTCGCGAGATCGTGCTCTGGTTTCCGTCATTGGACTGAGGCGGAGCGAGTCATGGCCGGCAAACCGTTCGGTTCTGTCGCGACGGACCGTTAGCGTGGCGCACGTGTCACAGCCCATGGTCCGAGCGCGCGGCCTCACCAAGTCGTTCGGTGAACTCACCGCCGTCGCGGGCATCGACCTCGAGGTGGCCAGGGGCGAGTCTTTCGGGTTCCTGGGGCCCAATGGCGCAGGGAAGTCCTCCACAATGCGGATGATCGCTTGCGTGTCTCCGCGCAGCGGCGGGGAGTTGGCAGTGCTGGGCGCCGACCCGGACGTCGAGGGTCCCCGCATCCGAGCCCGTTTGGGGGTGGTGCCGCAGACGGACAACCTCGACGGCGAGCTCACCGTGCGGCAGAACCTCCAGGTGTACGGCCGATACTTCGGCTTCTCCCGGGCGCACTGCCGCGCCAAGGCTGGCGAGCTGCTGGAGTTCGCCCAGCTCACCGACCGCGCCGACGCCGACGTGGAGCCGCTGTCCGGCGGTATGAAGCGTCGGCTCACCATCGCCCGGTCGTTGGTCAACGACCCAGAGCTGCTGCTGCTCGACGAGCCGACGACGGGTCTCGATCCGCAGGCCAGGCACCTGCTGTGGGACAGGTTGTTTCGCCTGAAACAGCAGGGAACGACGCTCATTCTCACCACGCATTACATGGATGAGGCGGAGCAGCTGTGCGACCGGCTGGTGGTGATGGACGGGGGGCGGATCGTCGCGGAGGGCTCACCGACCCAGCTCATCCGCGAGCACTCCACCCGGGAGGTGCTGGAATTGCGGTTCACCTCGGACGCGCAGGTCGATCACCTGGTGACGCTGCAGTCGCTGGCCACGCGGGTGGAGGAGCTGCCCGACCGACTGCTGCTCTACACCAATGACGGTGAGGGGGCGCTGTCGGAGGCACACCGGCTGGGCGTGCGGCCGGTGTCGAGCCTGGTCCGCCGCAGCTCCCTCGAGGATGTGTTCCTGCGGCTGACCGGCCGGAGCCTGGTGGACTGATGGCCGACGTCGCACTCACCCCTTCCCCCGGCCGCGCGGTCGTCCTCGTCGTCGAGGGCCATTGGATGTGGTACCGGCGCAACTGGCGTTCCAGCGTGGTGTCCGGTGTGCTGGCGCCGCTGCTGGCCCTGGCGGCCTTCGGCGTGTTCTTCGGCCGCCTCGCCCAAGGCGGCGCCGGGCTGGAACAGCTCACCGGCGGCGCGCCGTACCTGGTGTACCTCACCCCGGGGCTGCTGTGCGCGGCAGCGCTGCAGGTCGCCGCCACGGAGTCCAGCTTCCCGGTCTTCGCCGGCTTCCAGTGGATCAAGACCTACGAGGGGATCACGGCCACGCCCGTCAGTCCGGCGCAGTTGGCCACCGGTCAGTGGAGCTGGGTGGGTCTCAGGGTGTTGTTCTCCGGGGCTATGTACCTGGCCGTGGCGGCCGCTTTCGGCGGGGTTCGTAGCGCCGGGGTGAGTGTGGCCTTGCTCGTCGCCGTGCTCACGGGTCTGGCGTTCGCCGCCCCGGTGTCCGCGCTGTCCGCCTCGCTGCGGAGGGAGAATCAGGTGTTCAACATGCTGTTCCGATTCGTCGTGGTGCCCATGTCCCTCTTCGCCGGCACGTACTTCCCGATCGACCGGCTGCCGGAATGGGCGCAGGTCGTTGCTGTACTGACCCCGTTATGGCACGGCACGCAGCTGGCCAGAGGGGCCGCGTTGGGCACCTGGCAGCTCGGGTCGAGCCTCGGTCACCTCGGGTACCTCCTGCTGTGGGCGGTACTGGGTCTGGCGTTGGCGCGGTGGCGATTTCGGGTGCGGTTGACCCGATGAACGGCGTCCTCCTGCGGGTGCTGCCACCCGCGCTCTATGCGGGCCGGTCACGGGTGCTTGTGGAACGCTCGGTGATCACCCAGCGGCGCGCCTGGATGGCCGTGCTGTCAGGGTTCTTCGAGCCACTGTTCTACCTGCTCGCCTTCGGCACCGGCCTCGGCACCATCGTCGGCACGGTGGATTCCGGTGGTCAGCAGCTGAGCTACGCAGAGTTCGTCGGCCCAGCGCTGCTCGCGGCCTCGGCGATGAACGGGGCGGTGCTCGACTCGACCAACAACGTGTTCTTCAAGTTCCGCTACGCCAAGCTGTACGACACCATGCTCGCGACCCCGCTGGGTCCACTGGACGTGGCGCTCGGGGAGATCACCTGGGCGACGGTGCGTGGCGCGATGTACGCGGTGGGCTTCTTGGCGGTGCTGGCCGCGCTGGGGATCATCACCAGCCCGTGGGCGTTGCTGATGTTCCCGGCGGCATTGCTCATCTGCTTCGGGTTCGCCGCCGCGGGCATGGCGGCCGCGACGTTCATGCGCTCGTGGCAGCACCTCGAATATGTGCAGCTGGTGCTGGTGCCGATGTTCCTGTTCTCCACCACGTTCTACCCGCTCAGCGTGTACCCCGGTGCCCTGCGCATCCTGGTGCAGGTGTTTCCGTTGTTCCACGGCGTGCAGATAATGCGTGAACTCGCCGCGGGCGCACCCGACCTGGGCACGCTCGGGCACGCCGCGTACTTCGTCGCCATGGTCATCGTGGGTTTCGCGGTGGTTACCCGCAGGCTCGGCGCCCTCCTGCTGCGTTGATGGCGGTACTGCAAGTACCACCAACTGCGGCCGCGCCCGTCTGTAACTCACCCCAACCCGCGGGGTTGTCCACAACTACCGAAGTTGTCCACAGGGCGCAGGTGGATGCGGCCACCTGTCATCGCGGGCTGGCAGCCTCACGACCATGGAGCAGTGGTGGACGGAACTCGCCGAGCACGACGGCCTGATCCTGCGTGAGCGGGTGTTCAGCTCGGGCGTAGACCCCGACAAGCTCGTGGTAGCGCTACGCACCGGGCGACTGTTTCGGGTGCAACGCGGCGTCTACGGCGCCCGCTCAGCGCAACCGAATCCCCTCGCTCGGGCCCGCGCTGCCGTGTTGTCCAGCGGGGTGGCGGACGCCGTCGCCAGCCATCACACCGCCGCCCGGGTGCACGGGCTCGCCGTTCCGACGCGTCCGGTCGCCGAGCACGTCACCGTGCACCGCGAGCAGCGGCGGGTCCGACGTCGGGACCTCGTCTTCCACTGCCGGACGCTGGCGATGGGGGAGGTGCAGTTCCTGGGCGGGGTGCCACTGACGGCCCAGGCACGTACCGTATTCGACCTTGCGGCGCTGCTTCCCCGGCTCGAAGCGGTGTGGTGCGTGGACGACGCGCTGCGCCGGGGTGTGGTGAGTCGGCCAGCTCTTCGCCGCGTCAGTGAGCAGCACCGCAGCGGACGGGGCGACGCTCGGGCTCGGACCCGACTGGCTGAAGCCGACGGAACGGCGGAATCCATCCTGGAGACGGCCGGGCGCCTCGCCCTCGCCGATGCCGGCGTCGAACTCCCCGTGGCGCAGCTGGAGGTCCGCGACAATGACGGCCGGATCGTTGCCCGGCTCGACGGTGGCTATCCGCTCCGGAAGCTGGCATTGGAGTTCGACGGCCGCTCGGTGCACTCCGCACCCGAAGCCGTGTTCCGCGACCGGCGCCGGCAGAACGCCTTGGAAGCGCTGGGTTGGCGTGTGCTCCGCTTCACCTGGTGGGACGTAGTGCATGACACCGGCCGGTTCGTCGCCACCGTGCGCTCGGCACTCGCCCGCGCTGCCGCGTAATCCGCCCCCGCCGGGCAGTTGGTAGCGGTTGCAGACCTCTGCGGCGGTAGTTGGTGGTACTTGCAGACACCCCAACTACTCTGGGGGCATGACGGCCTCCACCCGCACGCCCGGAGCCTCGGTCTTCGCCGAGCTTGAGCCGCTGCTGCCGCGGGTGTCCAAGCCCGTCCAGTATGTCGGCGGTGAGCTCAACGCCAGCCTCAAGGAGTGGGAGTCCACCACTGTCCGCTGGGCGCTGATGTACCCCGACGCCTACGAGGTCGGCCTGCCCAACCAGGGTGTGATGATCCTCTACGAGTTGCTCAACGAGCAGCCAGACGTGCTCGCCGAGCGCACCTACGCGGTGTGGCCGGACCTGGAGGCGCTGATGCGCGCCGCCGGCGTCCCGCAGTTCACCGTGGACTCCCACCGCCCGGTCATCGACTTCGACGTGCTCGGCGTCAGTTTCGCCACCGAGCTGGGTTACACCAACCTGCTGGCCGCACTGGACCTTGCGGGAATCCCGCTGCACGCCAACGACCGCGACGAGCGCCATCCGATCGTGCTGGCCGGTGGGCACGCCGCGTTCAACCCCGAGCCCATCGCGGACTTCGTGGACGCCGCGGTGCTCGGCGACGGTGAGGAAGCCGTCCTGGAGATCACCGAGCTGATCCGGGCACACAAGGCTGAAGGCGCCCCGGGGGGTCGTCGTGAGCTGTTGCTGCGGCTGGCGGAGTCCGGTGGGGTGTACGTGCCGGCGTTCTACGACGTCGACTACCTGCCCGACGGTCGCATCCACCGCGTGGTTCCGAACAACCCGCGGGTGCCCTACCGGGTGTTCAAACGCACCACCATGGACCTCGACGCCTGGCCCTACCCGCGCAAACCGCTGGTGCCGCTGGCCGAGACGGTGCACGAGCGGGCCAGCGTGGAGATCTTCCGGGGCTGCACCCGCGGCTGCCGGTTCTGTCAGGCCGGGATGATCACCCGACCGGTGCGTGAGCGCAGCATCGAGGGCATCGGCGCCATTGTGCAGACCTCCCTGGCGGCCACCGGGTACAGCGAGGTGGGCTTGCTCAGCCTGTCCAGCGCCGACCATTCCGAGATCGCGGAGATCACCAAGGGTCTAGCCGACCGCTACGAGGGCACTGGCACCGGGCTGAGCCTGCCGTCGACCCGGGTGGACGCCTTCAACGTCGACCTGGCCAACGAGATCAGCCGCTCCGGGCGCCGCTCCGGGCTGACCTTCGCCCCCGAGGGTGGCAGTGAGCGCATCCGCCGGGTGATCAACAAGATGGTCAGCGAGGACGACCTGATCCGCACCGTCAGCACCGCCTACGCCAACGGATGGCGGCAGGTGAAGCTGTACTTCATGTGCGGGTTGCCCACCGAAACCGACGCCGACGTGCTGCAGATCGCCACCATGGCCAGGGAGGTCATCAAGGCCGGCCGTCTTGCCAGCGGGCACAAAGACATCCGCGCCACCATCTCCATCGGCGGGTTCGTGCCCAAGCCGCACACCCCGTTCCAGTGGGCCGCGCAGTGCCACCCCGACGTGGTCGACGACCGGCTGCGCAAGCTCCGCGCCGACGTGGGTAGCGACCGCAAGCTGGGCCGCGCCATCGGGATGCGATACCACGACGGCAAACCCAGCCTCATCGAAGGCCTGCTCTCCCGCGGAGACCGTCGGGTCGGCAAGGTCATCGAGGCGGTATGGCGAAACGGCGGCCGCTTCGACGGGTGGAGCGAGCACTTCTCCTACCAGCGCTGGGTGGACGCTGCGGCCGCCGAACTCGAACCCTTAGGGGTGAGCCTGGACTGGTTCACCACCCGCGAGCGCGAGCGCACCGAGGTGCTGGCCTGGGACCACCTGGACTCCGGGTTGGACAAGGAGTGGTTGTGGGCGGACTGGCAGGACGCGCTGAACACCACCGAGCAGGACGACTGTCGGTGGACACCGTGCTTCGACTGCGGGGTGTGCCCATCGATGGGCACCGACATCGAGGTCGGTCCCACCGGGCGCAGCCTGATCCCCATCGCGCCGGTCAGCGTGGGCAGCCCGATCACCAACCCGCGCCTGGCCGGCGGTTGAGCCGACCGGTGCCCGCCCAGCACGAACCGAACCCCTCCGCCGCGCCGGTGCAAAAGATCCGGTTGCGCTACACCAAGCGGGGGCGGCTGCGGTTCACCTCGCATCGCGACGTGGCCCGCGCCTTCGAGCGTGCGCTGCGCCGCGCGGGCGTGCCGATGGCCTACTCCCAGGGTTTCCACCCGCACCCCAAGGTGTCCTGGGTCGGTGCAGCACCGACCGGGGTGGCCAGCGAGGCGGAATACGTCGAGATCGCCCTGGTCCGCGAACTCGACCCGGAACTGGTAGGCCGCGAGATCGACGCCGCGCTGCCACCGGGTCTCGATGTGGTCGACGCTGTGACGGCTGGGCCCGGCTCGCTGTCCGAGCGGATGCACGTCAGCCAGTGGCAGATCGTCGTCGACGGGGTGTCCCCGCAGACGTTGCAGGCGGCCGTCGAGGCGTTCATGGCAGTGTCCACCGCGACCGTGACGCGCCTGACGAAGGACGGCCGCCGCGAACTCGACGCTCGGGGCCCCGTCATCCGGATGGGGGTTGTGTTGGCGGGTCGGACCGAGGACCGCCCGGCGTGTGGGATACTTGACGCAGTCGTAGCGCAGGTCAGCCCTGCGGTGCGGCCGGACGATGTGATGAGTGCGCTGCTCGTCGTCGCTGGCTTGGAACTCCCGGTGCCCATCAGGGCCACCAGGATGGCCCAGGGCCCGCTCGACGACGACGGGGTGCTCGGCGATCCGCTCGCGGTCGACCGGCAAGCCAGCCCGTCAAGGGTCGGCGCGCCCGGTGCGACGGGAACCGCACGTCGTTGAGACCGGCTCGACCTGGACCTCAACCGGGTCTGTGTTGAGCGAGACCCGCTTTGGCGGCGCCCGTACGGGGCGCCGTAACCCGACCAACTGGCACCTGAGTGGCCGCGTCGCACCCGCGAGTGCACGCGCCCGGGTGCCCGAGGAGACCACGTGGCTCAGATCGTGCCGCCCGAGAACACCGTCGAACTGCCCGCCCGGCTGCGGGTGCACGCGCTGGCCAGGCTGCTGGGGGTGACCAGCAAGGCCGTCCTGGCCGAATTGGCCATGATGGACGTTCCGGCTAGGAGCGTCCAATCCACCGTCGACCGCGACACCGCCGCACGGGTGCAGGCCGCGATCGCGCCCGCCGCGCCCCAGCCAGCCGACCCGCCTGAGCCGGCCACCGCACCTGAGCCCATCGTGGCCCCGTTGTTCATCGCGCCTGAGCCGGTCACCCCAGCGCCACGACGGCGCCGTGCCAGCCGGGCGGCATCGGCCCCCGACGAGGCGCCCATCGTCGAGCAGCCAGATGCCGAGCAGCCACACGCTGAGCCCACCGTTGCGGAGCTGGCCGGCAGTGAGCCGGCCGCCCGCCCGTCTCGACGCCGCAGGACGTCCAAGCCGGCCGCGCCCGACACGGCAGCTGCCCTTTCCCCCGCCGTGGACGTACCGGCCGATGACGCCACCGTCACCGACGACGGCCCCGACGACCAGCTCGGCGAGGACGGCCAGCCCAAGCGCCGCCGCCGGGGACGCCGTGGCCGAGGCCGGGGGCGGGGACCGGCCGGCGACAGCAGTGACAGCGGCGACGCCGACGGCAGCGGCCAAGAAGACAGCGCGCCGGCGACCGACGTCGCCGATTCGGCGGGTACGGATGGCGGCAGCAGCCAGGACAGCGCCGATTCGGAGACGCCCAGTGCCGATGGCGACGAGGACGGTGGCAGCCGTCGGCGTCGGCGTCGGCGTCGGCGTCGTCTGTCCGGGGACTCCGCCGACGGTGCCGACAACGAGACCCCCGACGACCCACCCAACACGGTGGTGCACGAGCGGGAGCCGCGGAGCCGGCGGGTCCGCGGCGCAGGGCGGGACAGCGGCGACGAGGTCCAGGGCATCACCGGTTCCACTCGGTTGGAGGCCAAACGCCAACGCCGCCGCGACGGACGAGATGTGGGACGTCGTCGCCCGCCCATCCTGTCGGAGTCGGAGTTCCTGGCCCGCCGGGAAGCAGTGGACCGGGTGATGGTGGTTCGCCAACACGGGGCGCAGACTCAGGTCGCGGTGCTCGAGGACGAGGTGCTCGTCGAGCACTTCGTCACCAGTGCAAACTCCGCCGCGATGGGCGGCAACATCTACCTCGGCCGGGTGCAGAACGTGCTGCCCAGCATGGAGGCGGCGTTCATTGACATCGGCCGAGGTCGCAATGGAGTGCTCTACGCCGGGGAGGTCGACTGGGATGCAGCCGGCCTGGGTGGCAAGGCGCGCAAGATCGAGCAGGCGCTGCACTCCGGGGACAGCGTGCTGGTGCAGGTGAGCAAAGACCCCGTCGGGCACAAAGGCGCCAGGTTGACCACTCAGATCAGCCTGCCCGGTCGGTTCCTGGTGTATGTGCCAGGCGGCGGATCCACCGGGATCAGTCGCAAGCTGGCCGACACCGAACGTAAGCGGCTCAAGGAGATCCTCAAGCGGATCGTGCCGGCGGAGGCCGGGGTGATCATCCGGACCGCATCGGAAGGGGTCAGCGAGGAAGAACTGGTGCGCGACGTTGCCCGGTTGCAAGCGCAGTGGGAGGTGATCTCCACCAAGGCGGCGGAGGCAACCGCTGCGGGCTCGTCGCAGCCGGTCGCCCTGTACGAGGAGCCCGACCTGCTGGTCAAAGTCGTCCGCGACCTGTTCAACGAGGACTTCTCGGCGCTGGTGGTTGCCGGCGAGTCGACCTGGGAGACGGTGGATGGCTACGTTCGCCACGTCGCGAGCGACCTATCGCCCAGGGTGCAGCGCTACAGCGGCGACGCCGACGTCTTCACCACCTACCGCATCGACGAGCAGCTGGCCAAGGCGATGGACCGCAAGGTGTGGCTGCCCTCCGGAGGGACCCTGGTCATCGACCGCACCGAGGCGATGACGGTGGTGGACGTGAACACCGGGAAGTTCACCGGGGCCGGTGGCAACCTGGAGGAGACGGTCACCCGGAACAACCTGGAGGCCGCCGAGGAGATCGTGCGGCAGATGAGGCTGCGCGACATCGGCGGGATGATCGTCGTGGACTTCATCGACATGGTGCTGGAGAGCAATCGGGACTTTGTGCTGCGCAGGCTCACCGAGTGCCTGGGCCGGGACCGCACCCGCCACCAGGTGTCCGAGGTGACCTCGTTGGGGTTGGTGCAGATGACCCGCAAACGGGTCGGTGCCGGTCTGATCGAGGAGTTCTCCACCCCTTGTGAGCACTGCCAGGGCCGTGGCGTCCTGCTGCAATCCGAACCTGTGGCCGGCGGCGGTGCTCGGTCGGAGGCAGCCGCGCCGCGCCGCGATCGCGGCGGTCGATCGGACCGGGCCGGTGCCGCGTCGCCGGTGGTCCTCGACCCCGGCCCGCTGGTGCGCACCACTGCGCCGGTGCCGGGGCCCAAGCCCCGTCCGGTGGTGGTCGCGACCGAGGAGTCAGAAGCTGTCGAGACCACCCCCGCCCAGCCGGCAGAGACCAGTGAGCCGGCGGAGACCACTGAGCCGGCGGAGACCACCGAGCAACAGCCGGTTCGACGCACCCGAGCAAGGCGGGCGTCGCGACCAGCAGCGGCACCCGAAGCGGCGCCGAGTGAACCGGCGCCGACTGTCGTCGTCGCGCCAGCGCCGGCCCTGGAGGAATCGCCGCAGCCAGAGGCCGTCCCCGCCCCACCGCGACGGCGTCGGGCTGCCGGCCGCCCCGCCGGGCCGCCGGTGCAGGAGTCGGCCTGAGGGGCACTCCGCGGTTTGACCGTGCCAGGCATCGGCCCGTAACCTCGAAGGGTCCGGTGGCCCTCAGGTGCGGCCGCGGCCGTTCATGACCCAGACCCGCGCACGACCCCCCGATCCTTGGGTGTCTGCGGTCCGAGTGCGACAGAGCAGGAGATCCACCCCGATGTACGCGATCGTGAAGACCGGCGGCAAGCAGTACAAGGTCGCCGAGGGTGACCTGGTCGAGGTCGAGAAGGTCGACGGCGCGCCGGGGTTCCAGGTCGCGCTACCAGCATTGCTGCTCGTGAACGGCACCGAGTTGACCACCGACGCCGATGCGCTGGCGCAGTTGTCCATCACCGGGGAGATCGTGGAGCACACCAAGGGCCCCAAGATCCGAATCCACAAGTTCAAGAACAAGACCGGCTACCACAAGCGCCAAGGGCACCGCCAGAAGCACACCGTGCTCAAGGTCACCGGCATCAGCAAGTAAGACCCTTCAGGAGGGACGTTCCATGGCTCACAAGAAGGGTGCTTCCAGCTCCCGAAACGGTCGCGACTCTAACTCTCAGCGCCTGGGCGTGAAGCGGTTCGGTGGCGAGGTTGTCAAGTCCGGTGAGATCATCGTCCGCCAGCGCGGTACCCACTTTCACCCCGGCGTGAACGTTGGCCGCGGTGGTGACGACACGCTGTTCGCATTGTCCGCGGGCGCAGTCGAGTTCGGGCGCAAGCGAGGCCGCAAGATGATCAACATCGTCCCCACCCCCGAGCTCGCCGGGGTCTGACCGCTGCCCAACCTGGAGGTCCTCGACAGCTCCGGCAGGAGGATCCACCATGTCCCGCTTCGTTGACCGGGTGCTGCTGCACGTCTCGGCTGGGGGCGGCGGCAACGGGTGTTCCTCGGTGCACCGCGAGAAGTTCCGGCCGCTGGGGGGGCCCGACGGCGGCAATGGGGGCCGAGGCGGCTCGGTTGTGCTGGTGGTCGACGACAACGTGCACACGCTGCTCGATTTCCATCACCACCCGCATGCCCAGGCCGAGCGCGGCAAGCAGGGGATGGGGGGCAACCGGGACGGAGCCCAGGGCACTGACCTGGAACTGCGGGTGCCCGACGGCACCGTGGTACTCGACAGCGACGGCCGCCTACTCGTGGACTTGGTGGGTGTAGGCACCCGGTTCGAAGCGGCACCCGGTGGCCGCGGTGGACTGGGCAACGCGGCGTTGGCGTCTCGGGCCAGGCGGGCCCCTGGATTCGCGCTGCTCGGCGAGGAGGGCGTGAGCCGGGACGTCGTGCTGGAGCTGAAGTCCGTGGCCGACGTCGGCCTCGTCGGGTTCCCTTCCGCCGGCAAGTCCTCGCTGGTGTCGGTGCTGTCTGCGGCCCGACCGAAAATCGCCGACTACCCCTTCACCACACTGGTGCCCAACCTGGGTGTGGTGACCGCGGGGGAGACGACGTTCACGATGGCCGACGTGCCAGGGTTGATCCCCGGTGCCAGCCAAGGGCGGGGTCTCGGCCTGGAGTTCCTGCGGCATCTGGAACGCTGCGCGGTGCTGGTGCACGTGGTGGACTGCGCCACCCTGGAACTCGGGCGCGACCCGCTCTCCGACATCGACGCGCTGGAAGCCGAACTGGCCGCCTACCGTCCCGCCCTGTCCGGCGATTCCACCCTGGGCGAGCTCGCCCTGCGCCCGCGGGTGGTGGTGCTCAACAAGGCGGATGTGCCGGAGGCAGCCGAACTGGCCGAGCTGATCACCCCCGAGTTGGCGGCGCGGGGTTGGCCGGTGTTCACCGTTTCTGCCGCGACCCATCTGGGCCTGCGCTCGCTGACCTTCGCGCTGGCCGCGGCGGTGCGCGCCTACCGCGTCGCGAACCCGCCCCCGGCTCCTACGCGCACCGTGCTGCGGCCAGTGGCAGTGGACGACACCGGGTTCTCCGTGTCTGCCGACCCGGATGTGGCGGGTGGGTTCGTCGTCCGCGGGTCCCGGCCGCAGCGTTGGGTCAAGCAGACCCAGTTCGACAACGACGAGGCGGTGGGATACCTGGGCGACCGGTTGGCGCGCCTGGGGGTGGAAGACGAGCTGGCCAAGCGCGGTGCCGTACCTGGCTCGCCGGTACGGATCGGTGACATCACCTTCGAGTGGGAGCCCTCCACCCCGGCGGGTATCGCACTGACCCGCACCAGCCGGGGAACCGACCCCCGTATCGACGCCGTCGATCGGATCGGTGCCGCCGAACGCAGAGTCGCGCACCGGGTGCGGCGCGGCCTGGACGTCGAGGGCATGGACTGAGGTGACTGCGCGCGGTGCGGTGAGCGCCGCTCGCCGTCTGGTGGTCAAGGTGGGATCGTCGGGCCTGACCAGCCTGGCCGGTGGGCTGGACCCGGCCCGCCTCGACCGGTTGGTCGACGCCATCGCCAGCCGGGTCGCCACCGGATCGGACGTGGTGGTGGTGTCCTCAGGGGCAATCGCGGCGGGTTTGGCACCACTTGGCCTGAGCCGCCGCCCTCGGGACCTGGCGACTCAGCAGGCTGCGGCCAGCGTGGGCCAGCTGGTCCTCGCGCAGGCGTGGAGCGCGTCCTTCGCCCGGCACGGGCGCACCGTCGGGCAGGTGCTGCTCACCGCCGAGGACATCAGCCGCCGCAGCAACCACCGCAACGCCCAGCGCACCATCGACCGGCTGCGTGCCCTTGGCGTGGTCCCGCTGGTCAACGAGAACGACACCGTCGCCACCCACGAGATCCGTTTCGGCGACAACGACCGGCTGGCCGCCCTAGTTGCCCACCTGGTCGGCGCCGATGCCCTGGTGCTGCTCTCCGACGTGGCCGGCCTCTACGACGGCGACCCCCGCCGCACCGCGGCCACCCTGGTGCGTGAGGTCGGCGGCGACGCGGACCTGGTCGGGGTGCGTGCGGGCACCGGGGGTTCGTTGGGCACCGGGGGCATGGTGTCGAAGTTGTCTGCTGCCCGGTTGGCGGCTGACGCCGGGGTGCCGGTGTTGCTCGCCGCCGCCGCCGACGCCGCTGCCGCGCTGGGCGACGCCGAGGTGGGCACGGTGTTCGCGGCCCGCGCAGTTCGCCTGTCGGCTCGCCGGTTCTGGGTTCGTTACGCGGCCGACGCCGCGGGATCGCTGCGCCTGGATGCTGGTGCGGTGCGGGCCGTGGTCGGTGATCGGCGCTCGTTGCTGTCGGCCGGGGTGACCGGGGCGAGCGGGCAGTTCGATGCCGGTGACGTCGTGGAGCTGATCGACCCCAGTGGCGAGCTGGTGGGTCGGGGGGTGGTGGCCTTCGACGCGGTCGAGCTCGTCAGCATGATCGGTCGTTCCTCGGCGGATCTGCCGGTGGACCTGCGCCGCCCGGTGGTGCACGCCGACGACCTGGTCCCCAACCGCAACGCAGCGTACTGTCGAACGCATGAGCGATAATTCGACCGGCGACGTCAGCCAGAACCCTGAGAAGGATCCCAGCAGCTGGGTCACCGGCGACGAGCCGATCACCGGTCCGCAGCGCAGCTACCTGGGGACGCTGGCCCAGGAGGCCGGGGTCGATGTGCCTGAGGACCTCAGCAAGGCCAAGGCTTCGGAGATGATCGACGAGCTGCAGGCCAAGACCGGCCGGGGGCAATAGCTCTCAGACCGTCGCAGCGAGCGCGAACGGCAGTACCGCGTCAGCGCCGGCCGCGCGGAGTTCCCGCCCGGCGACGGCCAGCGTCCACCCGGAGTCGACGCGCTCGGTGACCAGCAGCACCGGTCCGTGCACGGCGGTCAGGTCAGGCGGCTGCCACGAGCCCACCAGGGCCGCCACTCGGTGCGCGGAGTTCGCCGCCTGCACCGCGGGGTGATCGGGCCGGCGGGTCAGGGTGCCCAGATCGGTGAGGTTGCCCAGCCGGGCCAGCGCGGCCACCACGCTGCGCACCAGGACCGGGTGGGTGACCGACTCCAACCCCAGCACACTGCCGGGACGCTGCGCCCATCGCCACGACGCGAGTACCGCCACGCACGCCTGCAGCAGCGCCTCGTCGGCCGCGCCGTCTGGGCGCTGCAGCACGGTACGCAGCCGCTGCCCCCAGCCCAGGTCGGTCAACCGGCCCACCGCTCGACCCGGCTCGGCACCGGCGGTGATCTTGCCCGCGAGCGTTACCCCGAGCCGTGCCATGCCGGTGGGCCACTGTTTGCGCTCAGGCAGGTCCACCCCCGGGCGGTCCAACCGTTGCCGGGCCGCGGCGAGCGCACCCGGGTCCACCGCACTCGACCACCGCGACCCGGTGCACCGGTCACAGCGCCCGCATGCCCAGCCCGCCACCAGCTCGGGGTCGTCCAACTGGGTGCGTAGGAACGCCATCCGGCAGCCGGGGTTGCTCGCGTAGTCCAGCACCGCCCCTTGCTCGGCGTTGCGGGCGTGGGCCAGGCGGGTGTAGCGGTCGGTGTCGTACGTCCAGTCCGCCCCGGTGGCCGTCCACCCGCCGCGCACCCGTTGCACCGCGCCGTCCACGTCGAGGACCTTGAGCACCATCTCCAGCCGGTTACGCCCCAGGTCCACCAACGGTTCCAGCCCGGCGGTCGACAGTGGTCGGGTGGCGCCGGACAGCGCCGCGAGCACCGCCCGCACCACATGTTCGGCCGGGAATGCCAGGGAACCGAAGTACGCCCAGATCGCCTGATCTTCCGCGGCCGGCAGCAGCACGACCTCCGCCCGGTCGGTGGCCCGCCCGGCCCGCCCGACCTGCTGGTAGTAGCTGATTGGGCTGGCCGGGGCCCCGACGTGTACCACAAAGCCCAGGTCGGGTTTGTCGAAGCCCATCCCCAGCGCCGAGGTGGCCACCAGCGCTTTCACCCGGTTGGCCAGCAGGTCCGCCTCGGCCACCTCGCGCTCGGCGGGGTCGGTGCGTCCGGTGTAGGCCGCCACAGCGTGACCCTGCTCGGCGAGCAGCCCGGTCAGCTCCTGCGCCTGGGCCACCGTGAGGGTGTAGATGATCCCGGAACCGGGCAGCTCGGCGAGATGCTGGGCTAGCCACGCCGCGCGGTGCGGGCCGGGAACGTCGACCACGGACAGGTGCAGCGACAGCCGGTCCAATCCACCTCGCAACACCACGGTGTTCTGCTGGCCGGCACCCACGCCGAGTTGGGCGGCAACGTCGGCCACCACCCGGTCGTTGGCGGTGGCGGTAGTGGCCAGCACCGGCACCCCGTCGGGCAGGTCCGCCAGCAGGGTGCGGATGCGGCGGTAGTCGGGGCGGAAGTCGTGGCCCCAGTCGGACACGCAATGCGCTTCGTCCACCACCACCAGGCCGGCGTCGGCGGCCAGGCTGGGCAGCACCTGCTCCCGGAAGTCGGGGTTGTTCAGCCGCTCCGGGCTGACCAGCAGCACGTCCAGCTCACCGGCGGCCACCTGGGCGCGGACGTCGTCCCACTCGGTGATGTTGCCGGAGTTGATCGTTGCCGCACGGACCCCGGCCCGCTGTGCGGCAGCCACCTGGTTGCGCATCAGCGCCAGCAGCGGGGAGACGATGACCGTGGGCCCGGACCCGTTGGCCCGCAGCAGTTTTGCGGCGATGAAGTAGACGGCGGACTTACCCCAGCCGGTGCGCTGTACGACCAGGGCGCGGCGGCGGTGCACCACCAGGGCCTCGATGGCCGTCCACTGGTCGGTACGCAGCACGGCGGACGGTCCCGCAAGCTCGCGCAGCAGGGCCTCGGCGTCGGTGCGTAGGTCGGTGGTGGGTGGGGTAGGGGCAGTCACGGTGCCCATGGTGCCCCGGTGGTCTGACACCCCGCTCTCCTCCGCGCACCCCGGCCCTACCCTGCAGTGGTGACCACCAGCACCGACGCTCGGCGCGAGGCCGTGCACGACGCCGCCCGCCGCGCCCGGGTCGCCTCCCGTGCCCTGGCCCTGCTCAACCGGGCTACGAAGGACGCCGCGCTGCACGCCTGCGCTGATGCGGTGCTCGCCGCCGCACCAGAGGTGTTGGCGGCCAACGACGCTGACCTGCAGGACGGCCGCATGGCGGGGCTGAATGACGGGCTGGCGGACCGGTTGCGACTCACCTCCGCGCGGCTGGACGGCATCGCCGAAGGTCTGCGTCAGGTGGCCGGGTTGGCCGACCCGGTAGGGGAGGTGGTGCGTGGGTCGACACTGGCCAACGGGATCCGGCTGCGCCAGCTGCGGGTGCCCCTGGGGGTGGTCGGCATGGTCTACGAGGCGCGTCCCAACGTCACCGTCGACGCCGCCGGTTTGGCGCTGAAGTCCGGCAACGCGGTGCTGCTGCGGGGGTCCTCCTCGGCGGCGAAGTCCAACACCGCTCTGGTCGCGGCACTGCGTCAGGCGCTCGCGCAGCAGGGGCTGCCCATGGACGCCGTGCAGCTGCTCGACGCTACCGACCGGGCCACCGTCACCCACCTCATCCAAGCCCGCGGCCTCGTCGACGTGGTCATCCCGCGCGGGGGCGCCGGGCTGATCGAAACCGTCGTTCGCGACGCCACGGTGCCCACCATCGAGACAGGTGTCGGCAACTGCCATCTTTACGTGCACGCCGCGGCCGATCTCGACATGGCCCGCCGCCTGGTGCTCAACGCCAAGACCCGGCGGGTCAGCGTCTGCAATGCACTGGAGACCGTGCTGGTGGACGCCGCCCTCGCGAATAGTGCAGTGCCGCAGCTTGTTTCGGCGTTGCAAGCGGCCGGCGTCCGAGTGCACTCCGACGTCGACCGCGCCGATGTGCCGGGGCTGGTCCCGGCCACCGACGCCGATTGGGGCCAGGAGTATCTGTCGATGGATGTGGCGTTGGCTGTGGTGGCGGACCTCGACGCCGCGGTCGCGCACATCCAGCGATGGGGCACCGGGCATACCGAAGCCATTGTCACCACCGATCTTGCTGCGGCGCACGAGTTCACCACCCGGGTGGACGCCGCCGCGGTGATGGTCAACGCCTCCACCGCGTTCACCGACGGTGAGCAGTTCGGCTTCGGCGCCGAGATTGGCATCTCCACCCAGAAGCTGCACGCCCGCGGGCCGATGGGGCTGACCGAGCTGACGTCGACCAAGTGGGTTGCCTGGGGTGACGGGCATACCCGCGACTGGACCGGTCGCCGGGCAAAGCGCCGTGCAGCGGTGGGTGGTCATGCTGCTTGCTGTACCCAGCCGTGGGGTCCGAGGGTGCGGCCGTCGGTGAGGCGCAGGTTTTGGTGGTCGTCGTGTAGGTAGTGATGATCTTGTTCGCAGAGGGGCACGGTGTCGTTGAGTGCGGTGGTTTTGGTGGTGGCGAAGAGTTCGGCGTGGTGGGGGATGAGTCGGTGTCCGCTGTGGGGTCCGCGGGTGCAGCCGGTGGCGGCGCAGTGTCCGCCCCATTTCAGGTGCAGGATGGTGCGTTCGAGGGCGGTGGCGGTGCGGGAGGTGTGGCTGGCTTCGATGACGCGGTGGTGGGCGTCGAGGACGAAGCGGGTGAAGGTGCTGGTGCACAGGGTGGTGCGGGTTTGGGTGCGGGACCAGGGGGCACCGGAGGTGGCCCGGGCGGGGAGTGCCCCGGGGACGCCGTGGAGGTAGTCGAGGCTGACGGTGATGCCGATGTGGGGGGTGGCTTTGTCGCGGGTGCCGAGGCCGCCGGTGTCGAGCAGGGTACGTAGCCCGGCGCGGAGGGCGTCGTGGTGTTGTTGGCGGCGGTTGCGGGGTCGGGCTAGGGGTCGGGGCCAGTCCTGGGGGTGCAACTCGGCGAGGTGTTCGGCGTCGGGGTGGGTGGCGGCGGCCCGGTAGGCGTTGGTGTCGGTGGGGTTGCCGGGTCCACGGCTTGTTGGGCCAGGAGCAGGGTGTGCAGGAGTTCCCCGGTTTCGGTGTCGAGTTGACCGTGAAGGTTCCACCCGGAGCCGGTGGGGTTGCGGTGCAACTGTAGGCCGGCTTCGTTGTCGGCGCGTCGGGCGCGGGCCTCGTGTTGGGCGGGCAGCAGGGCGTCGAGCAGCAGGGCGAGGCTGCTGGGCAGTAGGCCCGGTGGGCAGCGTTGCGCGAAGTGCACCAGGGCCGCTTCCAGGGCAGCGACCTGGGTGGGGGCGGTGGTGAGGAGGTGTTCGAGGTCGGCGCGGAGTTGGGTGTGGGCGGGGTCGGTGGCGGGGATGCCCCCGGTGTGTTCGGCGAGCAGGGTGGTGATGCCGTCGACGCACAACCCCGTGCAGGACCGCATCCGCGGGCAGGTTGTCGATGAGCCCGTCGGGGCGGTCCAGGAACACCCGGGCTTTGGTGACGGCGGCGGCGACCGCGGCGGCCGCCGTGGTGGACAGCCGCCCACCGATCAACTCGGCCCTGGTGGTGGGCACCGACTGCAGGCGGCGGCCCAGGGCCACGTCTTGGCGGGTGAGCCCGGGGATGGCTTGGGCGGCGACCCAGGCGTTCGTGGTGGGGGTGTCGTCGAGGTGGTAGAGCTGACGGGTCTGCACGTCAGCTAACGCCCGGGCCCCCAGAGCCCGCAGTTGTTCCCCGACGGCCAGCAGCAGCCGGGTGCGTTCCAGGGCGACCGGGCCGGGCAGGTCGGCGGGTTCCTGCTCGGCCAAGCACGCCACCACCGACACCAACTGGGCGTCCAGCGAACCCGGCGGCAACGCACGCACCACGGTCGAACCCGACACCGCACCCACCCTCTTGTACTAGAACGTATGTTCTGGGTATCTGCTTAGGTGAAGTAGGGGTTGGATTCGGGTTTCAAGAGGGCCTGCAGGGGCTGGGGTCCGGTCTCGACTGCCTGCTGCAGGAGCCGGTAGAACAGCAGTCCGCGGCTGCTGG
>JAABUS010000470.1_pt1 | contig 102201 bp, 11 predicted proteins | sample 5560161 | NCBI WGS metagenome assembly JAABUS01 (sample SAMN10711885, study PRJNA513376) | rock metagenome | isolation source: Antarctica rocks | place: Antarctica: Victoria Land, Trio Nunatak nord | collected 2016-01-04
ATATTAACAAAAATTAAATTAATTTTTTAAAGAAAATTAATATTAAAATTTAGTTATTGTTTTTTTAAAAATTTCTGTTAAGCTTAAATTTTATATTGTTACAAATATATAATATTTTTCATTTTAAATAAAGAAAATTAGAAAGAATTTTATAGAGTTTTCTAGTAAAGATTGTTTTTATTAAAAAAAAAATATATATTATATTTGAAAAAACTTAGAACTTTTGTTTTTTATTAAAATAATTATTGCTAGACAAAAGATAGCAGTTAGACAGACAAGACAAAGCAAGCAACTAAACAAGATAGAAAGACACGCAAGTAAACAAGACAAATATCTATAGTAATTGTAAAAGTAATTGTCTAAGAACTAAGCTAACAATCGAGTTATACTTAATTGTTCGAAAGCAGACGTTATCGATAGACGTCAAACATTCTCTTGTTATTTAACAAGAATATTAGACACAAATCTTGTAATATATATTCTTCTTAAAAGAAAAAATACTAATACTTTTGTTATATTGTATTTTTTACGTTATTTAATTTCTAGACTTAACTATTATTTTATTAAAACTTTAACAGCCTAATCAATAGAAACAAATTTGTTGTTTTTATTTATTTGAGTATTATATTTCTAAATAGTCTTAATTTAATTCTTCTTAATATTTAGTTTATTATAGAACTTCTTGTTATACTAACAATAAATATCTTTTTTTGTATTTAAGTATATTTTGTTTATATTAGTTGTTGCAAAGTTGTTCTAAAAACTATTTTTAAGTAATTCGACAATCTTAATAATCTAAACTAATTTATTAGCAAATTCGACAATATTCTTAAGAAGTGTATAGATATCGATTTTAACAATAGAGTCAAAAATAGTATTGCAATTATCTTATATAGTTTAAAAATATACTATTGTTTTGTTCGAGTTATTTGTTATTTTGTCTAATAAATATTTAGCAACTATTGCAAAACAAATTGTCTAACAATTAGTAATAGAGATATCTATAAACTTAGTAGTATTTGCAAGTCTAATAATTGTATTTTTGCAAATTAATTTGTTTTTTAAATTTAATATTTAACAAATAGTTTCTATCTTAATTTTCGACTTTTTTGTATAGCATTTTAGCAACTTTAAATCTCGAGAAACAAACAATAAAACAAGATCAAAAAAATATTTCTCTTAATTAAAATCGAAATTAATTTGTCTATTTTTATAATCGAAATCAAATATTTACAAAATAATATTATTGTTTTGAATAAAATATAATCGATATTTGTTTTTTGCGTTTTTTGCACTCTTAATAAAGCTGCGCTTTAATATTTAATTGCTTAACAAACTTCGATTAATATAATCTTTCTATTAGAGTTGTTTGTCTTAAAAATTTTCTTGTAATATAAATTTAAAGATTGATTGTCTTTTATAATAAGATTTAAAACAAATTTGCAAGTTTTATAATTTATAAAAATTTAGTTTTTTTTTCAAAAGTAACAACTTGTTAAAGTATATTAGTATCTAATAAAATATAATACTATATATAAAATTCTTTATTTTAGTTGTTTTGTATTTTTTTTGCAAATCGACAATTTAAATAGATTAAACACTAATATTGTTTTACAATTTTTTTTTAAAAATATTAATAGTATCTATAGACACAAAGATAGACTCTAGAAATATACGTAATATATAAATATTGTTATTTTTATCAAAAATTGCAAGTTATAGAAAAAAGCTCTTGTGTATTGTAATATTAACGCAAACAATATAACTTATATTATAATCGATAAAATATATATAACTTAATAAATAGCTAAAATAATTATCAATATCTATTTTTCTATTAAATTAAAATAAAACAATATCTATTTTAATTATTTTTGCGCTCAAAATCTTTTTTTTAGAAATTAGATAGACAAAAAATATATTATTGTTTTTGCAAAATATAACTATAATAAGATAGCTATTAAATATAAATATCTTACAAATAAGTTGCTCGATATCTACTATAGTATATTTTTCGAAAAAATTGTATTTAATCTTAATATTTTCTAGACTTAGTTTGTTGTTTTTTTATTTAATTAAATTATTATTATCTTGCTAATTTAGAGTATTCGCGAGATTATTTTTAATTGTTTGATTAACAACTTTGTATTCGCAAGCTTTTGCAATATTTTAACTAAAATAAAAGTTCTTGTTTTTTTTGTCGAAAACTATATTAATTGTTTGTTAGATAATAGCAATAAACAAACAATCTTGCAATACAATAGCAATAATAAAGATACTATTGTTGATAATATAAAAATAGTAGCTAACAATAGTAAGCAAAAATACGTATTAATAGAATTAAAGATAATAAGCTTTAGTAATATTGTTAATATTAGTATTAATTATATTAGTATTCTAATAAATTGTATTTTATAACTAAAACTTGTAAAGCATCTACTATAAATAAACAATAAATTATAATTGTTTAATATTATATCTAAACAAGTAGTTTACTGTTATTAATTCTTAAATATTAACAACAACAATATTAAGATAATATTCGAACATTGTTGTTTTTCTTATTGTTTCTGCTACTTTAGACAATCGATTGCGCTTTTTTAACAATATTATAAGAACAACAATATCTATCAAAGATATCGAGACAACTACTTCAAATATTGTAATAGTTGTTTTAGAACATCTTATAGTAGAGAAAATAAATATTTTATATTTTGTTTTGTAGTTACTAACAAGATCTACAAAATTATCTAGTAGATTCTTGCTATATTATTGATTTTACTTAGTATTGTAGTTCTTTTATTAAACAAGATATTTTAAAATAAAATAATCTTGCTTATATTAATAAATATAATATTTAATAAAAACTTTAATTTTGTAAAAATACTATTCAATATTTAATTTAATAATAGTTTTCGAATAATCTAATTTTAAACAATTATACAAATTTTTATTGTCTAATACTAACTTACAATAGACAATAAATATAACTAAATAAATTTTTTAATCTATTGAAAAATTTAATTTGTATATTAGATTGTCTTTTTGTTTAAAAATCTTAAAAAATTTAATATATTAAATAGACAACTTAAACAGTTTAACAAACAACAAAAAATAATTTTTGTAAAAACAAAGATATATTATATTGTTTACAAAAAGCTCGATAGATTTGTAATATCTATTATATATTGTTTTAATTACTATATTAGTTTATACAATTATTGCTTCTATTTTAAAAATATTAACAATCTTCTTTTGCAATTAATCTATCTAAATATTGTTAAATCTAAAAAAAAACAAAAAGTTATATATTTTAAAGTTTATAATTATTTTATTTAATAATAGTTCGATAGATATACTAAACAAATTATTAAAACAAATACAAAATATAGACACAAAAAATATTTAATTTAGATTAGAGTTGCTAATTGCTATATATTGCAAAACTATTTTAATTGTTTAATTTATTTGTTTACTTTGTTTGTTTGTTTGCAAATAGTATACTATTAAGATTAGAAACTAAATTTTTAGCTTCTAAAATATAGTTGTTTAAAATTTAGATATAAATTTGCAATCTCTATTATATACAAGCGCTCTTAGAATTTTTCAATTAACAAAATTGTTAAAAAGAATACTTGTTTAGTTTGCTACAATATAAATTGTTTTATCAATTAAAACAATTACTTTTTTAAAAAATTGCAAATTGCTATTAAAATAGTATCGAAATTCTAATATAGCAAAAACTTTAGAACAAAATCAATGTATATTGTATAAAAAGATACAAAAAAATTCAAAATTAAATTGAAACTTTTATATAGTTAATATTGTTTAATTTAACAAAAATTGTATTTTTGACAATAAGTAATATATTAATACAATTAAGAGACAAACTTGCAAAAATAAAAGTTAACTATTATTGTCTTATAAATATAAATAAAGTTAATATAACTATTTATATTATATATTTGATAAAAAAAAATTGTCTTAAATTTCTTAAACAAATACAATTTCTTGCAATTTGTATAGTCTATAAAATAGAATAAGTTATTTTTTTTAAAAAACTAAATATTAGAAGATATAGATAATTTTCGAATTGTTATTAGAATTTCTGTTTACTTAATAGATTTAATATATATCTTAAAGAAGTTTTTTTTTAAAGATTTTACTTATTTAAATAAGACTCGAGTAAAATAAGACTATTTCATTAGTTGTATTTTAATCGATTAAATTTTTTTTTTAAAATTTGTCGCATTAACTTAGTTATAGTTTGTATATTTGTTGCAAAGTTGTTTATCTTATCTAAAATTAATAATTTGTTTTTATTATATTTATCTTTAAATACAAGAAGTCTAAACAATATATTCGAAACTATATGTAATCTTTTTGCACAATAATATATATTAAATAAAAATTGTAAAAGATATTAAGAAATACGCACAAAACAAAAATTAAACTTGTTAGTTAATAAAAAAAACAATATAGTTTGTCTAACAATACTTATTGTAGTTAAGTAATTAGTATAGACTATAGTAAATTTCTTAATTGCTTCTACTAGATATCTAGTCTTTTATATTGTTTATACAAGATAAGTTACTTCTATTTTAGTTAATTAATAATTTATTTCGACAAAGCTTAGAATTTTAAACAAAAACAAAATATACTAAATATTGTTTTATCTAAAGTTGTTGCTAATCGAATTGTCTTTAATATAATATATCTCGATATTAAATTTGCGCTTTTTAAAGATATTTAGATCTATATACAAACAACAATTGTTGTTAAAATAAATTAAGAAATTCGAAACTATTAAAAATTGCTATAGTTAATAGAAGAATTAAAGAAAAATAAACAAATATCTAGTATATATATTTCTTAAATATATCTTTTGTTTTTGTTTATTAATAGTAGAAAACTCTTTTAGAAAGCAAGTTTTTTTTGGTTGTAAAATATTAATTTGCTAAATATATTAAACAATTTTGTTTTTTTTAATAATTAACAAGATTAAAATAGATTTTAAATATTTTTTAATTTTTAGAAAATCTAATTGTCTTAATAACAACAATATACTTTTTAATAATAGACAAATTAAAGATATTTACTTTTTGCTCTAGCAATATAATACTAGAATAGTTAAGATAGATTTTTTTAAAACTAAATATAATATTTAGTAAGACTAATTTGTCGAACAACTAAGTAAAATAAACTAAATATATATTAAACAATTGCAAGAAAACAACAATATTATTAATATAAATATAGTAGAACTCTCTAAATTAACAAAGTTCTCTATTTATTATTTGTTAAATATAGATAAACAAATTTTTAAATTCTATAATAGCAATATTAAGTTGTTTCTTGTTTTAGTAGATAATAAAGAAAAACTTGTATTTATCTTTTAATACAATTAAGAATTGTAAAAAGAAAATTAATTTGTTTATCAAACTTATATATTTACAATTACAAATCTAAACTATAATATTAGTTTAAACAAATATCGAATATCTATTTGTAGTAATTAATCTATTTAGTTTGCAAATATTAGTTATTACTTAATACTTTCGAATTTTGTCTAACAAGATTTGTTAAACTACAAAAGCAAAAAATTCGAACAACAAAAATTTAATCGATTATATTATCTTGTTTTAAATATATAATTTGTCGGATTCTTTATCAACTATCTTGCAATTGCACTTTTTTAAAAAATAAATTTTGTATTTTATTTTCGATACTAATATAGAATTTTAGTTGTTTTTTAATAAAATCGACAATTAGTCTTTTTTAACAAAATTAACGGTTTTATTAATATTTTTTTACAAAATACGCAAATCTATTACAAGATACTAAAGCGTAATAATTTTGTTTAAATTGTTATAGATATAAACGCTATTAATTAGATTTGTTTAATAGCTATTACTAAATATATTAATCTTAATATTTTTTTTAGTTGTTTAGCTCTCTTTGTCAAAGTTAATTTAATAACAATTCTGCTTCTTAAACTCTAGCAAACATTTAAATATTGCATACTATAAAATATAAAAAAATATCAAATAATTGTTACAAATATATACAAAAGATATCTTTTTGTTTGCAATATAAAAGTAAGTATCGAACAAAATTAATTTAAAAATATAGTTTTTGTTAGACAAAATATTGTCTTGTACAATTACTAAAATTTTCAAAACAGAATAGATAACAATTACAAAACTTTTTTCGATCTTAATAATTTGTTTTACTTTAATATTGTTTTTTAATTTTATTTCTAATTTTGTTTTTAAATTTCGACAACTTTTAATAATTAGTTTGCATTTGTTTGCGTTAACAGCTATATATTTGAAATTTATAATATCTATTTTAAGCAACAACTTTGTTTTTAGATTTTTTATAATATAAACTTTTCGACAAAAATAAGCAATAGCTATCTTGCTATCTATTTTGTCTTAAAATATATTAAGAATTAAAGATAATTATTAATTAGATATTTGTTATCTTTAATATTACGCATAAATACAATAATACTAAACTATTTTGTAAGATACTTTAGTCTTAAATTACTAAAGAAGTTATTATCGATTAATAATATAGTATACTTGCTGTCGATACAAACAATATAAAAAATATCTTTCTATAAAAATATTATTTAATATATTGTATAGTATTAATATCTAAAAATTAATTTATTCTAATATAGTAATAGAGCGTCTAACTTAATTTGTTCTAAATCTATAAAATGTATCTTAATAAAAACAAAATTAATATAAAATATCTTAGTAAACTTTTAATAATATATTTTGTTATATTTGTTTTCAATATACTAAAAAAGCTTGTTTCTTAATAAAAAAATCAAAATATAGTTTTTGTATTTAAAAGATAATAAAAGAGATATTTATATTAATTTAATATATATTGTATTTGTCTAATATATTGTTTTCTATAACAAGTTAACTATATAAACAACTACTAATATTTTTTTCTTAATATAGTATATTTCTTCGAACTAATTGTTAGCAATATAATATGCTATTGTACTTGTATATAAATTGCTATAGTAACTTGTAAAATCTTTGAAAAATATAGAATAGTAGATAGACTCTATATATTTTGCAAAATTTGTATAATATATTGTTATAACAAAAATTTAATAAATTTTTATTTGTTTATAGTTATTTTAATAGTTATTGCGATAATTTTTGCAATATTTATTTTAATAGCTATTTTAACTTTGTTGCGTATTGTTCTATCTATTTTTTATTTTCTAATTTTGATAGTAAAAGTTTTTGTTCTAACTATCTATAAAAGAATCTATTGTTGTTATAATTGCAAATTTTGTAAAAGATTTTAATATTTAAAGCTATTATAATATTTGCTAAATTAATTGACAAAACTACTTATTAAAATCTTGCAAATTTTGTATAGATTGTCTAAAATATTTATAATTAACAAAATATTGTCGAAAAGAATATATATAGTCGAACTACTAATAGAAAAATATACAAAAAAAATAGATTAAACAAGATATATATAATATAGATTAATAAATAGTTTGTTCTTTTAACTATTTATTTAATCAATTTAAATTTTGCTAATTAAAGCAATAGACAAATATTATTTTTTATATTTTGTATTTTGTATCAAGTTTCTTAATAAAGTTCTAAAATAATATATTAACAATAGATATACTAACAATAGAATACAATTTTATCTTAAATTAATTTTATATTCAAATTAATTGTCTCTAAATTTCTTCGATATTTGTCGACTATATATAAAAAATAATTTTTTGTAAATATTTTATAATTTTTTGTTTGTTTTTAATATTTTTAACAATAAAGATCTCTAATATTAATTTGTTAAGTATTTTGCTAATTTTTATCTTAAAGCAATTCTACAATTTATTAATAAAATTTAAAAAAAATAGACTTCGAAATATTTGTTATTTAAAGTTGTCTATTTTTTTAAGATACTATATTATAGCAAAGTTATAAAAACAAAGAGAGAGATTGTTCTAAACAACAACTTTGTCAACAATATATATATAATTATTTATATATTCGACAAATATAAAGACTTCTTTGTATATTGTTTTCTTATAGACAAAAATAATATTGTTTAATTTGTAGCTATCTAAAATATCTAAATAAAAGAAGTCTAAATTAAATATCTTAAATCGACTAGAAAATAAATTTGTATTGTTTTGTAAAAATATATTAAAGTATCTAGAAATACAATAATAATTAGTTAATTTATCTTAAGACAAATATTATATCTATTCTACTAAAAAATGTTAATTTTTTATATATAATATAGTTTGCAATTAATCTAGATCGAAGTTTGCAAAAAATTAAGTTTGCTTAAAAATTGCAAAATTAAATTAAGAGATTAAAGTTTGCTCAAAGATTGCAAAATTAAATTGCAAAATTAAAGTTTGTTTAAAAATTGTAGAATTAAATTGTAAAAACAAAGTCTATTTAAAAATTGCTAAATTAATTTAAATATTAAAAGACTATTAAACAAGTTTTTGCTACTATTGTAAATCTATATTATTAAATATAATTGTATTTGACTAAATTGTTTTCGACTATAAAATATTGAGTTCAATATTTTGTTATTAATCGAACTAAATATATTGTTTAGCGTTAAATAAGTTAAATAGCTATAAATTGTATAATTGTACAACAAAATCAAATTAATTAAACTGTTGTTATTTACTTTGCAAAAAATTGTTAAAATATAAATTTATTATTTTGAATCTATTATTTATTTCGAAACTTGTTTAACTACATTTAAATTAATAACAACAATTTATATTATTGTTTTTAAGAGAAAAAACTTGCCCTTAACAATATAGATTGTTAATATTTGCTGATATATTTTTGCGCAATTTATTGTTGTTTAATTTGTTAGTCTTGTTGTTTTTTAATCTATTAAAAAAACTAATTATTAATTGTTTAAATAAAAACGCAGACAAGATAGAAAATACAAATAAAAAAACAAATTTTAAAATATTTAAAAATATAAATCTATACTAAATAACAAAAACTTTGTCGAGATACTCTAAAACAACAATCGAATTAAAAAACTTTAGACTTAGAATATTATTAAAATAGATATTTAGATATCTTTAATCAAACTATTTGTCTTAATATTTAAATAACTATTTTGCAAACAACTCTAATAATATTTTCGAGATAATATTGTCTAATATAGAAGATAGTAATATCTTCGAAGTAACAATATTAACTACAATAGATTGTAATATTTTTAAAATCTAATAATTAAAAACAATAGACAATAATATCTCTATTAAAGACTTGTTATAAGTTGCGACAAACAATAATTTCTTTGTAAAAACTTTGTTGCTAATTGTATTAAATAAAGTTGTTTGTTGTATTCTTTCGAACTTATTAACTATTTATTTAAGTAGAATCTTGTCAATTGTCTATTTAGCTAATTAAATTTGCTTATTTTTATTAGACTAAACAAATTAAGTAAATCGATAAGTTCTATCTATAAATTTAAGTAAAAATAAATGGAACAAAAATTTAAAAAACTTTTTAGCTCTTTGTCTAGTTAATTTACTAATATAAGAGATATATTGATACTTAATAGTACAAAATTGCAAAATTTGATAAGAAAGAGCACAAAGAATAGAATTAGTTAGTTTAATTGAAAAAAATATTTTAATACAATTAGATAGATATCTATATAAGATAGACAAATATTAACTCTAATTTAATAATCTAGTATTTAATAATTGCAAAAGATAGACAAATATTAACTCTAATACAATAATTCGATATCTAATAATTGTAGAACGCAAACAAATACTAACTTTAATACAATAATTCGATATTTAATAAATACAAAATACAAATTAATAACAACTCTAATATAGTAATTTAGTATCTAGTAATAAATGCAAAACTAAATAGAAGAACTAACAATTAATATTGTTTGTCTAAATTAAATAGACAATTAACTCGAATTGTTAATTAAAACTACTATTTGCTAAACAAAAAATAGTAGTTAGACAAACAAGACAAGACAAACAACTAGATAAAATAAAAAGACACGCAAGTAAACAAGACAAATATCTATAATAGTTGTAAAAGTAATTGTCTAAAAACTAAGCTAACAATCGAGTTATACTTGATTGTTCGAAAGCAAACGCTATCGACAGACATCAAATGTTCTCTTGCTATTTGGCAAGAGTATCAGGTACAAATCTCGTAACAATTATATATTTAATTGCTTGTTTTCTATATTTAATTATAATTACTCTTCGAAGCAAAAAAAGTCTCTCTATTATATTTTTTAACTTTTTGTATACAAGTTATAGTAAACTAATTTAGACTTCTTTTTATTTAGTTAACAAAACAATATTTGTAAAAATAGAAATCTATATTATTGCAAACTATTGTTAAAGTTTTTAATTTAATAATTAAAATTAATACTTTAATAAATAGTTAACATTATATTTATAAGAAGAGACTACACAAAATAATTATAAAAAATTGAAAAATCTACAAGTTTCTTATTTAATATATTATAATTATTAAAAGTCTCTTTTTTATAAAAAAGTAAATAAGATTAAGAAAGATTTGTAAAAAGATAAAAATATAAATTATAAAACAAAAATAATAAATAATAAAAACAATACTTTAAATAAGATTTTTTTAAAAATAGAAAACTTTAATTCGAATTCGAATATAAATATCTTAAATAGAAATAGAAATAATTTAAGTAAAACGGTTTTAAAATATTAACAAAATAATTTTTTTAAAAACAATTGATGTAAAAAATCTTTAATACTTTTTAATATTTATACTAAACTATACTTAGTAAAAATAATACAAAAATATATTATTGTAATAAATATAAATATATTAGTAAAAAAAATTGTATATATATAATCTTGCAATCTATTCGAGAATTATCTTTAGTTGTTCTAAAATAAGTTTAATAAAATATTAAAAACTTATTAAGTTGTTACAATATATTGTCAACTAATTAACAATAATAAAGTAACTTTGTTTTTAAATTATATTTTAAGTATTTATATTAAAAGAAACAATTCTATTATTTCTAATATTTTGTATAACAAAATAAAGAGATCTTTCTATATAATTTAATTATACAACAACAATGCAATAACAATTGCGCAATATTTTATTAAGTAAATTATTGTTAATATAATTGTTGTTGTTGCAATATATATTATACTATCTTTTTTGCTTTTATTTGTTATATATTTGTTTTTTAAAATTCTTTTGCAACTTATTAATATTATTTAGAATTTTTTTTCTTAGCTATTAATTATACTTTTTGTTTTAATTTATCTATTTAATTTTATATTATATTTGCTTTTTTAACTTAATTTTATCTAGAATTTCTTTAATCTTTTATTGAATTTTGTTGTTAATAAGTTTTGAAGCTTGCAATATTTATTTTGTTTGCTAATTATTAGCGCAATACAAATATAACTTCAAAAATAAAATATAAAAAATATTATAAATTTGATAGATATTAAATAGAATAAAATAGTAAATCTATATTTTAATCTTGTTTTTAATTCTAAACAATTCAATATATTTGTGCAATATCTTTTTACTAAATCTCTTTTGTTTTAGATTTCTAATTAAAAGTATAATTAATTTTTCTATAGCAAAACTCTTTAATTTATATTTTTTATTATAGTATTTTGTTTGTTGCGCAACAACATTTTTAAAACAATTTGCTAAAATTTTTCTTAAATTATAAAACTATTTTACGCGTTCTTGTATTAACAATTTTTTTTTTAATAGAGTTGTTTTTAATTTTATAGTAGATCTTCGAATAATAATTGTATATTAAATAGAACAACAAAATTTCGACTAAAATATAATAGCTATTGTTGTAAACAAATTTTGCTATTAGCAATAAATTTATTTATTTTATCTATTTAGTATTAGTATAAATATAAAGATAGTATTTAAAAATTTAATTTTGTTGCTCGATTAAATTATTTATCTAAGAATAGAAAACAATACTTAATTGTTTTTTAATTTATATATAGAAATATACAACAAATTAGAAGATACTAGTAAAGACAAATTTTCTATTATTTACTATATTAGTTAACGTTTCGAAGTATAAAACAATTTTATTAAAAAATATTTTTCCTAGTTTTGCAATATTGATTCTAATAATTATAGATATATATTTAATTATTTTTGTACAACAATTAACTATTATAAAAATTAAATTATATATAATTTTATAATACTTGTTTAACAACAAATTTGTTACAAAGTTTATAATAATTTTCTTTTATAATTTTTTTGCTATAGATAAGAATCGAAGCTTATTATACAATTTATAACAAGAAATTTTAATATATTAATAAATATTATATATTTTGATATATATTTTTATTTGCTTTGCGCAAACAAATTAGAAATACTTTTGCTAAAATAAATTTAAAGTTTTCTTAATTTTAAAATATTTTATTAAAGAATTGTTATACTTTTTGCGAATTAATTTCTCTCTAATAGTTGTATTTTCTAAAATATAAAGCAATTTATTATATTTAACAAAATTTTTTTGATTTAGAGTTTATATTTTTTGTTTGCAATAAAATAATATTTCGATTTTAACTCAAAATTTTTTAATTTAAATATTTTTAATTTGAAGATTTTTTATTAAGAATTTTATTAATTTTTGAGATTTCTTATATAGTTTTTTTAATATATTTTTAATTTTTCTTTAAGATAACAATCTAAATATTAGCTAATTAGAATAGAGATACTAGTTTTTTAAAAACTTTTTTTCTACTTTATAATTGCAAAATCTTTGCGTTACTAGTAAATATTTCTACTAGTTATAATATAGAGATTAGATTATCTAATATCTTTTGTTTGTTTTATATTAGCAACTTTTTGTCAAATAACAATACTAGCTTATTTTAAAATATAAAAATTAGATTATTTGATATCTTTTGTTTGCTTTGCGTTAGCAAATTTTTGTTAAACAACAATATTAGTTTGTTTTGCAATATTAATAGCAATCTTGTATTTAACAATAAGATTTTTTTATAATTAAAATATCTTAACAATTTATTAATCGAATTTTTCTTATTTAAACAATAAAAGATTTCAAAATTATAAATAATTAATTTAAGCGCTTAGCAAACTTGTTTTAAGTTTAGCTTTTTTTAATTCATAAATTTTCTAATATTATTGTAATTCGATTATATCTTAATAGAATAAGTACTACTTTTTAAATAGTATCTCTATTGTTTAAAAATAACTACAATAGTCAGCAATTTCTAATTATATATCTTATAATTTTGCTTTATCGAAATTATTTTTTGCAATTAAAATGCTATTAAATGTTAATTTCTATTGTTATTTTGTTAATTTAGAATACTTGCAATTGCAAAGTTAGATGTATTAGTTTTTACTTTAATTTTCTTGTTTAAATTATAGTAACAAAATAGTAGAGTCGATATAAAGATATTGCAAAGCTAACAAAATATTTGCTCTACTTTATTTAATTAAACAAAAGAATTAAATTTTTTGTTATTTTTACTTTCTTTTAATAGATTAGTAAAAAAAGCAACTTTTTTCGAATAGCAATATATAAAGTATCTATAAAAGTTTACAAAACTTAGAAATATTTAAAGCTTGCAATAAGTTTTTAATTTAAATTATTTTTTAATTGTTTTAATTTTTTTCGAATTTATTTATATATTTTCTAAAAATACAATAAAGTTTAGAAATTTAATTTTTGTAGTATTAAACTTACACTTCTTTAGATTAATATATAGCAAATACTTGTAAAAATATTTTAGTATTTATCTAATATAGCATTAATACTTTATCGAATTATTGCTATATATAAATATATTATTTATATAGATTATGCAAGTTATATCGATTAGCTCTTGCAATATTTTATTAATATAAATCTAAAAAGTTGCGAATATGTTTGCTAGTTTAAATAATATAATCTAGTACTCGAAATATCTATAATATATACAAAATATTGTTTTTTACTTATTATTGCGTTTAATACAAATACAATAATAGATATTCTTTAGATTTAAGACAATAAAGCGTTTTGCTTTGTATAGACAATCTAGTATTTTTATAATTAAAGACAATAAATAACAATTTTTAATAGTAATTATATTTAGATTTCTATAGTTAATATATAAATATAATCTATTGTTCAATTTTAATATAAATAGAATAGAAATATCTATAAACAAAACTAAATATTTAATTTAATTTTTGACTAATATATTATTAAGATATTGTCGAAGTATTGTTAACTTATTTTGTAAAAAATTATAAAGAGATATAAACAATAGCTTTTTATTGTTCTAAAACTTAATAGTATAATTTTCTCTTCTTAATTTTAATAGAATTTTAGTTAATTTATTATTATAGATATCTTTTAGATCTTTTAATTTTTTAGAAATTTTAAATTTTGCTAATTCTTTGTCAAATATCTTTGTAATATTAGCGCAAACAATTGTATAAACTATGCTATGCTTAATAAAATCTAAAACAAACTACTTAAAATTAACTGTTTTTAATTTTTTATTTGCAATTTTGAATTGCTAGCTTTGTGTTTTCGAATTAATCAATGTATTTTGTTTGAACAATATTAATATATCTAATATAAAATTAGAACTTATATATTCTATTAAGTAGAATAAAATTGTGTATTCTTGATATTGATTTTATAAGTTAATTAAATAATAGATTAACTTATAGATACTATAACAAAAACAATTATTGCTATTAAGAAAATCTAATATTGATAAGATAGCAAATATAGATTGCAATTTCTATTATACTATATAAATATAATTAATAAGATTTATCTTAGCTTTTAAATTAACTAAATTTGTACTTTAATATTTGTTATTAAGAAGTCAAATTCAATCTTTTACTAAAATCGAATTTATTGTCTTTATTTATCTTTTTTGCTTTGTTTGTAAGATGTTAACAAAGTTTAATTTTTTTTGTATTTATTGTAGTAATAGCAACAACAATAGACTTGTTCTATTTATATTTATTAAAACAATCTATTTTATAATATCTCTTTTTATAGTATTTAAAGTATTTGATATTTCTTAAATAGTTTGCATTATTAATCTTGTAGATTTGCTTATATAATATTGACAAGTTCTTAAAAATATATAATTTTCTATTCTTAATAAACTTGTTAATATTGTTTAAGCAACAATTTTGATAAAATCTATCTAAAAAGATATTAAAGTTTTTTGTAATTTATTAATTTTCGAAGTTGCTTGTATCTATTTTGCAAGTACAATTTAATATTTGTTTTTATATAATAGTTATAGTTAAAAATTTATTGCAAGTATTTAATATTGTATTGATATCTAGAATTTTTACTTTTAAGTCTAATTTAAGTTTAGTTAAAAATATATAGATTCTATTTTTTTTTAAAAGCAACAATAAATAAATCTTTAATTTATTTAAATATCTTTTAAAAACAATTATTTTTTAATTTAATTTTTGTTTAGCAATCTTTTATTTTTTGTAGACAAAAAAGCAACAATTAATAGAATTAACTATTAAATTTAATAAAAAATTTCTAAATTTTTTAAAAATCTTGTTTTTTAGTTTAGCGCTATTGCTTGTTCTTAAATACTATTGCGTAGCAATATTGTTTTTCAAAAATAATATATAATAGAGAATTTTGTTCTTATTTGTAATAAAATATATCAAGAATTGTATTATATTAATATCGATCTCTTAAAATTAAATAATATACTTATTTATATTTTAATTTTTGTACAATTTTAGCTTTTTAAACTTTTTAAACTTAAATATTATTAATAGCAATACAATAATAAATTAAGAAACTTAAAAGTTTGTTTGTTTAACTATTATAACTTAAGTTTGCTAAGTATTTTGCAAATCTTAAATCTTTGTTATTAAAATTTCTATTTGCTAATATAAAGTCGAAGTTCTAATTATAACTAAACTATCTTTTTTACTATTATTATATTAATAAGAATTATTTTTGTTAATATTTTGTAAACAATTGTTGTTTTAAAAAATATTAAAATCTTTAAATTTTAATTTAGTAATTAAATAGTTATTGTAATTTAAACTACTATAGTTCGATATAATACTATTATATTTCGAGTCTTTTTCTTCGAAAAATAAAACAATTAGAATTGTAAAATGCAAGTATATTTGCTTCTTATTAATACACTAAAATATAAAAGACGTAAAATATAATAGACTTGTATTACTATATTCTAATTATATAGAATAGATAGTAGTAGAACTAATTGTTAAAGAACAACAAAAAACAAGTTTTTTTTCTATCTAATACTTGCTATAACGTGCGAGTCTATTTCTTGCTATTTAATTAGAAAGAGATGCTATGCTATTTGGAGCTTCTATAGACATTCGAGATTATGTGCTCTGCTATATTCTGAGACGCTAGCGCGTCGGGGGCGCTATAACATTACAATAGTATTCCGAAAATTACAAGAGTAAAAACTCTTAAAACTTTATATTTTTCCATTAACTTAATTGCGTAAATACAATTAAAAAATATAGAAGTTAAAACAATATTTAATAGTAATACGAAAATTAATTATATTAGTAAAGATTTTGCGAAAAAAATTAGTCTAATTATTTAATAAGATATTTTTATCTTACTAGTAAAAGTAAAAGAATATATATTTGTTTCGAAAAAATAATAAAAGATACAAAGATATTAATTAAAAAAGTAATAATTTATATCTTTATCTTTGTTATTTTTTAATTTAATTATAAAATCTTATTAGATTGATCTTTTTAGCAAAGTATTTATATAAATTTTGTAAATATAAACAATAACTTTTTAAAATTAACAATTTATTTTAAAGACAAAACAAAGTATATTAATATTTTAAGAATATTTACTAATTACTTAAATAATAAGAGTAAAAATATTATATTCTTAGAGAAATTTTTAAATCTCTAAATAATTGTTTAATTAATATAATTGCTCGATTTCGCAAGTCTAATTGCAAAATATCTCTATAAAAAAAAGATAAAAATTATTAGAATAACAATATTGCAAAATAAGATTAAAAAAAGAAGTAATAAAATTTTAACTAATTAAAGCAAACAAGTAATATTATATCGACATTTTTTTTTGAAGCTCTAAGTTGCTTTGAGCAAACTAGCAAAGCTAAGCAAAATCGAGCACTTAAGAGCTACTATGTTCTAATCTTTTTGCAAATACAACTTGTAAAGCTTTAAATATAGTCAAGTATTACAATTATAAATTAAAAAATATTAATAACAAATGATTAAATAAGTTTTTGCAAATATCTCTTAATAAAACGTTAAACTTTTGAGAGATAATTAGAATCTCTTTTGTTTTGTCTAACAATATTGTACTTATTTATTGGAAAATACTATTGTTGTTCTTAATCTATATATAGAATATCTAGATTATTAAGATTTGTTTTTAAGATAAACTTTATTCGAATTGATCAAATATATAATTTATACAATTTTAATATTAATATTAACGCAAATATTTAATTATTAAACACATATTATAGATTGCAAATATTAAAACTTTTAAAACTAAATCTAATTAAGATTGTTTTTAAATTGTTAAATTTAGAAAAAAAAATCTATTTTTTTTGTATGTTTAGATCGATTTAGTTGATTACGTAATTTAATTCTAATTCTAGACTTTTTTAAAAAGCTTAACAAGCTCAAAGAGCTCTAGAAAATCTGCATTAAGTTGAGTAAAAAAATTAAATATCAATATAGTATTTATTTATTAATTAATTTAGTTAATTAGAAGCAAACAAGTATTCGAGTTAGATTGATCGCATCGGATCAATTAATCGAGTTCGAGTCAATTAATCGAATCAAATTGAATCGAATTAATTTCAAAAGTTGAAATCGAAAAGTCGAATCGATTTCTAAAGTTGAAATCGAAAATCGACTCTAGTTAAGTTAAGATTTAGAAATAAAATCAAAATTCGATTCGAAAAACCGACTCGAATTATTATTTTTAATAAATTCTATTATTTTTAGTAATAGTTTAATAGAAATAGTTAATTTATTGCATTTAATTAATAATTATATTAGAAATATCTATCTATAATAGCATTACTATAATGCATTACTATAATATATTATCTATAATAATAATAAATCTAAATTTAAACTTATTTTATACTATTTTTAGTAATTCTTGATATAATAACGTTATTTTCGATTTCTTAACAATTCGATTCAATTTTAAATATTGAAATCGAATATTAACTCGAATCGAGTTAAATCAATTTTAAAATAGTGGTAACTCAATCGAATTTTAGATCGATTTCTAATATTGGAATTGTTAGATTAAGTTAATTTCAATAGTTGAAACCGAAACCTAATTCGACGATTAATCTAATTCGAGTTAATACTATATTTCGAACGTTTTTAAAATTATTAATAAATCGAACTTTCAATTAATATATTATAAAAGAGACTTTTATTATTTAATTGTTTAAAAAATCTAATATTCCCTATTAATTTTTTTTTGTATTGTCTTCTTTTGTTTAAGTAAATACAATATATAAGCAAAAGATTTAAAAAACAAATTTAATAAATACAAGCAATTTAAATAAATATATCTTAGACAAATATTTAAACTAGAAAGAAATATTAAATTTATTAACTATTAAAAATTTCTAGAAGAAGCTTAACAAAAATATAAGCTTTTTTTAATATCTAAGTTTTTAAGTATTAAATATAATTCGTATTTTATTAAGAAATCTATTTAAAAACTAATTATAAAGTTAAAACTCTTTTCGCAAAATCGAAAACTCTTAATTATAATACTTTTTAATTGTAAAATTGTCTTAATCTAAAGCTTTGCTAAAAAAAAATAAGAAAAAATTAAAGATTACACTTAATTAAGAAATTCGCAATATAAAGTACAAAATATAACAAATTCTAGAATTTTTAATTTCTTGTATATTAAATTTTATTGTAATTAAAATATTAAAAACGTCTTTAAGTAAACTTGCTAAAATACTATTATAAGTTCTATCGAAATTTTTATTTCTAATAGATAAAAAGAAGAAAAACAAATATTGTATAATTAATATAATTTCTAATATTAAAGAGTTTACAAAAGAATTTGTCAAAATAATAATTATATTATTGATTAATTTCTTTTTAGAATATAATTAAATAAGTCTTATATTAAAGAGTTATAATATTATTGTCTTTATAATATTTTTTAAACTACTTAGAATAACTTGTTTATTGCAAATTGCTACTAATTTAATTGCTTAATTTATAAGAATTGTAATACGCATTCTTAAGAATTTTCTTAATAAATATTATTTATTTGTAAACAATATAAATTTAAAAAAAATTAAATCGAATTATAATAATAAAAAGATAATTCTAAAGATTAAATTATTTGTTTTAGAATATATTTAATAATTGAATACAATATTAATAAATATAAAATTATTTAAATATATTATATTTGACGAAAAATCTTAATTCTACAAGTTAGAAATTAAAATTGTCGATTTTATATATAATTCTAATAGACACTTCTTTAATAGTATTAAGTTTATTAAGTTTATTGAGTATTTATTATGCAAAAACGGTTTTAAAACTAGAGTTTTCATAGAAATATATATCTATTATCCAATTTAAATATTAAAATTTGTAATTGTTGCAAAATCGATCTATTGTTTGTTTAAAACTAAATGTATCTTTGTTTAAAACTTCGAACAACAAAAATATTATAAACAAACTAAGAATTACTTTAATAAATATATTAATAATATATATCTTAAACTACTTTATTTTTATTAACGAAATTATTTTAATTGTGAATTCTAACTTAAAAAATTAAAAAATTATATTAATACAAATTAATATAATAACGAAAAGAAATATTCTTTATAGTATAAAAGTAAACTTTAAAACATATAAAAATCTTTATACAATATTAAAAAGCAAAAATATTAAAAGCTTATAAAGATTTTAAAGAAAATATAATACTAATTGTATAAAACTCGATTTACAATTTAGATTAAAATTAATATTTTAATATTTTAATTTAATTGTTTTGCAACAAATTTATCTAATACTTTAATAACTTGCTAATTAATTTAAATTTATATCTTTAATTTTAATATACAATATATATCTAATTAAAAATATATAACAATTAATAAACTTTTAAGAAAATTAAAAGAATTGTTTAACAATATTAATAAAAGTTAAAAAAAATATTAATAATTTTATTAATAATTAGTTAAATTATATTTGCGTTTATCTTACACAAATAACAATATTAAAAAAGAACGAAAATATTTTCGAAAATAAATATTTCGATAAATTCGAACAAATTGTTTAATATTTAATTTTGTTACAAAGATCTAATATAACTTAAAAGAATTTTCGCAAATTTAAAAATTATATTTTTTATTTTTTTTATAAAAGAAAAGTATTTGTTATAAAAGATAAATAAAAGTATATCTTTGTATAAAGTAATAAATTAAACAAAAGACAAAAATCGAATTATAAAAAACTTATATAACAAAAACAATTAAAAAAAAAGAGTATTTATTAATATATTATAAACTAATATTAATTATTAAATTTATTAAATTTTTGCAAGAAATACGTTACAAGCTATAATAAATATTAATACAAAACTTCTAATAATTTCGATAATTTCGAAACTCTTATTAATAGTACTATTAGTAACTAATAGTAAGATTAGCTAATATATTAATATGTTCGCTTTATATAATTAAGCGTAGAATTAAACTACAATTTGTAGAATTTGTAGACGCATAATTGATATACGCTTTGTCAAGATTTAATCTTGTACATTGTTAAGTTTTATAATATAGATACAATCTATAAACGCAATTTACGAGCGCAATTCTTAACTATTATATACTATGTGCACAATATAATTACGCAAAGAAGACGTTCTTGTCGATATATAACTCGCGCATAGAAATCTTACAAATGTTCGATTTTGCTATACAAATTACTATAGTATAGACAAGTAATAAATAAAGATATAAGCAAAGCAATGCAAGAATTTGTGCGTATCTATTACGCTACTATCTAGGCAACTAGAGTATTAGAATAGATTAATATTGTTGAAGAGATTTGTAGACGTCTTTAGACAATGTAAGCAATCTCTTAGTAACAAGGGTTTGCAACTTGTATCTATGATAGAGAGTAACTTAATAAATAAGTTAAATACGATTTATAAAGAAATTGCGTTTAGGAGTTTATATATATGATAAATTAATTAGATCGATAAATCAATGCTTTTAATCTTAATAATTCATTGATTCTCTAAATTAGTGATTTTAATGAATCGATGTCGTTGATCTCACTAATTTATTGATTTAGTCACATAATACTTTCTTGATAGACTATGCCCTACATATTGTGAAGAGCTTTGCGTCGTAATTAATAGAACTAAATACGCAACTCGTAACATTATTTCTCTTTTTAAGATTTTCGTTTCGAAAAACATTATAATTCATTTTTTCTATTATTATGTTTAATGATTTAAAAAAGTTCTAACAACGTTACGAGCTTTATCGAAGACTACTTCGAATGAACGTTATTATATTTTAATGTTCTCGTTGTGTTCGTCGTAACTTTCTTTATAAAATAGAGAAAAAATTTAATCGTTGTATTAAATGCGTGAAATTCTTGATCAAATGCGATTATCGTAATTTCTTCAATGTTAAATGACAATTCTTAAAGCAACAAGAGAATGTTTTAAAAAAAAATGCGATTGACAATCGTTTGTGCAAATAAGTTTCATCAAGAGTTTCATAAGCAATATGTGCGTATAAAGAGACTACGCAAACAAAAGAAATTCTTGAAAAAGCGTAATAATGAAATGCTTCGTCGCGAAATTTAAAGTTTAAATGAATCAAATGCTTTAAAGAATTTAACTAATTTTTATTTAAATTAAGAAGTGATTATTGCTTTTTCTAATAATAATTTGTTTCAAAAATTGTTTCTTAGTTTCTAGAAGAGCGTTTCTTTTTCTAAAATTTCTTCAATAATCTTTGACATCGTCGAAGATTCTTAAGAGATTCTCACGTGTTTTCGAAAATAAAGTATTCTTTTCACTTGATAAAATACTTTTGATTTTCTTGTTTTAAAATTTTCTTAATCTCAAATTGTTTCTCTTTTTGTAAATAGAAATAAAAGGTGTTTTGTAAAGACGTAATTAAATCTATTAACTTCAACAATAAGATATAAAATACTAGAAATATTTTAACGTTTTAAGATAAGTCGAATTCGTAATTAACTAATCTCTTAGTTTTCTTAACAAGAAATGATTCAACTTTAACATGATTTAATTTCTTGCTTAACTTCCTTGTTCTAAGATTTTTTATAAAAAAATATACTTTATTTCTCTTTTTTAGTTAAGATGTCATTTCTCGTTTTTTGTTTTAATACTTGATCGATTTTTTTTGCATTTTTGAGATGTTGTTGTGTATCTTTTTTAATGTCGCTATTCTTTTGATAACTAATTGCGTAAATAAATGCGTGCGTTTTTTCTTAAAAAGATTTGATTTCTTGTTATAGTTAACGAAGAATAAAGTTATCTTAGTAATATTCGAAATCTTTGTATTAAGTGTTAGTTGTGTCATAGATAAAAGTGATACTTAATTGCTATAAGTATTGTTAATGTAGTGCCTTAAATATTGCTCAAAACTCTAGTTTGTTCTTTCTATTTAATCATTTGTAACTAAATGATAGACAATAGACATTCGAAGTCTTGTATCTAAAATTAAGAGAAGCGTCTTCTAATAATTAAACGTGAAGAGCTTGTCTTTGTCACTAGTTAGTCCCTTAAATATATTGTGATATCGTATAAGTCGATTTAATATAATGTATTTTAATTGTTTTGCGATAAACTTCTTTTTGCATGCGATAATATATAAGTACTTAATAAGCTTATTAATTATTATTAGTATCGAATTATATCTATCTCTAGTTGCTAAGTTCGTCGACTTCGACAACTTAATAATAAAGTTTATTATAACTTTATTTTATAACGATTTAAATAATTTCTAATATTAAATTTCGTTATAGTTCGCATATGTATTATGTTTGTTTTACTAATAGTTAAGATATCGTTTAATATATGTTTTAACAACTTGTCTTATCTATAAAAACTAACAATGTTAGCGTAAAAGCTAAAGAATTTTTGTTACTCTTAAATGCTTTTGCAATGATTCGTCATAATGTTCTTTTATATATTTGTCGATTTTATTAATAAATATTTGAAGTTTTTCTTTCTTTATTAAAAACTTTTTTGTATCATTTTGAAGTATTCGTAATGTAGCATTTAGCTCGTGTTTATTTGTTAATAATGATTCGTTTTTATTAATTTTAAATATATTGTAATTAAACGATTTCTTCGTTTTTATATAATTACTTCTTTTATTAAGTGCGTCTACTTTATCATTATTTTTGTTTAAAATATATTATATTTTAAATTTGTATTATTTGAGTTTTTTTAATTATCGCATTTGTCTTCTATTAAGTTATTTAATAGTAGTGAAGTGCACAAGATTTTTGTGATCTATAAGAATCGTAAGTTTTAACAATTTTTTTATATATACTTTTTATAACTTTAAGAAGACTACTATAGCGAGTAGTTTTTTATTATGAACATTATAATTTTGTTCGACTAACGAGAGTTTTTTCGAGAAATATATTATTAAGTGTTATATGTCTTCATGTCTTTAATTGAAGCATGCATCGATAATTAAATTTAATGCGTTAATTTTAATTTTGCTTAACAATTACGAATCGTACATTTTTAATATTAGTTTTTTCAAACATTTTAGTTTAAGATCTTAAAATAATTTCTCTTCTATAAATTCTCATAATTATAACGTATTTTTTTTCGTAAAATTCGTTAATAATATCGCGTTTATTAAGTAGTTTTTAATAAATTTCTTGTTGTAGTTTATGAAATCTAGAAAAAATTGTACTTCTTTAACATTTATTAATGATTTTTATTCTTTAATTGCTCGTAGCTTCTTAAGATTCATACGTATTTCGTATTGTTTAACGACAAATTTAAAAAAATTAACTTTTTTTTAATAAAATTCGCATTTCTTTGACTTAAGATGTAAGTTTCTTATGTTTAGACATTCTAATATTTTGAAAATATAACTAACATGCTCTTTTAAGATTTTTAAGTAAATTATAATGTCGTTCAAGTATATTATGACAAATTGATCTAAATATTGTCGTAATATATCATTAATTATTTCTTAATACGTTGTCAAGACGTTCGTAAATTTAAACGACATTATTGTGTATTTGTATAATTTATATCGTGTGCGAAAAGCTATCTTTTACTCTTCTTTTATTTTTATTTTAATTTAGTTATACGCTTTTCGTAAGTTTAATTTAATAAAATACTTTGCTTCAAATAGTCGATTTTAAAGCTCGCTAATATTAAATAATAAATATTAAATTTTAATCGTAATATTGTTTAGCTTTTAATAATCGACACATAGACGAAAAGTTCTATTCTTTTTTAATATAAAGAGAATCAAGTATCTTGTCTATAATTAAGATTTTTTAATAAATTTTTTTTTTTCGTTTTTTGCTAGATATTCGCGAAATACTTCAAGCTTTTTCTCGAATAAAGCATATATAGATTCAAACGTAAATTATTTGCCTAATTTAAATCTAATTTCGTAATTTCACTATTAATGTTTAGAAATTTTTTTTATTGTTTTCTTTTCTTAAAATAAATGCTTTCAATTGTTATATATTCGTAGTACGTACTTTAGCGATTTCTTCGCTATATTAAATAGTTTAAGATTTTTAAAAAATTCGTAATTTTCTTCATTTACTTTAATCTTATAATTTAATTAATTTTTGTTAATGTTTATTAAATTAAACTTTGTTAAATCGTTTTTTTTCAAAAATGCAAATTCGTTGTTTGCGATCAATTTTCGATTTGTTCTTTTATCTATTATTAAACGTTGTTGATGCGTAGATTGAATATGAATTACGTAATCACATTGTGCGAATCTAAGTATTCGTATATTTTAATCAACTTCTAAATTGTGTTGCTTCAATCAAGACATTTCTAAAATAATATTATAAATAATTATTTTCACTATATTAAAGATTAGTTTCTCGTGATGTTGCTAAATAGCTATCGATAATAATTTCGTTTCTTTGTTCACTTTTTTATTTTTGTCGAATAATGGGTTTTCATTTATAATTATTAAGTTATATGCGTTAGACTTTTTTTGAGTAAAATACTCTTCTCTCTTAACAAGAGCTCTAGTCATAAAATTACTTATCGCATTAGAATCGATCATTGTAGTGAGTCAACGATCATTAATCTTAATTAGTGTAATAAAACATTGTGTGTGTGTTGTTAAGTTTAGTTGTTGCTATTAAGCTAACATATTGCATTCCTTTAATATGCTCTTTATTAAAAAATTTAAACTTTTTCTTGTTTTTGTGTTGCGACTTCTACTTCGAACGTCTACTTGCGTTAAACTTTCTTTTTATGCTAAATTAATAATTTTGATTTTTTAGAAAATCAATTGACTTCTTCTTTGTCTTTTAGGTGAGTCTAATATAAGTCGTTATAGCATTTTGTTTAACTAAGTGTCGCATGTTTCTTTGCTTTCTTTATCGCTTGTTTAAATAAACTAATATTGCTTAATTGTTGTTCGATTTTCTTAAGAATTTTTTTTTTATAGTGGCGTCGCTTTCTAGCGCTTCCTCGCATTTATTTACGATTTAATTAATTTATCGTTTCTTCAATGAACTAGCTAAAGTTTCAAAATGCTTCATAATGTCGTTTAGATATTCGTGAAAGTTCTTTTAGTTGTATTTGTCGTCTAAGTTTGTTGCTAAATAAAAATATAACGTTTTTGATCGTTTCGCTCTTATAGTCTCATTAAGTATTTGATTAATCTTTTACATAAATGCGAATGCCTTATTTAATAATGTTTTATCTAGAACTTTCTATAACTAATTTAAATCTTCTATTAAATAATAGTTGTCGTTTAATTTAATTTTAAGAGTGTTTATCTTTGTGTTAATTTGCTCTCTAATGTCGTCTTAGCTATTAAATATCTCTCTTAACATAGCATTGATCTATTAACGATTTATTAAGTTTTATGATTAATAATCTCTTGCGAAGTGACTTAATTTGCCACATAAATAACACGTTTTTTAAAATTTGTTATCTTGCTTTTTTCTAAAGTTTTTCTCTTTACGTTGTTAAGTAAAATTTAATTTTATAAATGCAAATCTACGATAATCGAGATTACTATACTTCTAATTAAAACGAAATTCTTTTTACTAATATTTAATCGCTAGTTTAAAGAAGATTTCTATCTTTTCTTGAAATTGATCGTATTTTTTTTTCATAACTCTTTTGTATAGTTTGTCGTCGAAATTGATAACTACTTCGATGAGATCAAACATGTCGTTAAGAATTTTTTTATCACGCATAATTTCGTCTTTTAAGTTGTTCTTTAAATTTCGTCGAAACATTGTTATAAATGCGACATCGTTTTATTTGATTAAATTGATATATTTTTAAAATCTAGTTGCGTAGTTTGTTGCAAAGATTCGTTAAATTAAATGTTAAATTATTTTTTTCGCAATTTGTTTCTCGTTAAATGTTTCAAAGATTCTTCGAAGCTCTTTTTTAAAATTATTGAAATTTGTGAACATCGCACAAGAATTTTCGTCATGATTTTTTAAATATTTTTGTAAGTTTGGCTTAAGTCAATGTTAAACTCTTTCTCTAAGAAATGTTAATGCGAAAATTGTCTTTTAGTTCGCTAAAACAAGATAAAAGATAAAATAAATATTTACTTGCATAAGCTAGTTCTTTAGGTCAATACAATCTTTATAATAGATATCGAGTTTATTAATTCTAATTTTGTCGTCTCTTATAATCAATAATTAACGTGATGTTAATAAGCTAGTGTTCGAGATAAAGGCGCGTTGATTTAATATAAACATTCTTAGAGTGTTTAAAGTGTTACGCTACTATCTAGACGACTAAAGTATTAAAGTAAATTAATATTGTTAAAGAGATTTGTAGACGTTTTTAAGCAATATAAGCAATCTTTTGATAATAAGAGTTTGCAACTTGTATCTATAATAAAGAGTAATTTAATAAATAAGTTAAACACGATTTATAAGGGAATCGCGTTCAAGAGTTTATATATATGATGAATCAATTAAATTGATGAATCAATGCTTTTGATTTTAATGATTCATTGATCTTCTAAATTAGTGATCTTAGTGAATCGATGTCATTGATTTCACTAATTCATTCATCTAATTACATGATACTTCCTTGATAGATTGTGCCCTACATATTGTGAAGAGCTTTGCGCCATAGTTAATAGAACTAAGTACGCGACTCGTAACAGTATCTCGAACATTAAAATTGAATTTTTGTTAAGTAAGCGTTAAGACTTTTGCTGCTAAATAGACTCTAGACTAGCTAATAGCCAAATTAGCAATTTTCGCAATAGACACTTTCTAAGTAGAGGTTCCGGAATTGCCAATAAAATAAGAAAAATTTATATATTTAACTTATATATTTAATTTATAAAAAAAGTTTGTCGTAAATTGTATTTATATATTAATAACAAAAATATCTATTAAAGTAAATCTAGTAATTGTTTAAAATAATTTAATAAAATAGATAAAAGTTAAAGCAATTTTAGATTTTAAAACACTTGTTATAATAAAGTTTTTATAAAAGAATATCTTTTGTTAATATAAATATATTAAAAAGTTAATTATAAACAACAAAGTTAAAAACAACGTTAAAATAATAATTAAACTTCTAAAGAAATATAATGTTAAAAAAGTAATAATATCGACTTACTACTTATAGACAAAAAAAAGCATAAGTTTATTGTTAATATTTTATTCAAATTAATAAAAAAGTCTTTATAAATTAATTACAATATTTGTACACAATTTTGTAAACAAATAGAACAATAATTAAAAAATCTATTAAAGAAATATTGTTTCAATTTTAGTTTAAGTACAAAGTTGTATTATTAATTAAAATAAAGTATCTAATATAATATATTATAAACTAGAAGAAAGTTTGTTCGATAACAAATTTATTAACGCTACAAACACAACAACTAAAAAGAAGAAATAAAAATATTTAAAAAACAACTTTATATCTTTGTTATTTTAAAAAAGAGAACAAAAATCTCTTTAATAATAATTATTAACTACAAAATTGTTTATTTTAAATTAAAGATTTAATTTTATTATATAATATTAAGCTTAATAAAAAACATAATATAAGATTATTTTCTTAATAATTAAATCTTTTCAAAATAAAAGATAAAATTAAAATTAAGGATTTTTATGTTTTAAAAAAAATTAATAACACAAAACTTAAAAATACTTATTTAGAAAATCGATTTAAAAGATATCTTAAAAGAAATTAGAATTTTTAAATTTTCGCAAAATTAAGAGACAAAAACAAAAAAATAAAGATTAATTTTATAAAAGAGACAAAGAATTAATTTGATTAAAATAACGAAAGATTATTTACAATTATTGTATTATTGTTATCTTATTATAATTATTTGAATTATACAAAAGTACAATAATTTTTTAGAAAAAAAAAGTTGCAAATTTTATACTTGTTTTATCTGTAAGAACTTAATATAAAGTTTATTAATTTACAAGTATTAGAAAGAATTTACGCGCAATTGCGCAAAAAGATTTATAAGATATTATAATTTTAAGCATTTAAAAAAAAAAAGACAAAAATATCGAAAAGTTAAAATACTAATAATTTCGATTAATTAGAAGTAGATAAATAATATTAGTATTTCTTTATTTACTCTAATTAGATAGGTTTAACAATTAAAAAATAATCTAGAAATATTAATAGAGAGCTTTAACTTAATATTTTAGAAAGTTCAAAAATATCTTTCAATTATAGAGAACAAAATTCGATTATTTTCAACCAAGTATTTCTCAATAGTAAATATAACAATATTATACAAAAGTTATATTAGCTTTATATTTGTTTGTAAGTTAATATATAAATAAATATTAATACAATTTTTCTATATAATAAACTATATAAATATTGCAAACAACAATTAAATTTATAAGTAATATTTTTTGTATTTAAAACTTTATATTTGTTAGATATTGTAATACTATAGTGCTAGCGACACGCTAGCGTCTTAGGATATAGCAAGATATATAATTCTAGATCTCTATCCCTTTTTAATTAAATAACAAGAAACAAGTTCGCATATTATAGCGAATATTAAATAAAGAGGAAGTTTGTCTTTTATTGTTTTTTAACAATTAATTCTATTACTATCGATCTTATATAGTTAAGATATAATAATACAAGTCTATTATATTTTACGTTTTTTATATTTTAGTGTGCCAACAACAAGTAAACGTATTCGCATTCTATAATTTTAATTATTTTATTCTTCGAAAGAAAAGACTTAAAATATAATAGTATTATATTAAATTATAATAGCTTAAATTACAATAATTATTAAATTACTAAATTAGAGTTTAAAGAGTTTGATATCTTTTAAATTAACAATTGTTTACAAAATATTAATAAAAATAATTGTTGCTAATATAACAACAATAAAGAAAATAATTTAACTACAATTAAAGCTTTAACTTTATATTAATAAATAAAAATCTTAATAACAAAGATTTAAGATTTGCAAAATATCTAATAAACTTAAGCAATAACAATCGAAGAAACAAATTTTTAAGTTTCTTTATTTGTTATTATATTGTTATTAATAATGTTTAAATTCTTAAAACTTAAAAAACTAAAATTGTACAAAAGTTAAAGCATAAATAAGTATATTACTTAATTTTAAAAAATTAATATTAATATAATACAATTCTTGACATACTTTATTATAAATAAGAACAAAATTCTTTATTATATATTATTTTTAAAAAACAATATTATTATTTAATAATATTTAAGAACAAGCAATAATACTAAATTAAAAAACAAAATCTTTAAAGAGTTTAGAAAGTTTCTATTAAATTTAATAGTTAATTTTGCTAATTGTTGTCTTCTTATTTATAAAAAATAAAAGATTTCTAAATAAAAATCAAATTAAAAGATAATTATTTTTAAAAAATATTTAGATAAGTTAGAGATTTATTTAGTATTGTTCTTAAAAAAGTATAAAATTTATATATTTTTAACTAAACTAAAATTAAATTTAAAAGTAAAGATTCTAGATACTAGTAATATATTAGACACTTACAATAAGCTTCTAACTATAATTATTAGATAAAAAAAAATATATAATTGTATTTGCGAAGCAAACGTAAACAACTTCGAAAATCAATAAATTACAAAAATTCTAATATCTTTTCAAACAAATTTTATTAAGATTGTTACTTAAACAATATTAAGAAATTTATTAAAAGCAAGAAATTCTATATTTTTAAAAATTTGTTAACGTCGTATAAACGAGTTTATGAAATTAATAACGCAAAATATTTAAATTGTATCAAATATTTTAAATATTATAAAAAAAGATATTATAAAACAGAATATCTTAATAAGTACAAATAAAACAAGTTTGTTGTTGTTGTTATTATTACAATAAATGCAAAAAAAGATGAAATTTTGTTAACGTCTTGCAAACAAAATAAACAAAATAAACAAAAACAATAATTTTAATTTTAATAAAAAATTAAATCTATCTTTTTAATAACAAATATCAAATTATAAACTTAGTTAATTTAGAAGCTAAGATAAATCTTATTAATTATATCTATATAGTGCAATAGAAATTGCAACTTATATTTGTTATTTTACTTATACTAGATTTTTTAATAATAATAATTGTTTTTATTATAATATCTATAAGTTGATTTATTATTTAATTAACTTATAAAATTAGTATTAAAAATATATTATCTTAATCTACTCAATAGACTATATAAGCTCTAACTTTATATTAAATATATTAATATTATTAAAGCAAAATAGATTAATTAATTCGAAAACACAAAGCTAGCAATTTGAGATTACAAATAAAAATTAAAAATTAATTAATTTTAAACAATTTGTCTTAAATCTTGTTAAGTATAGCACAATTTATACAATTGTTTATGTTAATATTACAAAAACGTTAAACAAAAAATTAACAAAATTTAAGATTTCTAACAAATTAAGAAATCTAAAAGATGTTTGTAATAATAAATTAATTAAAATTTTATCAAAATTAGAAGAAAAAAATTATAGTATTAAGCTTTAAGACAATAAAGAGCTATTGTTTATATTTTTTTATAATTTTTTATAGAACAAGCTAGCAATACTTTAACAATATCTTAATAATATATTAGCAAAATATTAAATTAAGCATTCGATTTCGTTTGCAAATGTCTCTATTTTATTTATATTAAAATCGAACAATAAATTAAGTTTATATATCGATTATAAAAATCTAAATACAATTATTATTAAGAATTGTTATTTATTATCTCTAATTATAAAAATACTAAATTGTTTATACAAAGCAAAACGTTTTATTGCTTTCAATTTAAAAGATATCTATTATTGTATTTGCATTAAAGACAATAATAGGTAAAAAATAACATTTTGTATATATTATAGACATTTTAAGTACTAAATTATGTTATTTAAATTAGCAAATATATTCGTAATTTTCTAGATTTATATTAATAAAATATTGCGAAAGTTAATTAATATAACTTGCGTAATTTATAAAAATAATATATTTATATATAGCAATAATTTGACAAAGCATTAATGTTATATTAGATAAATACTAGAATATCTTCGCAAATATTTGCTATATATTAATTTAAAAAAATGTAAATTTAATACTACAAAATTTAAATTTCTAAACTTTATTATATCTCTCAAAAATATACAAACAAACTTAGAAATAATTAAAAAAATTAAGAAATAATTTAAATTAAAAATTTATTGTAAGCTTTAAGTGCTTTTAGACTTTATAAACTTTTATAGACACTTTATATATTATTATTCGAAAAGAGTTATCTTTTTTATTAATTTATTAAAAGAAAGTAAAAATAACAAAAAATATAATTTTTTTGTTTAATTAAATATAATAAAGCAAGCGTTTCGCTAGTTTTGCAATATCTTTATATTAAATTTATTACTCTATTACTACAATTTAAGCAAAAAAATTAGAGTAAAGATTAATATGTTTAATTTTGCAATTGCAAACATTTTAAATTAATAAAAAAATAACAAAAATAATGCTTAATAATATTTTAATCGCAAAAGATAATTCTAACAAAACAAAATTATAAAATATATAATTAGAAATTGCTAACTATTGTAGTTGCTTTTAAACAATAAAGATACTATTTAAAAAGCAATATTTGTTTTATTGAAATATAATTAAATTATAATAATCTTAAAGAGTTTATAAGTTAAAAGAAACTAAGCTTAAGACAAGCTTGCTAAACGCTTAAGTTAGTTATTTATAACTTTGAAATTTTTTATTGTTTAAATAAGAAAAATTTAACAAATAAATTATTAAGATACTTTAATTATAAAGAAGTTTTGTTGTTAAATATAAGATTGTTATTAATATTGCAAAACAAATTAATATTATTATTTAATAAAAATTTGTTAAAACAAAGTAGACAAAAGATATTAAATAATTTAATTCTTGTATTTTAAAATAGATTAACGCTATTGTTTAGCAAAAAGTTGTTAACAAAAAACAAACAAAAAATATTAAACAATTTAATTCTTGTATTATAATTAGTAAGAGTATCTATTAATAACGCAAAAATTTTGCGATTATAAAGTAGAAAAAAAGTTCTTAAAAAACTAGTATCTCTATTTTAACTAATTAATATATAAATTGTTATTTCGGAAAAAAAAATTAAAAATATGTTAAAAAAATTTTATAAAATTTTTTAAAAATTAATAAGATTTTTAATAAAAGGGTTGAAATCGAAACCCGACCCGAAAAACCGACCCGAATCGCCAAGAGTATTTAAATAATTATATTATAATTATTAATAGTTAATATATAGTCCATATATATTTAATAGTATTTAATTATTTAATTATAATAAGGTAATACATTATAGTAATGCATTACTACTTTTTACGAAGAAAATAATTAAATCGCACCTATAGGTTCTATAGAGCCTTTGGTGCAAATAATGCATTTTATTAATAATCTGCATCTATAGACCCTATAGACCTTATAGATGCAAATTATATCTTAATATTAATTATTTAATGTTTTTAATAGCATCTAGCACGCTTATAGATATAGGTAATGCATTATAGTAATGCATTATTGTTTATAATAAATTAATAATTAAATACTATTTATAGAATTTAATTCAAAAATCTAAATTTAAACTTATTTTATACTATTTTTAGTATATCTTGGCATAATAACGTTATTTTCGATTTCTTGGCAATTTGATTTGATTCCTAATATTAGAACCGAATATCGACTCGGGTCGAGTCGGGTCGATTCCAAAATAATAGGAATCGACTCGGGTTTCGGGTCGATTCCTAGAGTTGGAATCGTCGGGTCGAGTCGATTCCTAAAGTTGGAATCGAAACCCGACCCGACGGTCAATCTAAATAAATATAAATACTTTTCTTTTTATAGATATATATATATTTGTCTATGCAAGTTATATATAAAAGATTATTACAAATTGTAATATATTAATATTGTAAATAATAAAATAATAAAATAGCTTACTCTTTTATTTTTTCGATCTTTTAAAAAATATAGTTAAAGAAAAAGATATATTAATTTAAGATTTGCACTATATATATAAGCTTTATATATTGTTGTTTTTGCGATATTTTATTTATAGCAATAAAGCAATTGCAATAAAAAAAATATAAAAAGAAAGAAAGAAAAGAAAAGAGAAATAATAATATTTATAATTATAATTTATTCAATATTTGCGCAATACTAGTTTTACTTTAAATTCTATTTAGAACTTTAATAACAATAAACAACAAAACAATAATATATTATAAATTATTATTAATGTTGTTATATTTTTATATAAATTATATTAAGTTAAAGTATAAATTTATATCTATTAGATAGAAGAATCTTTTTCTTTTAATTTTCAAAAAGATTTAAGAAAGTTTTTAACAAGTTTTTGTAATATTAATACTTACTTAGCAAAGGCTTTTATCTTTAATAAGATTAATATAACTTTTTATATTATTAAGAATTAATGCTTTAAAAGAGAAAATAATTGTAATATTATAGTGTTAATAATATGTTAGCGTTTTAGAATATAATAGAGTACGTAATCTTAAATATCTATAAAAGTCTTAAATAATACAATATCTCTTTCTAGTTAAATAGCAAAAAATAGACTTGTATGTTATAACAAGTATTAGATAAAAAGAAAGCTTGTTTCTTGTTTTTTTTAACAATTAGTTTTACTACTATCTATCTTATATAATTAGAATATAGTAATACAAGTCTATTATATCTTACGTCTTTTATATCTTAGTATATTTATAAGAAGCAAACATATTTGTATCTTACAAATATTTAGAACAAATTATTGCTTTATTTATTAAAGTATAGCAACTTAATAGTTTAATCTTTTGTTAATAGAATTTTCTTTTTTAATTTATTATTTTTGCATAAGTTTTTTTATTAAGCGTATATTATAATTAATCTAGAGCGACAATTATAAAATACTAAATATAAACAATTAATTACAAAAGATAATTCTTAATCTTTATTAAGTATTTAAGATTAAGAACAAGAATTATTATTTATATTAATTAAAAGATCTTGTAAAGAGCAACAACTTATATTTATTAAACAAAAATACAAATTAATTTTTAATAATATCTATATATTCTCTAGACTGATCGCGTCGGGTCGAGTTATCAAGTTCGAATCAAGTATTCGACTCGAATCGAGTCGAATCGATTTCAAAAGTTGAAATCGAATTGTCGATTCGATTTCTAATGTTAAAATCGACAATTTGAATCAAATTGCAAATTTAGAATCGAAAATCGATTCGAAAAATCGACTTAAATTGTTAAGACTTAATATTAGTATAAAGAAATTCTAGAATAAATAGTAGAAACTAGAAAGCTATATTTTGTTCTATAATCTCTTAATAGTAAATTATCTAATAATGTATTAAAATAATGCATTTGAGCTATTTAAAGTTAAAATTCAAAAAATTAATTTAATTGTATTTCAAGAAAGATTCGAACTTCTAATATAATGCAAATATTAAATAAATTAATATTATTTATAGTTAGCTTAATATTAATATTGCAACGCATTTCTAAATTTGACAACAACTATTAACAATTATATTTGCTCTAATTACTAAGCTATCAAAACTTGCTATTTAAGTTTATTCTATCTATTTATATATAAAAAAATAATACTTAAACAATAGTAAAATTATCAAAGTATTAAATATATACTCTTAGTATATTATTAAAAATTAAAGTCTTTAAATTGAGTAAAATTAAATAAAATTATATATAAGTTGCAATTTTAATATTTATTTTAATTACAATTTTATAATGCAAAAGAATAATAAGATAAAGTATACAATATAGTAATGCATTAAAATAATACATTATAATTGTTCTTATAATAGTAGACTCTCTAAACTATATATATAAAGTTATCAATTTAAGATCTTAATAATTTTGTTTGCTTTACTATTATTTTAGATAGTTTAATTTAAATTATTTTTTATTTTGTTATTATTTTTGTTGTTGTTATTTTTATTATTTTTATTGCTATTGTTTTTATTGTTTTCGCTCTTGTTATTTTCTTTGTTATTCTTATTATTTGTTGCTAGATAATAATTATAATTTAGCTTTTTTATATTATTTTAAGTCTTGTATTAAGTCTTTTGTTTATAATTATTCTTTTCAATTATATTATTAAGATTCTTTATTTTAAAAATAATAAAATTTGAAACATTTCTTTTCTTTGTATTATTTAAGATTGCAAATTTTTTAACAAAGATATTAAATAATTTTATAAAATTGTTATTATTAGTTCTTTTTAAATTATTCAAGTTATTGTAATAGATAATTTGTTATTAAATAATTTTTACAATCGATTTTATATAGATCGAAAAGCTCTTGTTAATATTAAATTTGTTATTAATACTTAATTGTAATATTATTTAGCTTAAATATAGAGTATAAATAATATATTTAAATAATATATATCTTTTTAAAAGATAATCTTATTGTTATATTTGTATTTTTAAATAGTTTTTGTGTCTTTTTAATAATTTTAAATTAATTTATTTTCTTAATTGCAAATTCTTTTTTTGCTTTTTGTTTAAATTTATTCTTAAAGCATTTTGCTATAAAGTTGTTAACATTATGTGTTTTATTATATTATCTAAATATATTACTATAAAAATCTTAATTAATTTAATATTTGTTAATTTTATTTTTAATATTTTTCTCTATATATTTACGATCTAGTATAAAGACTTGCTCTTAAATAATTGTTTTACGCAATTTTTTAAGTCGAATTAAGATAATTTTGCGATTATTGTATTATTTTTGATACAATTTCTTCTTATTATTATTTTATTCTTGTGCGCGATTGCGACTTGCAATATTTTTTGAATTAATTAATAGCGCTTCTATTATCTATGCGTGTACTTAGCTTATTTCACGAGTAATATATAAAAATAATATAGTTATATAGCAACTTAAAAATTTCTTACAATATTTAGTAGAATGCGACAAAATTTAAAGAATAAAAGATTCAAAAAAATTAACAAAATTGTAAATAATATATTAATAAGTAGTTTTATTAAAACGAAATAAAAAATATATGTATTAGAGTTAGAATTAATATTTATTTATTAATATTTACTTTAAACTTTTGTTAATACAAAATTGTTAATTTTTTATATTAATATATATTTGATTTTGTTAATATATTACGCAAGTTTATGTTTGTTAATTGCTTTATTATTTATATTATATATTTTTATTATTAATTACTAATTTAAGTCTCTCTTTTTACGCGATTTTTTAACGCGTTTGCACTAGTTAAGATTATTAAAATTATTGCTTATTTTACTATAATTTCTTTGAATTTTATTTCGAATCTAATATTTTTCTTTTACGTTTATATAATTTTTTTTTAATATTGTTAAATTTATTATTTTCTTCAATAACTCGCATAAAGTAGATAGATAATATATACAAATAATACAAAACGTTTTGTCTAAAACTAATATATTTAATTTTCTAGTTTATCGACTAATTTCGAAGTTTTTTTGCGATAAATTGATTCTTTAATCTAGACGTAATAAGATAAGTAAAAGCAAAGAAAAGTCTCAAAAAGAAAAAAGTATTAAAGAAAAAAATATTCGAAATATTAATATAATTAAAATAATGCGAACAAGTAATGTATTTTCGACTAATATACTAATGTTTTGCAATAGTATATACGAAAATGGAAGTTCAATACTATCGCTCTTTGTAAAATTCGAAAATACTAAAAATTAATTAATTTTTTTATTTTTCGACTTGCATTTTAACGTCTAATTTGTAAATTTCTTTATAATAAGATTAATAATTACAAATATAATTAAATTAATTATTGTATTTAAAGTTTAGCTTTAGCAATACTTTAGAAAGTAATAAAGATATCTATAATTTTTTTTTTCTAGTAAGTACATTATCTCTTTATATTATTATTATAATAACAAAATTATAATTAATATTTTGCACATTATAGATTCGAATCTTGCAATTATTTACGCAAAATATATAATACTTTAATTATAAGATTTGCTTTTTGTTAAAAATTTTATAAAGCAATTCGATTTTTTGAGCTAAAAATTTTACAACAATATTATATTTTTCTTTTTAAGCAAATATAATATATTGTTTTTTTCGAACAATTATAATTGTTCTTTGCATTAGCTAAGACTTAAATCTTTAAAATTTTATTATTAATAAATTTTTTTTAGCAATTTAATTTATTAAATATATTATTTCTTTATATTATTGCTAATAGTATCTAATAATTTTTGTAATTATTAAAGATATCTTCTTTTTAAAAATTAACTTATTTATAAATAAATTTAATCTAAAACAATCTCAAAATTTAATATAAAGAAATTTTCTTCTTTATTTATTGCTTAATTGTTATTTTTTTTTCTACAATATATATTTTATAATTTAAGAACAATCTTTTTTGCGTTTAGATTTATAGTATAATTAAAGTATTTAATTATTATAATTTGCTCAATTGTTTACAAACTTATTTAAGATCAATTTTATTAATATATTTTTCAAACAAAACTAAAAGTTCGTTTAATATTTATTAATAATACTAAATATAAAAGTATATCTCAAATTATTTGCATTAGCTTTAAAAAAAAATATATTATCTTTTTAATATTTTTAAATCGAATATTTATTTTCTACAATATTAATATAAAGATATCGATTGTTTTTATTTTAAATCGAACAAGATTATTAAGATTGTTAAAGTAAGAATTTCGTAACAATTACAATAGACTATATTAATATTAGTAAAAAATTATATGCATTACTATATTGTATTATCTCTTTAACAATAGTTGCTCTTTGCGCTTTTACTTTTAAACTAGCAATCGAATTGTAATAATATTGATAATAATTTTTAAATTCTATTTTGTATTTGTTTTTGTAATTAACAATATTATTGTTTTTTTTTTATTTTACAATTTATAAAGACTAACCTTTTGCGTAAAATCTAGAATATTAACAAAATTGTATAATATATTATTTAATTCTTTTGTTTTCGAATAGTATTTTGTAAACTTTGTCGAAGCTTTATTGCAAATCTTAAATACAATATTTTTCGAAAAATAAATATTAATTCTTATTATCTTTTCTAAATGTTTAAAATAATTAAATATTGTATCAAATACTCGAAATTCTAAATAAATATCTATATTAATTGTTTGCGAAACTATAAGAGTGCATTTGTAGAAAGAATTTAGTATATTGTTAACAAGCAAAACTAAGTTTTACTCGCTTTTGTTAAACTTAACTTGTTAAATTTTTAAATCTTAAAAATATTTCTCTACTTAAAAATTAATATAATTGCGTAATTGATATGTTTAATAAAATATAAAATAAATAGAGTTTTAACAAATACAAATATTCTATATTAGTTTTTGTAATTTTTTATTAATTTTCTTTTGAAAAACTCTAAATCGAAGCAAATGTTAAACTAAATTATTAATAACAATTATAAGAGCGCAAATCTAATAAACTTAGCACATATATTATCTTTTTGAATTACTATAAATTTAATATCTTTTTAATTACATTAGACAAGTTTGTGCTTTTTACAATATTTTAAAGTTGTTTATTCTTTAATTGTACAACAATATTATTATTTGTTGCTTTTAATTTTATAGTCGAAATAAAATCTTAAGTTACAAAATTAATTATATAAATTAAACAAAATATAGAATTTTGCTATTTGTTTTATTAAAACTCTTGTTAATTTAAAGTTTTGTCGAATTTGTTTTTAAATGTGTTGTTATTACTTGCGTTATTAATAACAATTCTAAGAAACTTGTCATTAATTTCGAAAAACTCTAAAATCTTTACAAGCTTTAATATTAATTAATAATCTATATATTCGATATTAAGAGAAGTAAATCTAATCAAATATTCGCGAAATTGAAATATAACGTCTATCTAATATATTAAAACTTCTAGATAGACAACTCTTTAAAAACTAAATTATATATTTAAAACAATAGACACGTTAAACACTTTTAAAATCTATCTTAATTTTCTCGCAAATTTAATTATATTTTAAAAGAATTATTTTGAATAGTTTAATACAATTTAAAAGCATCAAATTTAAACAAAGTATTTTTAGCAACTTTCGAAAATTAAGATTGTTAATAATTCGAAAAGACAAATTTAAATTTACGAAAGTCTTACATAGTTAGTTTTCTTAATTATCTTAAATAAAGAATAACAACAAATTAATATAATTTTTCTTTTAATAAATTGTTAGTTATATATTATTTATATATATTATTAATTGTAATTTACACAATTAAAGACTAAATTAATTGTTATTTATAATTAAGATTGTTTTCGTTTTAAACAAAAGAAAAATAAATTTTTTTTTATGTTTGATGTACTTAAATAGTTGTAAGCAATAAAATAATTCAAAATCTTATAACAACTTTTGCACACAATTTTTGAAATACTATTTACAATTGAAACTATTTAAATATATTTGTTTTAAAACTTAAATTGTGCTTCTATATTAATCTTTTTTGTTTAACGTAAATTAACAAGTTTCGATTGAGTTTTATTTAAAATATTATTGTCAATAGTTGTTTGTAACTATTATGCTTGAAATTAAATAACAATATTTGAATTTTATTTAACGTATTCGTTTTTTTCTCTTAAAACAAACAATAATTAATTAATAAATATTTTGTTAAATATTTTGTAAAAATTTCTTTTTTTAGTATTAATAGCAAAAATAAAGAAATCTTAATCAAATTAACTTGCAAATTAATTAGAATATAAGTTACTAAATAACAAATTGCAAGAGATAGATTTGCTAGAATTCTTTTTGTTTAAAGACGATAATTAATTTAAAGCTTTTAAAAAATTTAATATTTTGCAAACAAAAATACAAATATAGTATAATTATATTTTTCAATAGTTCGAAAAAAAATTTTAAAAATAAAAAAATAATGTAAGAGAATAATGCAAGCAACAACTAATATAAGTAAACTATTTTAAGATAATATAAACAAGAGTAGCTTTTGAGTCGAAGCATATTACCTAATACTATAACAAAAAATTCAAATTATAATAACATATATTCAAAAATAGAAAATCTTGATATAATAACGTTATATTCAATTTTTTGACAATTTAATTCGATTTCAAATGTTGAAATTAAGAATCGAGTCGAATCGAGTTGATTTAATTTCAAAATAATAGAAATCAAATCGAGTTTCGAGTCGATTTCTAATATTGAAATCGTCGAGTTGAATTAATTTCAAAAGTTAGAATCGAAACTCGACTCAACAAGCAATCTAATATTCTCTTTGTATATTAATAAAATAAGAAGATAGCTTGTTAAGTTTAAGATACAAATATAACTTAAATAGTTTAAAATTAGCTTAAAACTAATCTCGAGTTTGTTGCAAGCTCTTAAGATATTTCTAAATATATTTTGCGTTTGCAATTGTTTGTAGTTAATTTTTTTTTAATAAAAAGTATAATATTAATATTCGAAATATATACGAACTCTTGTAGTATTTCGATTACGTCTTTACTTGTTACTTGTTTATATTATAGTAATTTATATAGTAAAATTAAACAATTTTCAAAATTTCTACGCGAAGATTATATATTAACAAAGATATCTTTTATCGACAATTTTAGAACTCTTATTAATAGTACTATTAGTAACTAATAGTTAAATTAGCTAATATATTGATATATTCGCTTTATATAATTAAGCGCAAGATTAAATTGCAATTAGCAAAATTTGCAAATATATAATTAATACGCACTTTACTAAGATCTAATCTTGTATATTGTTAAGTTCTACAATACGAATACAATTTACAAACGCAATTTACAAATATAATTGTCGATTATTATACGCACAATACAATTACGCAATAGAGATATTCTTGTTAACGCATAACTCGCGTATAGAAATCTTACAAATTGTTCGATTTTGCTATACAAAATACTATAATATAAACAAGTAACAAATAAAGATACAAGCAAAGCATTACAAGAGTTTATATATATCTCGAATATTAAAATTGAATTTCTATTAAGCAAGCGTCAAGACTTTTGCTGCTAAATAGACTCTAAACTAGCTAATAGTCAAATTAGTAATTTTCGCAATAGACACTTTTTAAGTAGAGGTTCCAGAATTTTCAATATTATTACGTAATTATGTTATACAAATAATTATTATAAATTGTGTTCGTAAATTGTATTTGTAGATCTTAGCAATACAAGTAATGTTCGAAGAATTCTTTATTATTTCTTAAATCTCTTGATTAAGTACGAGCGATCTCGAGTTAATTATATTTTGCTAATAAGACTTAAGAACTAAGATATGCGCACAATAATCTTAGAAGCTCTAAACAACTAAAAGCTCTTAAGAAAAATTATCTCGATTTGTTAATATAGTTAGAAATTAATCTCTTTAATTTTATTATTTTAAACGCAAAATTAACAAACATTATCGCAACAATTACAAACTTTGTAGCGTTAAATATCTTAAGCTTAAACTTAAATCAAATTGCGAAAACTAATTATTTAGTCTATAAGAGACAATTTAATTATTAAGAATTGTATCTATATTTAAGTAATTAATTTTTTACTTTAATATAATAAAACTACTAGCAACAAAAGAAAAAAACGTTTAAAAATCTTCGAAATATAATTTAAATATCTTAAAAATAATCAAAAATTAAACACAAGATTTGTAACAAGTAGTTGATTATTAGGAACTAGATTCGAAATTACTAGTTAAAGAGATATCTAGTTTAACTCAAATCTAGTCTAAATCCAATTAAAAAAATTAAGTAAAATAAAAACAAAGATTAATTCGATCGACAAACTTAGTTAACAAACTATTGATTTAATATTATAATTATAGCTTCTCTCTACAAAAAAAAGCTTTTACAAAACAATTAAAACAATAGAACAAATTATCGAAGAATCGAAGAATCGAAAGAAGAAAGAAGAAAGAATTTCGAAAAACGAAATAGAACAACTAAAGACAAAATAATTAGGTTTTATCAAATTAGATAAAGACGAAACAAGATAAAAACAACGCAAAATATTCAAATTTATTTAATCGAACTAAAACGAGAATAAGTAAAGACGAAACAAAATATCTAAATTGATTAAATTAAATTGGATAGAGCAAAAATATCTTTGTTATCTAAACAGAATTTAAACAAGATTAGACAAAATTAGTTAAAATTAAACATATTTCAAGTAACAAAGCACTATCAAAACAAAATAGAAAAATCTTTGTTATTTAAGCAAGATTTAAGTAAGATTTAGATAAAATTAGATTAACTTAGTTAAGACTAAACGCGTTTAAAATAACAAAGCATTATTAAAACAAAATAAAAAGATCTAAATTAGATTTAAACAAAATTTAAAATACTATTTATTTATTTTAACATTAATAATTAAAAGTAAAGCGCAAGATATTATATATAATCTTTTGATAATAAAATTTATTAAATAAAATTTATTAAGAGTTTGTTAATAATTGTTTAAAAGATTAAAAAATTCTTAAGTAAAAAATTGATTTTTTTAGTTAATATAGTACTTAAGCAAAATAAAATTAAAATATTTATTATATTTAAAATGCAATTAATATATTAAGATCTTTAACTATTTTTAACAACAATAAATTTACAAGATTTCTAATTAGATTGATTGCGTCGGATTGGATTATCGAGTTCGAATTAAATACTTAACTTGAATTGAGTTGAGTCGATTTCTAAAGTTAAAATCAAAAAGTTCATTTAATTCCTAGAATCGAAATCGACAATTCGAGTCGATTTCTAGAGTTGAAATCGAAACTCGACCCAAAAAATCGACTCGAATTGCCAAGACTATTAAAAACAATTATTTTTTAATTATTAATAGTCAATATATAGTTAATATATTTTTAATAATATGTAATTATTTAAATTACAATAAGATAATATATTATAGTAATGCATTACTATAGTACTTTTTAAAAAGAAACTAATTAAATCGCATCTATAGATACAAATAATGCATTTTATTAATAAATTGCATCTATAAGATCTATAGAGTCTATACATACAAATAATGCATTTTATTAATAAATTGTATCTACAAGATCTATAGAATCTATAGATGCAAATAATGTATTTTATTAATATAATATTTTCTTCTAAAATTAGTAATTCTTGATATAATAACATTATATTCGATTTCTTAACTATCAAAATAATAGATAGTAGAACACTTAATTTCTATGTAGAAGCTAGAGCTTTGTCTATCTATATATATTGATTAAAGCTACTCGAATCAATTACGTAATATTAAGTCGAATAGTATTAAATTAAATAGTAGCGATACTAAACTAAATCAATTATAGTATTTCGATACTTTTACTTAATCTAAATCTAGAAATCAACTTTTATATAAATTATATTCTATATTTTATTAAGTTTAAAATCTATTTTAAAAGTTTTAAATCTCGAGTATCTTTTTAACAAAAATAAAAAAAGTATACAAAAGTTCTTTGTTAGCAATTTATATACAAACATATATATATTTACAAGTTTAAAATACTCCAAGATTCGAAAAATATATAAGAGACATAATTTTAATAAAAGACTATATAGATATTGTCGATAGTATTTAATAACTTTACTACTAAAACAAAATAAATAATAGATATAGATTTAAATAAATAATACAAAAGTTAACAATAATAAATATAGTAGACTAATTGTCTCGAGTTGATTAATCGAGTTTGAATCGATTAATTGATTCAAATCTTGGCAATTCGAATCAACTTAACTCGAAAGTCTTAACAAGTTGATTTCTAAAGTTAAAATTAAAAATTGAGTCAAATCGAATCGATTTCTAGAGTTAGAATCAAAAATTGATTTGAAAAAATCGATTCGAATTGTTAAGAAATAAAGTTATTTAGTAACAAATTTAATAAATCTAAATTAGATTTTAAATCTTGTTATTCTTTTATCTAAATATTCTATAATGGTGTAGTAGAGTAATATATATAAACTATTTAATATTTATATAATAAATAGATTACAACTATTATAGTCTCTCGATAAACTTCGATTTTATATTTTATTAAAAAGTGCATAATAATATGTTTAGATAATATACTTAAAGTTATTAATACTATTAACTAGTTCGAGATCTTTACAATCTTGTAATCAATTTTATTTTTAGTATTCTTATTATTGTTTTTGCTCTTGTTATTATTATTATTGTCTTTGTACTTTGTATCTTTATACTTGTTATTTATTATTTTTGCATTATTTTTTGTCTTTTTTTATTTTATTTTTACTTTATTATTATTAATCTTAATTAAGTTTTTAGAATTGTTATTTATTAATTTTAAAGAATTAGATATTTTGCAATTTGTAGCATTTTTATTGTTTGCAAAAGTTTTTTTGAATTTTTCAAATTTGTTAATTGCATTTGAATTGTGCGCTTTCTTTAACTTATTAAACTCTCTATAATATAGAATACGTTATTAAATTATTTCGATAATTAATATTATATATTTAATTATATTTTTGCTCAATTTGAACTAATTAGAATTAGACTAACATACAAATTAGTTATTTTATTTATATTAAACTTTATATATACTTGAATATTAAGAAATTATATTGTGTTTATATTTTTACTTTTTAAAACTATTTGTATAGCAATTGTATTAACTTTAGTTTGTTTTGCAATATTTTTGTTTTTAATTTTCTTTATTAGTTTAATCTCAAAATATTGCGCTACAATATAATTAACTCTTTAAATATAAATATATTATTCAAATATATTATTATGCAATCTCTTTTCTACTTTTTTATTAGTTATTATATTTTTGACGTTTTTTTCTATATTAATTTGAATTTGTTTAAAAAAATTCTTAAAAACAATTGTTGTTTGCAACTTAATTAGACGCTTGTAAAATATTATATCATTAATATTTTGTTTTTTGTAAAATAGTTTTTTATTTTTAATTTATATTGTAGTACAATTTCTACTAGCAATAGTTTGCAAAAAAGTTAATAAAATAGATATTTTGCGTTTTAAATTAGTTTTAAAAATAATATATATAAATAATATAAAGCAAGTCTTTTACTTAATAATATAATATTAGCTATTTAGCAATATTCGAATTTCTAAGTAAAAGAAATTCGATTTTAAGAAATCTATTCTTTTAATTAGTTTTAATAATAATATATGCCAGTAATATAAAACAAACTTGTATATCAACTATATAAATTAAGACAATAAATAGTATTAAATATATTAATTAATATATAATATTTAAATAAAAAAGTTGTTGCAATTATAAAATAAACTTATATGTTTAATATTAAAATTAGAGTTTAAATATTACTTTTATTTAATATTATTATAACTAAAAATTATTATCTTTACTATATTAATTATCGCATAATATATACTTTTTAACTATTGAAATCGAATATAAGTACGTATATCTATTGCTTATTACTCTATTGCATTATCTATCAAATACTTAATTGCAAGACTTGTTAATTCTTGCATTCTATATTGTTAATTTTTTTATTTAGTATTGAAAATTCTTAATTTAATAACATGTTTTGTTCTAAAACTCTAATAACTTGAATTAAATAAATTAATAATATATTTAAATAATGCATTTAATATATTATATATTGCTAATATACTTAATTTAGTTTATAAAATAGAGAGCAAGAAATTGCGAGAAAATATAGCAACGCAAATTAATTATAACAAAGAAAAAAAATCGATTAAGATAGTTTTTAATATACAAAAAATAATGCAAAGAAATAATATATTAAACTATTATTAGCTAAGTATTTGTAATATAGAAGAAATATAAATACAAATCTAGAACAATAGTTTTACGTAAAATTTGCAAATACTAGAAGACTAGTAATTTGTTAATTTTGAAAATATTTTTTGCAAAATTAATTTAAGAAATCTTGCAAAACAAAGTTGTTAACAAAAAAAACAATAAAAAATATTAAATTTAAGTATTAATCTTATTAGCTCTTTAAAAAATTATTAAGAGTTTTATAATTAATTTTTTCTCTAATAAATATATTATTTATTTGTATTATTATTGTTTCTATACAAAATATACTAATATCTTGCTTTATATATTTAGATAACAATCTTTTTGTTATTTATATTAATTGCAAGATTATTAAGCTTAAAAATTTGCAATTATTAAAGCAATTAATATAGAATTTAGAACTTTACTATAATAAGTAGTAATAAAATTAATATTTAAATATCTTTGTTATATTAAAATTTGAAATAATTAGCAAGAAATTTAGAATTTAAACTATTCTATTTATTGTACTTTATTATTTGTATTATCTTGTTATATTATTTATTAAACATATTGTTTTGCTATATATATTCTTAATATTCTTTTTTATTAAATATAATAATTAAAAAGTATATTATAATTATATATTTAAATTATCTAAATAATTAGAGTTGAATTATTAATTTGACATTTCTAATTAAAGAGCTTAACAATTTTGTTCTATATAATTTTATACAAAATTGCACAAAAAGAAAATTATTGTATTTTAAAAGAAATTCGAACTCTTGTTTTTTTAATTTTCTATACTAATAATATACAATCCACAATATAATTTTAAATAGTATTATAATACTATCTTAAACAATATTATAAATTGTATATTATTATTATAAGAAACTAAACATGTTATTACTAAGCTATCGAGACTTAATTATTTAATTTTATTATATTTAAATATATATTAAAATTAGAGATAATATAATTTTTAAAAAGTTAAAAATATTAATTTAATACAATATTAAGTATTTAGTTATTTTAAATATATTATTTATTTGTATTATTACTAATAATATTTGTTTATTTATAATAATATTATAAATATAAAATCTTTTGTACAATAATTTAGCTATAAATAAATTTTACTCAAAACAATTTCGAACTTTATTTGAAAAAAAAATTTACTTTTATTAATTTGCTAATTATTATTTTGTACTTTATAATATATATTTTACAATTTAATAATAATATTTTTACAATTTAAATTTATAGTATAATTATAGTATTTAATAATTATAATTTGTTTAATTGTTTGCAAACTTATTTAAAATCGATTTTATTAATGTATTTTTTGAACAAAACTAAAAATTTGTTTAATATCTATTAATAATACTAAACAAGAAAAAATATCTTTAGTCATTGCGTTAATTTAAGATAATTCGAAGTATTATTTTTTTAATATTTTTATATTAAATATTTATTCTTTATAATATTAATACAAAGATATTAATTGTTTTTGCTTTAAATTAAATAAAAGTATTAAAATTATTAAAATAAGAGTTTTACAATATTTGCGTTAAACTATAAAAAAGTTAACAAAAAATTAAATATATTACTATATTGTATTATCTTTTTAACAATATTTGCTTTTTGTATTTTTGTTTTTAAAATAGCAACTAAATTATAATAATATTAAAAATAGATTTTAAATTTTGTTTAATATTTTGTCTTGTAATTTATAGAACTATTATTATTTTGTTTGTTTTATATCTTGTAAAAACTTAATTTTTGCGCAAAATTCAAAATATTAATAAAATTGTATAATATTTTATTAAGTTTTTTTGTTTTCGAATAATATTTAGCAAGTTTTGTCGAAATTTTTTTATAAGCTTTTAATATAATTTTTTTTAAAAAACAACTATAATTTGTTATAGTTTTTTTTAAATAATTAAAATAATTAAATATTGTATTAAATATTCGAAATTTTAAATAAATATTAATATTAGTTGTTTGAGAAACTATAAGAGTATATTTATAGAAAAAATTTAATATATTGTTAAGTAGTTAAATCGATTGTTATTTGTTTTTGTCTAATTAAATACGCTAAATTTTTTGATTTTTTAAATATTTTTTTATTTAAAAATTAGTATAGTTGCGTAATTAATACGTATAACAAAATATTAAATAGATAGAATTTTAACAAATACAAATGTTTTGTATTAATTTCCGAATTTTTTAACTTTTTTGCTCTTAAAAGACTCTAAAACAAATTAAATACTAAAATAAGCTATTAATAGCAATAATAAAAGCGCAAATCTGAATAAGATTTAGGAAATATATTTTTTTTTTGTATTATTATATAAATAAATATCTTTTTAATTACAACAAATAAGTTTGTACTTTTTGCAATATTCTAAACTTGTTTATTCTCTAATTAAAAAACAATATTGTTAACAATTGTTTTTAATTCAAAAATTATAATAAAATTTTAAGCTATTAAATTAATAATATAAGTTAAACAAAATATAGAATTTTATTATTTATCTTATTAAGATTTTTGTCGATTTAAAACTTTGTTAAGTTTGTTTTTAAAATAATTGTTATTGCTTATATTATTAGTAACAATTTTAAAAAAATTGTTTTTAATTTTAAAGAATTTTAATATCTTTATAAGTTTTAATATTAATTGTCGATTTATATATTTAATATTAAGAGAAATAAATTTAATAAAATATTTGCGATATTAAAATATAATATTGATTTAATATTTTAATATTTTAAGATAAATAACTTTTTAAAAACTAAACTATATATTTAAAGCAATAAAAGCATATTAAAACTTTTTTAGATTTAATTTAATTTTGTTAGAAATTTAATTAAAGTTTATAAAAATCAATTTTAATAGTTTAATATAATTTAGAAATACTAAATTTAATTAAAATATTTCTAGTAGCTTTCGAAAATTCAAACTATTAATAATTCGAAAAAATAGATTTAAATTAACAAATATTTTGTATAGTTAATTTTTTCAATTATTTTAATTAAAAAATAACAAATTAATATAGTTTTTCTTTTATTAATATATTAGTTTTGTATTATTTATTTGTATTATTAACAATAACTTATACAAATAAAAATTAATTATTAATTATTAATTATAATTAAGATCTTTTTTATTTTAAACAAAATGCAAATTAAAATTATTTCTTTATATTCGATATATTTAAATAATTGTATACAATAAAATAATTTAATGTTTTGTAACAACTTTTGCAAACAATTTTTAATAGATTATTAATAGTTAAAACTATTTAAATATATTTGTTTTAAAATTTAGATTGTATTTTAATATTAATCTTTTTAATTTAATATAAATAAACAAGTCTATTTTAAGTCTTGTGCACAATACTTTTATTAACTATAGTATATAATTATTATTCTTTAAACTAAATCTTAGTATTTGTATTTAATTTAATATATTTGTTTTTGTTTTTTAATTTAAGTAATAAAAAATTATTTAAAAAATTATTTAATATTTTTTAAAACTCTTTTCTTTTAATATTAAATATATAATAAAAATTTTAATTAAATTAATTTGCAAATTAATTAAAATATAAAGTACTAAATAACAAATTGCAAAAAATAGATTTACTAAAATTATCTTCGAATAAAGACAACTATTAATTAGAAGTTTTTAAAAAATTAGATATTTTGTAATCGAAAATAATATAAACAATATTTTTAAGTAGTTTAAAAAAGAATTCTAAAGTAAAACAATAATACAAAAGAATAAGATAAATATAAGATAAATTAAACAAAATTTTATATTAACAAATAATTATAATTTAATAATATAGCAAATTGTAATCTTAATAATATATTATAATTATACAAATTTTAAAATAGTAATTCTTAATATAATAATGTAATTTTTGATTTCTTAGTAATTTAATTTGATTTCTAATATTAAAATCGAAAATTAACTCGAATTAAATTAAATTAATTTTAAAAAAGTAAAAATTAATTGAAATTTTAATTCGATTTCTAATGTTAAAATTGTTAAATCGAATTAATTGTAATAGTTAAAATCGAAATTTAATTCGATAATTAATCTAAAATATAGCAACTATTTAGTTGCAAATTGTTTAAATAATTAAGTTTAAAATTTATATTTAAAATTATAAATAGTTTAGTTATTAATTTAATTTAAAAACTTATTAAAATATTTTAAATATATTACAAAAAAGAATTTTAATTAGTTTGTTAACTATTTATTTTTTAATAAAAATATATTCTAGTTTAATTTGATTATTTTTAGTTTTTTTGCAAACAAATTAAATTTAAATATCTATATACTTTGTTTAAATATATTGCGCAAAACTTTTAGCAAATATTATAACTTTTTAGTTGTTATAATAGATAACAATAGCAATTAGATATAATATCGAAAGTATTAAAGAAAAAATCTTAATAGCAATAAAAACATTAGATATAAGTAATAATAATAAAAATAAGTAAAATAATTGCAATTGCTTTAATAGTATTTAGAGTTAAATAGTTTTCTTAACAATTTGTATTTGTTTAATATATTTAACTTTGCAAATAAAAAGTATAACAATTAATTAATATTTAAATAATTAATTAATAATAATATTTTCTAGATTAAAAATATATTTAAAAATAGAACAATAAATTATTTTATTTTTATTCTAATTAATATCGATATAATTTAACAAAAAACAAATATTTTTATAAAAAATAAAAAATAAATTAAAAGTATTTCGAAAATAACAAAATATTTGTTTAATAATTTTTTAGTAAATATTAATAGAATTAAAAGTATATCTGTTTATTACTAAGACAACAAAAACAATATTTAATTAAATATCTAGTATTATATATATAAAAGAATTAATTGCTAATCAATAGATATAATAATAATTCGAATCTACAATATAGTTTGAGTTAACAATATATATTTTAAATATATCTATAAAGATAGCAACTAATTTATATTTCTATATTTTGTAATTTTTTAGTATTTTTTTCAAATATACTTTCTAACTTAAATAGAGAATTTAAATTGCAAAATTGTATTTAGTTTCGATTTCTAAATATTATTAAATAGAATTTAAATTAATTATTTTAAATTAATTAACAAAAGTTCTTTTAACAATATTAATAAACTTTCTATTAATATTAATAATTAAAAGATTGTCTATATAAATAACAATAATAATAAAACTATTAGTAAAAATACTTAGATTAAAATTTAACAAACAAAAGTAATATTTTTTAAGAAATACTACAAAAATATTATATTATATTCGAAAGAATTGTTTAAATTTATAAAAAAAAATTCTAAATTAATAAATTTTTTTGTTTTGTTTAAAGTTATAAAACAATTTTATATAAATCTCTTTATTAATATTTTTGTAGAAAAAAACAATAACAATATCTATTTACTCTAGATCTTAGTTGTTAACAACAACAACAACAACAACAAAAACAAAAATAATTTTATAGCTAGATTGATCGTTCGGGTCGATTTTTCCCCGAAATCTATAACTCGACCCAAAAGTTATACCTAATTAGGCCAAGTTTTAATCTAATATAGTTAGTATTTTCATAATTTATGCAATTCGGTTCCAATTGTTAGAATCGAACAGTTAGTCTACTTATAGCTTATAAATTTAATTATAGTTACAAATTTTTTAATATAGTTTAGATCTTTGTATTGTTTAAAATTTTTAACAACTTAACAAACTTTATAGCAAAGAATCTTATTATTAATTTTTTGTTTAATTTTGTAGATCTATCTTTTACAAAATATATAATATCTATTAGATACTAAACAAATAATATAAATATTGTTCTTTTTTAAAAACTTAATTTTATTTTGTTTAGCTAGTTGTTAGTCTATTTTATAATAAATATTTGTTATAGCTTTAGTATAAATTTTAGACTTATATAATTTTGATAATATAATTTTAAACAATAGAACAAAAAAATCTACAAATTTGTTTTAATATAATCGAAACTTTAAATTTCTTTGTAATATTAAATTAAAATTCAAAAATAAAGAATTTTAAAATATATCTAATAATTTAGTAATTTCAGAAAACTTATTAAAGTTAATACAATCAAAAAAATACTATTTTTAAAATCGAAAAATAATTTAAAAAAATAGTACTTTTAGAGTCTAAAAAAGATAAATTTTTAGATAAAATAGATAAATTTAGTTTATTAGAGTTCTTAATATAGTTCGAGAACAAAACAACTTTTTGCTATTATTATAATATTATTATAAAGAGCTTGTTTAGTTTAGCTTTTATAGAATTTAGAAATTTATTAATAGTATCTGCAATATTAGACTACGTAAATAGAACTATAGACAATTGTATATTGTTGTTTTAACAACTAATTTTATTGTAATTAATATTAGAGCTAAGTAATATTTGTTTATTATCTAATAAATAAACTTCTAATACTTGTTAAATCTTATTTATTGTTATCTATTATACAATAGATATACTTTTTCTTGTATTTTACTAGAACTAAGAATCAAGTACAATTCTAAAAAAATTGTTAATTAGCACTTGATTAAGTTTTTAATACTTCTTTTTGCTAATTAATATATTAAATATATTTGTAATTATAAAAATACTTAATACTTGTTTTAAAAAAAATAACAAAATATTAAACAATAGAAAAGATATTGCAATATAAATTAACTATTTAAATAATCTTTAATTAGAGATTTACAATTAAGTTAGTATCTTTAATTATACTACTAATCTTTTATATTAAAATCTAATTAAAATATTTAAAATATTTATTTATTTTAGAAAAAATAGCAATTATTAATTCGATATATATTTTGCGCTCTTTGTATTAGATTTAAAAAACTTTATTTATATATTTATTGTTGTTGTTAATATAAACACAAGTATATTTGTTATTTTTATACTCAAATTTGTTAATATAGTATTTAAAGAAAGTTAGCAAACTAATTTTATTTTTGTTTTTAAAATATTTATTTGTAAATATTTAATTTTATTATCTAGTTAAGTACAAATATAATAAATACTATCGAAATTGTTCAAAAATATAAATTCTATAATATCGATATAAATAAAATTGTTTTCTTAACAATTAGATCTAATAGAGATTTGATAAAATATTGCTTTGTCTTTTGTGCATACGCAAGAAACATAAATATTATTCAAAAATAACTTAATAAAATTAAAAATACTTCTGCAAATTGGTTAATAAATATTTTGTTTATCTAGATAATCGAGTTATTTATATTATATAGTTATTGTATTTTTGCTAATTGTCGATAGAACAATAACAATAGTAAAAAATAAAACAAATATTTTTAAATTTAGAAAATAGAAATCGAAGTTTTTAACTGCTCGAACTTGCTAAATATTAATAGAAAAATTATAATTAATAATTTTTCGAACAATATTAGTATCTTTTAACTAATTATAGAGAATTAAATTATAAAAAAAATTAAATATATATTATATATTATAAATTGTAATATAATAAGTTTTTCTATTTTTGTATCTAACAAATAGACAAATAGTTTTAATATTTATAATAAATAAATTGTTCTCTATATTTTTAACTAATTGTTAAGATATTTTTAAGTAGAATATAAAGATACTAGAATTCTCGAATATATATTGCAAATATCTTGTATTAAAAACTTATTTATACAAAAAACAATTAATAACAAAAGCTAATATTATAGTTATAAAAACAAACAATTTAGAAATTGTAAACAAAATTGTTACAATAATAAAAATAAAATAATATCTATAAATTATTGTTTTAGTAATCTTTTACTCTTTGTTATTGTTGTTTTTATTTTTGTTATTATTAAACTTAAACTTAAACTTAAACTTGTTTTTATTTTTCTTAAATTTAAACTTTTTTCGATTATTCTTTTAATTATTGTAATTTTGATAATACTTATTTTTGTTATTGTTTTAATTGTTTTTGAAACTATTGTTTTTTAAAACAAAATATAATTCAAAATATAAATTTTAGCAATTTAATTTTTAATAACTTATTTTGTCGCAATTTGTATATTTCTTCTAGCAAATATATATAAAGCTAAGATTGTCAATAATAAGAAAAATATTTTTTGTAATACTAGTTAGCTCAATAGTTGTTATTAAAATTAAAATAATATTAGTAGTCGAGATATCTATTAAATTAATATATTAAGTCTTGTAATTATAAATAATAGCAAATAACTTTTGCTTCCAAATATTGTTTTTGTAAAAAAACTTATATATCGATATTTATTAATTAATAAAAAGACAAACAATATTGTTAAAATCGACTAAATATTTAAAAATAAGTTAGTTTTTATTTATAACTAGATTACTTAAATAGATAGATAGTTTATTAATAATATTGCAAAACTTAATCTTATACTAATTAATATTCTAACAACTAAAAGTTTTAAAAAACTCGAATTTAACAATTTTTTTTATTAGTATGTTTAATTTTTAGACTTATATATTTTAACAATCTTTTAATAAGTTTTTTTAATTAGATTGATTTTCTTTATATTGTAATACAAATCTCTATTAACAATATTCTAAAAATATATTTATATATTTCTTGTTATTAGTATTTTATTTAACTTGTTCTTTAATAACTATATTAAGCAAATCGACAAATCTAATTTCTAATTTAATATATTTTTAAAACTTAATTTATTTAAGAACTTTAAATAAGTCTTGTTTTTAAATAAAAAAGTTTATATTATTGTTAATTTTAGCAATCTATTTCAAAACTGCAAGAGATAACGCAAAAATACTAATAGTTATAATAATATTAATATAATCTGTTATTTTTAAAACTCTATTAATAGTTTGTAAACAATAGATAATAGTTTTAATAAATATAATAAAAAACACAATTGTATATTAGAAATTTCGATAAAAATATTCTAGTTGTCAAATTACAAAAATTAAATAAGTTAACAAAATTCAAATTAAATATTTAGTTTAATAGATACTTTTCAGAAAGTTTAAATAAAAAAAATAGCTAAATATATTTTTCTTTGTTAGCAGTATTAATTTGATTAATTTTGTTAATTATAAATAAAGCAAAATCTTAGTAGATAAATAGTTAATAAGCTCTTAAATAAGTCTTATATTTTTATTGTTCTATCTTAAAATTATAATAAATATAGATTTAAGTAGACTTAATAGATTTAATTTGTTTAAAAGATAGAATATTAATAGATAATTTCTAATTAAATTGCTATTTTTACTTAATTATAAATAAAGTTTGATAACTATCTGAAATCTAACTAAGTTATTTAATCTCTTTATTCTTCTTCTTAATTTTAGCAATTATAAAGATAAATATATTATTCTATATCTTTGCAATTGTTAAATCGATTTTTTTAGTTTTTTTATTTTAATAAGACTAAGTATTAGTCTTTTTAATTTGAATTTTTTATATCTTTGCAATAATTAAGAGCTTTTCAATTCTATTTAAACAAAATTAACTGCTATTTAATCGAGAATTGTATCTAAATATTGCTTTCAAAATAATTAATAAAATTATTTCGATCTTTAAAATATATTTGCAATCTAGTTTACTAATTTGTTTTATATACTATAATAAAGAAAATTAACTAATATTTGTTTCAACTATTGAGCTAACAAGTTAACTTATTTAATTGTTAATAAAAGGATTTTGGAATAAATAGAAAAACAAAGATTAAGAAAACTAAGTAATTAAGCTTTCTTATTAATGCGTCGAAGCAAAATCTTGTTTTACTTTAATAATGCGTCTTCGACTAATTATTAGCTATCTAATTATCAATTTTTAGTTATATAATTGTTATATAATTGATTTTTCGATTTTTTAAAACTTATTATTAATAAATATCTGTTAAAAATAATTAGCGTTCTTCGACAAAAGCAACAAGTTGCAAATAAAATAAATTTAGCTGTTTTTACAATTTATATTAGCTTTCTTAGTAGAATATTTGTATCTAAAATCTTTAACTAAATGTTAGCTATTTAATTGTTGATAATTAAAAAATTTAATTGTTCGAATAGTTAAAAAATTAATTATTTAACAAGTTTCGACAGTTTTTCAACTATTGTTTCGACAATATTATAGTATTAATATTTTAATTCTTAAAGACTAATCTAAGTATTTAAATAATTAATTATCAATTTTTGTAACTCGAAATTAACAAGAATTTAGTTAATAGTAGTAATTGTAAGTCTATTGTTAGTTTAATCTATTAGCTATATTTCAAATATTCTAATTAACAAACAAATAAATTTTTTGCTCTATTTCGAACTTATAATTTGTCAAAATAATAAATAGTAGAATGCTTAGTTACTATATAGAAGCTAGAGCTTTGTCTATCTATATATATTGATCGAAGCTATTCGAATCGATTACGTAATATTAAGTCGAGTAGTATCGAGCCAAATAGTGTCGATACTAGATTAGATCGATTATAGTATTTCGATAGCTTTTGTATATTACTATTTAATATATTAACAAAGTCTTTTGCTAAAAATAGATTGAGCAAGTCTTGCAAGTCTTCTTTAGAAAACAAATTAAATAAGTCTTTTACAAAAGATAGATTGAGCAAGTCTTTTATAAAAAATAGATTTGACAAGTCTTTTATAAAAGATAGATTAAGCAAGTCTTTTATAGAAGATAGATTGGACAAGCCTTCTATAGAAGATAGATTAAACAAGTTTTCTTTAGTGTTATTATCTGCTTTTACTAGAGTACTATCTTAAGAATTCTCAATATTTGCGTTAAGTTGTTAACAAAAACGCTTAAATAAAAGTTTAATAAATAAAAGTAGTATTTTTTAAAAAATATTGCAAAAATATTATATTATATTTAAAATAATTGCTTAATTTTATAAAGAGCTTTTTTAAATTAATAAATTTTTTTGCTTTGTTTAAAATTATAAAACAATTTTATATAAATTTTTTTATTAATATTTTTGTAAAGAAAAATAATAATAATATTTATTTGTTTTAAATTTTAGTTGTTAATAATAACAAAAACAAAGACTAACTTTATAACTTATAAACTTAATTATAATTGCAAAAAATTTAATATATTTTTAATTTTTGTATTGTTTAAAGCTTCTAACAATTTTGAAAACTTTATAGCAAAGAATTTTATTATTAGCTTTTTGTTTAATTTCGTAAATTTGTTTTTTATAAAATATATAAGATTTATTAAATATTAAGTAAACAATATAGATATTGTTCTTTTTTGAAAAAAAAATATTTTATTTTGTTTAATTAGTTGCTAATTTATTTTATAATAAATATTTGTTATAGCTTTAGCGTAAGTCTTAGACTTATATAGCTTTAATAATATAATTTTAGACAATAAAATAAAAGAATTTGCAAACTTATTTTAATACAATTGAAGCTTCGAATATCTTTGCAACGCTAAATCAAAATTTAGAAACAATAAATTTTAAAATATATTTAGTAATTTAGTAACTTTAAAGAACTTATTAAAGTTAATAAATTAATAAATTTAGTAGAAAGAAACTTTTTGTTGCAACTTATTATTGAGACAATAAAGACAATATTTAATCGAATATCTAGTATCGCATATATAAGCAAATCAATTGTTAATTAATAAATATAATAATAATCTAGATTTGCAATGTAGTTTGAGTTAACAATATATATTTTAAATATATTTATAAAGATAGCAACTAATTTATATTTTTATATTTTGTAATTTTTTAATATCTTTTTTAGATATACTTTTTAACTTAAATAGAGAATTTAAATTGCAAAATTGTATTTAATTTCGATTTCTAAATATTATTAAATAGAATTTAAGTTAATTATTTTAAATTAATTAACAAAAGCTCTTTTAATAATATTAATAAACTTTTTGTTAATATTAATAATTAAAAGATTGTCTATATAGATAACAATAATAGTAAAGCTATTAGTAAAAATATTTAGATTAAAGTTTAACAAACAAAAGTAATATTTTTTAAAAAATATTGCAAAAGTATTATATTATATTCGAAATAATTACTTAAATTTATAGAGAGCTTTTTTAAATTAACAAATTTTTTTATTTTGCTTCAAATTGTAAAACAATTTTATATAGATTTTTTTGTTAATATTTTTGTAAAAAAAAACAATAATAATATTTATTTGCTTTAGATTTTAGTTGTTAACAACAACAAAAACAAAAATAATTTTGTAATTTATAAATTTAATTACAATTGCAAAATTTTTAATATAATTTAAATTTTTGTATTGTTTAAAGTTTCTAACAATTTAACAAACTTTATAGCAAAAAATCTTGTTATTAACTTTTTGTTTAATCTTGTAGATTTATCTTTTATAAAATATATAATATTTGTTAGATACTAAACAAACAATATAGATATTATTCTTTTTTAAAAACTTAATTTTGTTTTGTTTAGCTAGTTATTAATTTATTTTATAATAAATATTTGTTATAACTTTAATATAAATTTTAGACTTATATAGTTCTAATAATATAATTTTAAATAGTAGAACAAAAAAATTTGCAAATTTGTTTTAATATAATCGAAACTTCAAGTATTTTTGTAATACTAAATTTAGATTTAAAGACAATAAATTTTAAAATATATTTAGTAATTTAATAGTTTTAAAGAACTTATTGAAATTAATAGAGTTAAAAAAAGTATTGTTTTCAAAATTAAAAAATAATTTAAAAAGAGTAGTATCTTTAAAGTCTAAAGAAGATAAAATTTTAAATAAAATAAATAAATGTAGCTTATTAAAGTTTTTAATATAATTTAAAAACAAAACAATTCTTTGTTGTTGTTATAATATTGTTACAAAAAGTTTGTTCAATTTAGTTTTTACAAAATTCAGAGATTTATTAATAATATTTGCAATATTAGATTGCGTACATAAAATTATAGACAATTGTATATTGTTGTTTTAATAACTAATCTTATTATAATTAGTATTAAAGTTAAATAATATTTGTTTATTATCTAATTAATAAATTTTTCATATTTGTTAGATTTTGTCTTTGTTATTTATTATATAATAGATATACTTTTTCTTGTATTCTACTAAAATTAAGAATCGAATACAATTTTAAAACTTCTATTAATTAGTATTTCATTAAATTTTCAATACTTTTTTTTACTAATTAATGTATTAAATATACTTGTAGTTATAGAGATATTCGATATTTGCTTTAAAAGAAATAATAAAATATTTAACAACAAAAAAAATATTGCAATATAAATTAACTATTTAAATAATCTCTAGTTAAAAATTTACAATTAAATTAGTATCTTTAATTATAGTATTAATTTTTTGTATTAAAATCTAAATAAAATATTTAATATATTTGTTTATTTTAGAAAAAATAACAATTGTTAATTTAATATATATTTTGCGCTTTTTGCATTAAATTTGAAAGATTTTATTTATATATTTATTTTTGTTATTAATATAAATACAAATATATTTGTTATTTTTATACTTAAATTTGTCAATATAGTATTTAAAGAAAGTTAGCAAACTAATCTTATTTTTGTTCTTAAAATATTCTATTTGCGAATATTTAATTTTATTATTTAATCAAATACAAATGTAGCAAATATTATCGAAATTATTTAAAGATATAAATTCTATAATATTAATATAAATAAGATTGTTTTTTTAGCAATTAAATTTCATAGAAGTTCGATAAAACGCTATTTTGTTTTCTATATATATGCAAGAAACACAAGTATTATTTAGAAATAATTTAATAAAATTAAAAGTATTTTTGCGAATTAATTAGTAAATATTTTGTTTGTTTAAATAATTAAGTTATTTGTATTATATAATTATTGTATTTTTGTTAATTGTTAATAAAGTAATAGCAATAACAAAGAGTACAATAAGTATTTTTAAGTTTAAAAAGTAAAAATTAAAGTCTTTAATTATTTAAACTTGTTAAATATTAATAGAAAAACTATAATTAATAATTTTTCGAACAATACTAGCGTCTTTTAACTAACTATAGAAAATCAAATTATAAAAAGAGTTAAATATATATTATATATTGTAAATTGTAATATAACAAGCTCTTTTGTTTTTGTATTTAATAAATAGACAAATAGTTTTAATATTTATAGCAAATAAATTGCTTTCTATATTTTCGATTAATTGTTCAAATATTTTTAAATAAAATATAAAAATATTAGAGTTTTTAAATATATATTGCAAACATTTTATATTAAAGATCTATTTGCGCAAAAGACAATTAACAATAAAAACTAATATTATAGTTATAGAAACAAACAACTCAAAAATTGCAAACAAAATTGTTATAACAACAAAGACAAAATAATATTTATAATTTATTATTTTAATACTTTTTTACTCTTTATTGTTGTTATTCTTATTTTTGTTCTTATTAGACTTAAACTTAAACTTATTTTTTTTTTTTTTAAATTTGAACTTCTTTTAATTATTCTTTTAATTATTGTAGTTTTTACAATATTTGTTTTTGCTATTATTTTAATTGTTTTTAAAGCTATTGCTTTTTAAAGCAAGATATAATTTTAAATATAAATTCTAATAATTTAATTTTTAATAATTTATTTTGTTGCAACTTGTGTACTTCTTTTGTACTAAGATTTTTAATAACTAGAAAAATATCTCTTGTAATAGCAATTAATTTAATAGTTGCTATTAAAATTAAAATAATAGTAATAGTTAAGATATCTATTAAATTAATATATTAAATCTTGTAATTATAAATAACAACAAACAACTTTTGCTTCTAAATACTATCTTTGTAAAAAAACTTATACTTTAATATTTATTAATTAATAAAGAAACAAGCAATATTGTTAAGACTAATTAGATATTTAAAAATAAACTAGCTCTTATTTATAACTAGATTACTTAAATAGATAGATAGTTTATTAATAATATTGCAAAACTTAATTTTATATCTATTAATATTTTAACTACTAGAAGCCTTAAAAAACTCGAATTTAACAAGAATTCTTATTAGTATATTTAATTTGTTAGACTTATATATTTTAACAATCTTTTAATAAGTTTCTTTAACTAAATTAATCTTCTTTATATTGTAATATAAATTTTTATTAACAATATTTCGAAGCGCATTTATATACTTTTTGTTGCTAGCATTATATTTAATTTGTTTTTTAATAATTATATTAAACAAATTGACAAATTTGATTTCTAATTTAATTTATTTTTAAAGCTTAATTTATTTAAGAATTTTAAACAAGTCTTGTTTTTAAACAAGAAAACTTATATTATTGCTAATTTTAGCAATCTATTTTAGAATTGCGAGAGATAACGCGAAGATTTCAATAGTTATATTAGTATTAATATAATTTGCTATTTTAGAGCTCTATTAATAACTTGTAAACAATAGACAATAATACTAGTAAATATAGTAAAGAGACGCAATTACGCAATAAAGATTTCGATAAAGATATTCTAACTATTAGATTATAAAGATTAAGTAAATTAATAGAACTTAAATTAAATATTTAGTTTAATAGATACTTTTCGAAGAGTTTAAGTAAAAAAGATAGCTAAATATACTTCTTTTTGTTAACAATATTAATTTAATCGATTTTATCAATTATAGATTGAGCAAAATTTTAGTAGATAAACAATTAGTAAGTTTTTAAATAAATTTTATATTTTTGTTGTTTTGTCTTAAGATTATAACAAACGTAGATTTGAATAAACTTAATAAACTTAATTTGTTTAAAAAATAAAGTATTAATAAATAATTTCTAATTAAATTGTTGTTTTCGCTTAATTGTAAATAAAACTTCTTAATTATTTGAAATCTAGTTAAATTACTTAATCTCTTTATTATTCTTCTTAATTTAAATAGTTATAAAGATAATAATATTATTTTGTATTTTTGCAATTGTTAAATTAATCTTTTTAGTCTTTTTATTTTAATAAGATTAAATATTAGTTTTTTTAATTTAAGTTTTTTGCGCTTTTGCAATAATTAAGAGCTTTTTAATTTTATTTTAAACAAAATTGATTGTTATTTGATTAAAAGTTGCGTCTAGACGCTACTTTTAAAATAATTAATAAAATTATTTCGATCTTTGAAATATGTTTGCAATTTAATTTACTAATTTGTTTTATATTTTGTAGTAAGAGAAATTAACTAATACTTGTTTTAGCTATTAAACTAACAAATTAACTTATTTAATTATTAATAAAAGAATTTTGCAATAAATAGAAAAACAAAGATTGAGAAAACTAAATAATTTATCTTTTTTATTAATATGTCGAAGCAAAATTTTATCTTGTTTTAATAACGCGTCTTCGACTAATTATCAATTATCTAATTATCGATTTTTAGTTGTATAATTGCTATATAGTTGATTCTTCGATCTTTAGAGCTTACTATTAATAAATATTTGTTAAAGATAATTAGCGTTCTTCGACAAAAGCAACAAGTTGCAAATAAAATAAAATTAGTTGTTTTTACAACTTATATTAATTCTTTTAGTAGAACGTTTATGTCTAGAATCTTTGACTAGATATCAAATATTAACTATTTAATTGTTAATAATTGAAAAATCCAATTGTTCGAGTAATTAAGAGATCGATTGTTTGGCAAGTTTCGACAATCTTTCAATTATTGTTAGAACAATATTATAGCATTGATATTTCGATTCTTAAAGATTAATTTAAGTATTTAAATAATTAATTGTTAGCTTCTATATACTCGAAATTAACGAGAACTTAGTTAATAGTAATAATTGTAAACTTATTGTTAATTCGAATTATTAGCTATACTTTAAGTATTCTAATTTATAAGCAAATAAGTTTTTTGTTTTGTTTCGAACTTATAACTTGTTAAAATAATAAATAGTAGAACGCTTAGTTACTATATAGAAGCTAGAACTTTGCTTATCTATATATATTAATCGAAGCTACTCGAATCAATTATATAATATCGAATCGAATAGATTAATCGCGTCGGATCGATTAATCGATTCGAATCTTGACAATTCGAGTCAATTCGATTCGAAAGTCTTGACAAATCGATTTCTAAAGTTAAAATTAAAAATCGAGTCAAATCGAATCGATTTCTAGAGTTAAAATCGAAAATTGATTTAAAAAAATCGATTCAAATTGCTAAGAAATAAAGTTATTTAGTAGCAAATTTAATAAACAAAAATTAGATTTTAAATTTTATTATTTTTTTATCTAAATATTCTATAGTAATGCAATAAAGTAATATATATAAACTATTTAATATTTATATAATAAATAGATTACAACTATTATAGTCTCTTAATAAACTTCGATTCTATATTTTATCAAAAAATATATAATAATATATTTAGATAATATATTTAAACTTATTAATACTATTAACTAGTTCGAGATCTTTACAATTTTACAATTAACTTTATTTTTAGTATTATTATTATTGTCTTTATTTTTGTTATTATTATTATTGTTTTTGTACTTTGTATCTCTATATTTGTTACCTATTATTTTTGTATTATTTTCTATCTTTTTTTATTTTATTTTTACTTTATTATTATTACTTTTAATTAAATTTTTAGTATTGTTATTTGTTGATTTTAAAGAATTAGATATTTTGCGATCTACAATATTTTTATTGCTTGCAAAAGTATCTTTAAATCTTTCAAATTTGTTAATTGTATCTAAATTATATACTTTCTTTAATTTATTAAATTCTGTATAATATAAAATGTGTTGTTAAATTATTTCGATAATTAATATTATATATTTAGTTATATTTTTGCTTAATTTGAACTAATTAGAATTAGACTAACATACAGATTAGTTATTTTATTTATATTAGATTCTATATATACTTAAATATTAAAAGATTGTATTGTATCTATATCTTTACTTTTTAAGACTATTTGTATAACAATTGTATTAATTTTAGTTTGTTTTGCAATATTTTTGTTTTTAATCTTCTTTATTAGTTTGATCTTAAAGTATTGCGCTACAATATAATTAGTTTTTTGAATATATATATATTATTTAAATATATTATTATATAGTCTTTTTTTACTTTTTTATTAGTTACTATATTTTTAACGTTTTTTTCTATATTAATTTAAATTTGTTTAGAGACTTTTTTGAAAACAATTGTTGTTTGCAATTTAATTAAATATTTGTAAAATAGTATACAATTAATATTTTGTTTTTTGTAAAGTAATTTTTTATCTTCGATTTATATTGTAGTACAATTTCTATTAACAATAGTTTGCAAAAAAATTAATAAGATAGATATTCTATACTTTAAATTAGTTTTAAAAATAATATATATAAATAATATAAAACAAGTCTCTTATTTAATAGTATTGTATTAGCTATTTAACAATATTCGAATTTCTAAATAAGAAAAAATTCAATTTTAAAAAATTTATTTTTTTAATTAGTTTTAATAATAATATATATAAATAATACAAAACAAATTTGTATATCGACTATATAAATGAAGATAAAAGATACTATTAAATATATTAATTAATATATAATATTTAAATAAAAAAATTGTTGCAATTATAAAATAAATTTATGCGCTTAATATTAGAATTAGAATTTAAATATTACTTTTATTTAATATTATTACAACTAAAAATTATTATCTTTACTATATTAATTATCGCATAATATATACTTTTTAACTATTGAAATCGAATATAAGTACGTATATTTGTTGCGCATTATTTTATTGTATTATTTATTAAATTTTTAATTGCAAAACTTGTTAATTCTTGCATTCTATATTATTAATTTTTTTATTTAGTATTAAAAAAATTTAATTTAACAATATATTTTGGTTTAAAACTCTAATAGCTTAAATCAAACAAATTAATAATATATTTAAATAATATATTTAATATATTATATATTGCTAATATACTTAATTTAGTTTATAAAATAACAAATAAAAAATTGCAAAAAAATATAATAGCGCAAGTTAATTGTAACAAAAAAAAGAAATTAATTAAAAAAACTTTTAATATACAAAAAATAATACAAAAAAATTATATATTAAGTTATTATTAATCCAATATTTGTAATATAGAAGAAGCGCAAATACAAATTCGAAATAATAGCTCTATATAAAATTTGCAAATATTAGAGAACTAATAATTTGTTAATTTCGAAAATATTTTTTGCAAAATTAATTTGAAAAATCTTGCAAAATAAAGTTGTTAACAAAGAAAACAATAAAAAATATCGAATTTAAATATCGATTTTATTAGTTTTTTAAAAAATTATTAAGAGTTTTATAATCGATTTTTTCTTTAATAAATATATTATTTATTTGTATTATTATTGTTTCTATATAATATATATTAATATTTTGTTTTATATATTTAGATAGCAATCTTCTTGCTATTTATATTAATTGCAAAACTATTAAGTCTAAGAATTTGCAATTGTTAAAGCAATTAATATAGAATCTAAAACTTTACTATAGTAAATAGTAATAAAATTAATATTTAAATATCTTTATTATATTAGAATTCAAAATAGTTAGCAAGAAATTAAGAATTTAGACTATTTTACTTATTGTACTTTATTATTTGTATTATTTTGTTGTATTATCTATTAAGCGTATTATTTTACTATATATATTTTTTGTATTCTTTTCTATTAAATATAATAATTAAAAAGTATATTATAATTATATATTTAGATTATCTAGATAATTAGAGTTAAATTATTAATTTAACTTCTTTAATTAAAGAGTTTAACAATCTTGTTCTATATAATTTTATAGAAGATTATACAAAAAGAAAATTATTATATTTTAAAAAAGATTTAAACTTTTGTTTTTTTAATTTTTTGTACTAATAATATACAATTTATAATATAATTTTTGATAGTATTATAATACTATCTTAAACAATATTATAGATTGCGCGTTATTATTACAAGAAACTAAATACGCTATTATTAAGTTATCGAAACTTAATTATTTAATATTATTATATTTAAATATATATAGATATTAGAGATAATATAATTATTAAAATATTAAATATATTAATTTAATACAATATTAAGTCTCTAGTTATTTTAGATACATTATTTATTTGTATTATTGCTAATAATATTTGTTTATTTATAACAATATTATAAATATAAAATCTTTTATACAATAATCTAGTTATATATAAATTTTATTTAAAACAATCTCGAACTTTATTTAAAAAGAATTTTTACTTTTATTAATTTACTAATTATTATTTTATATTTTGCAATATGTATTTTACAATTTAACAATAGTTTTCTTTGAATTTAAATTTATAGTATAATTATAGTATTTAATTATTATAATTTGTTCAATTGTTTGCAAATTTATTTGAGATTAATTTTATTAATATATTTTTTGAACAAAATTAAAAGTTTGTTTAATATCTATTAATAATACTAAACAAGAAAAAATATCTTTAGTTATTTGCGTTAACTTAAAATAATTCGAAGTATTGTTTTTTTAATATTTTTGTATTAAATATTTATTCTCTATAATATTAATGCAAAAACATCAATTATTTTTATTTTAAATTAAACAAAAATATTAAAATTGTCGAAGTAAAAATTTTACAATATTTGCATTAAATTATAAAAAAGTTAACAAAAGATTAAATATATTGCTATATTATATTATTTTTTTAGCAATATTTGTTTTTTGTATTTTTGCTCTTAAAGTAGTTGCTAAATTATAATAATATTAAAAATAAATTTTAAATTTTGTTTAATATTTTGTTTTGTAGTTTATAAAATTATTATTATTTTTTTTGTTTTATATCTTGTAAAAACTTAATTTTTGCGTAGAATTTAAAATATTAATAAGATTGTATAATATTCTATTAAGTTCTTTTATTTTCGAATAATATTTAACAAGTTTTGTCGAAACTTTTTTACAAGTTTTTAATATAATCTCTTTTAAAAAACAATTATAATTTGTTATAGTTTTTTTTAAATAATTAAAATAATTAAATATTATATTAAATACTCGAAATTTTAAATAAATATTAATATTAGTTGTTCGAGAAACTATAAGAATATATTTATAGAAAGAATTTAATATATTGTTAAGTAATTAAACTAATTACTACTTGCTTTTATCTAGTTGAATATATTAGATTTTTTAATCTTTTAAATATTTCTCTATTTAAAGATTAATATAGTTGCGTAATTAATATATATAACAAAATATTAAATAAATAGAATTTTAACAAATACAAATATCTTATATTAATTTTCGAAATTTTTTATTTTTTTATTTTTAAAAGACTCTAAAGCAAATTAAGTATTAAAACAAACTATTAATAGTAACAATAAAAATACAAATCTAGATAAAATTTAGCAAATATATTACTTCTTTATATTATTATATAAACAAATATTTTTTTAATTACAACAAACAAGTCTATATTTTTTGCAATATTTTGAATTTGTTTATTCTTTAATTAAAGAACAATATTGTTGACAATTGTTTTTAATTTAAGAGTTACAATAAAGTTTTAAACTATTAAACTAATAATATAAGTTAAACAAGAAATAGAATTTTGTTGTTTGTTTTATTAAGATTCTTGTTAATTTAAGATTTTGTTAAGTTTGTTTTTAAGAGTACTATTATTGCTTATATTATTAGTAACAATTTTAAAAAATTTGTTCTTAATTTTAAAATTTTTTAAAATTTTTATAAATTCTAATATTAATTGTCGATCTATATATTTAATATTAAGAGAAGTAAATTTAATAAGATATTTGCAATATTAAAATATAATATCGATTTAATATATTAATATTTTAAGATAGATAATTTTTTAAAAACTAGATTATATATCTAAAGCAATAAAGATATATTAAAATTCTTTTAGATTTAATTTAATTTTGTTACAAATTTAATCGAAATCTATAAAAATCAATTTTAATAATTTAATACAATTTAGAAGTACTAGATTTAATCAAAATATTTTTAGTAATTTTCGAAAGTTCGAATTATTAATAGTTCGAAAGAATAGATTTAAATTAACAAATATTTTGTATAGTTAATCTTTTTAATTATTTTAACTAAAAAATAATAAATTGATATAATTTTTCTTCTATTAATATATTAGTTTTGTATTATTTATTTGTATTATTAACAACAACTTACGCGAGTAAAGATTAAATCGATTATTAATTATAATCGAGATTTTTTTTGTTTTAAACAAAACACAAATTAAAGATATTTTTTTATATTTAATATATTTAAATAATTGTATACAATAGAATAATTTAATATTTTTTGATAATTTTTGCAAACAATTTTTGACAAGCTATCAATAATTAAAATTATTTAAATATATTTGTTTTAAAACTTAGATTGTATTTTAGTATTAATTTTTTTAATTTAATATAAATAAACAAGTCTATTTTAAGTTTTGTATAAGATATTTTTATTAATTGTAGTATATAATTATTATTTTTTAAACTAAATCTTAGTATTTGTATTTTATTCGATATATTTGTTTTTGTTTTTTAATTTAAGTAATAGAAAATTATTTAAAATCTTATTCGATACTTTTTAAAGCTCTTTTTTTCTAGTATTATATATACAATTAAAATTTCAATCAAATTAACTTGCAAATTAATTGAAATATAAAGTACTAAATAACAAATTGCAAAAAATAGATTTATTAGAATTATCTTCGAATAAAAATAGTTGTTAACTAGAAATTCTTAAAGAATTAAATATTTTATAATTAAAAATAGTATAAACAATATTTCTAAGTAGTTTAAAGAAAAAATTTCTAAAGTAGAACAATAATGCAAAAAATAATGCAAGTATAAGATAAATTAAGCAAAATTTTATATTAACAAGTAATTATAATATAATAATATAGCAAATTGTAATCTCAATAATATATTATAATTACACAAATCTTAAAATAGTAATTCTTGATATAATAATATTATTTTCGATTTTTTGACAATTTGATTCGATTTCTAATATTAAAATCGAAAATCGACTCAAATTGAATCGAATCGATTTTAAAAAAGTAGAAATCGATTTAAGTTTCGATTCGATTTCTAATATTAAAATTGTTAAGTCGAGTTAATTTCAATAGTTGGAATCGAAACTCGACTCAACGATTAGTCTAGAATCGAATAGTATTAAATTAAGTAGTATTAATACTAGACTAGATCGATTACAATATTTCGACAAAATTTGTAACAAAACCAAATTAAATTTAAAAGAGTTTTAATATATCTTTATTACTTTAAATATATAATTTAGTTTTTAAAAAATTATATATCTTAAAGTATTAATATATTAAGTTGATATTATATTTTAATATTGCAAATATTTTATTAAATTTACTTCTTTTAATATTAAATATATAGATCAAGAATTAATATTAAAACTTATAAAAATATTAGAATTCTTTAAAATTAAGATTTTTTTTTAAAGTTATTATTAATAAAACAAGCAATAATAGTATTTTTAAAAACAAACTTAATAAAATTTTAAATCGACAAAAATCTTAATAAAATAAACAACAAATTTTTATTTTTTGTTTAATTTATATTATTAATTTAATAACTTAAGACTTTATTATAACTTTTAAATTAAAAATAATTGTTAACAATATTATTCTTTAATTAGAGAATAAACAAGTTTAAAATATTGCAAGAAATACAATATTGTTTGTTGTTATTAAAAAAATATTTGTTTATATAATAATATAAAGAGATAATATATTTGCTAAATCTTATTTGAATTTGCGTTTTTATTATTGCTATTAATAGTTTGTTTTAGCGTTTAATTTGCTTTAGAGTTTTTTAAGAGCAAAAAAATTAAAAAAATAAAAAAATAATATAAGATATTTGTATTTGTTAAAATTTTATTTATTTAATATCTTGTTATACGTATTAATTACGCAACTATATTAATTTTTAAATAGAGAAATATTTAAAAGATTAAAAAATCTAATATATTTAACTAGACAAAAATAAATAACAATCGATTTAATTATTTAAGAATATATTAAATCTTTTCTATCAATATACTCTTATAGTTTTTCGAACAACTAATATTAGTATTTATTTAAAATTTCGAATATTTAATGCAATATTTAATTATTTAAATTATTTGAAGAAAACTATAACAAATTATAATTGTTCTTTAAAGAAAAAATACTAAAAGTTTGTAAAAAAGATTCGACAAAGCTTATTAAATATTGTTTTAAAACAAAAGAACTTAATAAAATATTATATAATCTTGCTAATATTTTGAATTCTACGTAGAAATTAGGTTTCTACAAGATATAAAACAAAAAAAATAAAAGTAATTTTATAAATTATAAGACAAAATATTAAACAAAATTTAAAGTCTATTTTTGATATTACTATAATTTAATTAATATTTTAAGAGCAAAAATATAAAGAGCAAATATTGTTAAAAAGATAATACAATATAGTAATATATTTAATTTTTTGTTAACTTTTTTATAGTTTAACGCAAATATTGTAAAACTCTTATTTTAATAATTTTAATACTTTTGTTTAATTTAAAGCAAAAACAATTAATATCTTTGTATTAATATTATAAAGAATAAATATTTAATATAAGAATATTAAAAAAATAATACTTCGAATTATCTTAAATTAACGCAATAACTAAAGATATTTTTTCTTGTTTAGTATTATTAATAGATATTAAACAAACTTTTGATTTTATTTAAAAAATATATTAATAAAATTAATTTCAAATAAGTTTATAAACAATTAAGCAAATTATAATAATTAAGTACTATAACTATACTTTAAATTTAAATTTAAAAAATATTATTATTAAATTATAAAATATATATTGCAAAGTACAAGATAATAATTAGCAAATTAATAAAAGTAAGAATATTTTTTAAATAAAGTTCGAAATTGTTTTAAATAAAATTTATTTATAGTTAGATTATTGTACGAAAGATTTTATATTAATAATATTGTTATAAATAAACAAATATTATTTGCGATAATATAAATAAATAATATATTTAAAATAACTAGATACTTAATATTGTATTAAATTAATATATTTAACTTTTTAAGAATTATATTATCTCTAATTTCTATATATATTTAAAAATAATAATCTTAAATAATTAAATCTTAATAGCTTAATAATAGCGTATTTAGTTTTTTGTAATAATAATACGCAATCTATAATATTATTTAAGATAGCATTATAATACTATCTAAAATTATACTATAAATTATATATTATTAGCACAAAAAAAAGAGTTCGAATTTCTTTTAAGATTGACACGAAAAGAAAAACAACTGTTGTAAACACAAAACAAGCAAGACAACTAATTGTATAATATAACAATAATTAATAATCAAACTAGAAACAAATGCTAGCTAGATAAATTCTAACTAATATAGATTCTAACTAATAGCAACTAACTAGACAATACTTGTATTAAGTATTTTTTTTTCAAAAAGCTTACAATACTTTTGTCGATTGTTCTTTTGTAGTTACTACTCTTATTTATAGTTCTTTCAATTTTCTATTAATTTAATTATTCTGTCAAACATTTATCTTTTATTTAATCTATTTGTTCTGCTAAACGTTTTCGATTTGCTAACAATTTTCTATGTTAATCTTAATTTGTCAATTTTTGCCAATAGTAATATATTCTATTTGCAAATTGTTATACTTTTGTATTTTAATTTTTTAGTTGTTAAAAATATTTAAAGATTTAAGAAATTTCGAATAATATTTTTTGTAACTTATATTAAGAGCTTTGTTGTAAACAATCTTTAGATTGTTGTTTATTAATTTAATTAAGTAAAAAAGTATATCTTTTATTTAATATTGTAGTATTGAGAATTGTTCAAAAACGCAATCTTTTCTTTTATTTTTTTTGTTAACAAAATTTCGAATTTAAATTAAGATAATTTTTAGATTAATTTGATTGCTATTTGCAAATATTATATTGATAGTTTTTAATATTGCTTTTTATCGAATATCTTTTTTGGCAACTTTTGTAATTTGTATATTAATTATATTATTTAAACAATTGTTGATTTTTTTTGCAATAACTATATTGTAAATGTTCTTTATAAAAATTGTAAAAAACAACAATAATAAAAATTTGTATATTTTGTTTTTAATAAAAATCTTTTTGATTTGCAGTTTATCTAAAAAGTTCTGCTTTATATTGTCGAATATAATAGATAGCGTTAAACTAAATAAGACAACAGCAAACAACTTAAACACTTCGATAAAAAAAAATCTTAACAACTTAAATAGAGAAATATATAGATATCTTAACTTTCAAAAATAACTAAAAAGAAACTTCGACTATCGAGAGAATAATTGTATTCTAATTATTAATTTTTATTTATTCAAAGATATAACAAATAACTAAGAAGAGATTAAACAGTATTTTGTATTTGTATTTTTTTACAAATTTTAGTTCTATTAATAAAATACTATTAATTTCGAAATATAGATTGTCGATTGTCTTTACAAATATATTTCGATTATATTGCTAAAAAAAATAGTCGATAATATATATTTTAAAATTGAGTTTGCTGCTAAGTATATTCTTGTTTAATACAATATATTGTTTGTAGATATAAACTCAATTAGTTGTATTGTTTACAACAACAAAATTTAAAGACAAACAATTGTTCGATATATTTTTGTTAGTATTAAACAATCTTTTCTATATATATATTTGTAATTTAATAGAAATTTTTGCTGCAACTATATAACAAATATTATAACAATTTAAATCTATATATATTTTAGATCAAATTAACTTCTTATTTATTAAAACAATATTTAATAATAGTAAGCTAATAGTATCTTTAATTTAGTTAAAAACAAATTAATTGTTTTTTATTTTAGTTAATTTTTTGTAGAATATTTTAAATACTTTTGTATCTGACACAAAATATTTTATATTTTTTTGTTGTTTAATATATTCTAGATCGATAATAAATATAATATTAACTATATAGAGAATCTAAATACTGTCTCGAAGAAATTGCAAAAAATATATGATATCTATCTATTTAATATCTATTATTTCGACGTTGTTGTTTTATAGAAAGATTGCATAAATACTCTTAAATTAATAAACAATATAACAATTGTTATTTTTGTTATTGCTATTAATCTTTGTAATATTGTTGCTAATCTTTATTTTTTTTTGTATCGACTTATTGTTTCTGTCGAAAATCTATTTGCTAACTATATTCGACTTTTCGACTAAGTAAAATAAATCTGCAAATAGTATCTAATAATTAGAGTCTAATATAAATATTAGCTTGCTATCTACAATTTTTTTAATAGAGAACAATATAAAAGAAATTTTAACTTTTAAACTAAATATATTTTTAGAAGATATAAAACAATATAGTTGCAATAAGTTAATAGTTGTAGTAAATTAACAACTAAAGTAAATAAAAAAGAATTAAAATATATTAAAAAAAAGAAGAGTACTAAATAAGATTTGTAATTGTACTAAGTAAATAAATAATAAATAAAAGCGCGCTATTTTGCAATTCTAAATCTAAGTCTATCTAGCAGATATATAAAAACAATATATATAAAAAATATAAGTTCAATATCTTTAGTATAATTAGATATAGTTGCAAGATTTAGACAAGACTATTTATTTTTATTTTGCAAATCTTATCTTGTCGATATTTAACAAAAAGATTGTTCTGTTTAATAGTCTATAGTAGATAATTATTGTTTTGTATGTTAGAGTATAAAAGCAATAGTAAATTGCTATTTTGTTTGCTATTTTGTAAAAAAGATAATATATTGCTATTTTGTTTGTTAGTTTGTAAAAAGACTTAATCTCTCTCTTTTGCAATAACTTAACTATTTACTAAATCGAAACAACAAATAGTGTTTGATATAAATATACTGTATTTCTTCTTAAAAATCTGAACAAATTTTTTAATTTTGTTGAGCAGATTCTTACTATATTATATTCTTTTTATCAAACTAAGAATTTTGAGATAAGTTTTTCTTATTTATATTTGCGTAGTTAATAATTAATTAGAATTTCGATTTTATATAAGTATTAATTCTTGTTAAATTTTTTAATTGATTTACAATAATCTAATATTAAATAATTGTAAAAATTAGTATTAACTAATACAAACTTCAAATTTGCTATAGAAATAAGTGAATAAATTCTTTAGTTTTCTGACAATTTAAATTAATAGACTAGATTACTTATTTTTTTAAATATTTAAAAAAAATCTATATACTAAATAGCAAGCTTAAGCAATTTTATTAATAGCAAGCTGTATTTCTTGTACAATTGCAAAAAAGTTTTATTTTCTGCTTTAAAAAATAAAGATTAATACTTTGAGGCCCCTCTATATAAAAAAACCACGGTAGTATAACGGTAGTACTACTGCTATATTACGGATTTGGTAGTAAGCTAGTAGTACCACCGTGTAACTACTAAGAAAATCCTACTACTACGGGATTCCTACCGTAGTGCTACCGTAGTGCTACCGTAGTACAACCGTATTACTACCGCAATACTACTATAAAATCTATAGATGCCTATAGGTGCTAATTATGTGATAAAAAATTAAAATTTTTTTTAATTTTTTTATTTCTAAGTCCCCACGCTAGCCAGATTGAGGTTTTCGAAAATATTGTCGAATAATAAAGTTTTTAAAACGTTAATTCGTCAACTCGTGAAGTTGTTAAATTATTATTATATTTATAAATTTAAAGTTTTAACCTTAAATTTAAAGTTTAAGATATTCGGGAAGTCTCTAGCGTCGCGACTATCAACACTATAATATTTTAGATAACAAAATCACGTGATTTACGAAAATTATATACGCGCGTTAGACCCCCCTTACTAGCGTGCGTACTATATTAATATATATTAGATATTAGATAGAAAGACACTTTACTAAATTAAAAAAAAGTTTGCTTACTAAGCAAATTTATTTACTAATAAAACGCACGTAACACCATTGTATTACCGAAAATTAACCGACTAGCAACCGTATTAATCCCGTAGTAAATCGGTAGTAAATCGGATTTGGTAGAATATACCAAATTGGTATAACTATATCTACTACGGTTGTACAATCGTATTTGGTATTATCCCCCCTCTACGGTAGTGCTACTAGGGTTATATCGTGGCAATACTAGGGTTCTACCGTAGTACTACCGTAGTACTATTGTATTACTACCGATTTACTACAGTAAAAACACGGTTTTTTTTTCTATAGTATTAACTATAAAGTAGAAAGAAAAGCAATTCAATTAAAACTCGAATTATTAATTATTGTATATTAGAGCGCAATTTCGACTGTTTAATTAATCTATTTGCTTTGATTATTTGTTTGCAAATAATAGACAATTAAAATTAGAAAACTAATTTTAAATTTCTTAAAAATTGTTTTTCAAAGTTTAGAAAGAAATTTTCGATTTTAATTATAAATAAATGCTTTTAATATATTTTAGTTTGCAAATTTATTAATTAATACTGTTGCGAACATATAGCTTATCCCGAATGCAGATTTCTCACTCGAGACGAGCTTATTCCGGATAGAAATTCCTATTCGAGATAAGCTCTATTTATGCTTAGTCTATGCTCAATATAGATTGTGCTAAATAAAGCAGAAAGATTATAAATTTAAAAAAGTGTCTCTATTTTAAGTTGTATATATTAGATATATGCTAGATCTATAAACTAATTATTTTAAAACTTATCTCAAATAGAAAATCTATATTCGAAATAAGCTTTGTTTATATCAAGTCTATATTTTATATATATTATACTAAATTTGTCAAAATAATAGATGGTAGAACGCTTAATTACTATATAGAAGCTAGAACTTTGTCTATCTATATATATTGATCGAAGCTATTCGAATTGATTACGTAATGTCAAATCGAATAGTATTAAATTAAATAGTATTAATACTAGATTAGATCGATTACAATATTTCGATACTTCTATCTAATTTAAATTTAGAAATCAATTTTTATATAAATTACATTTTATATTTTATTAAGTTTAAAATTTATTTTAAAACTATTAAGTTTCAAGCATCTTTCTAGCAAAAGTAGAAAAAAAATATAAAAGTTCTCTATCAACAACTTAAATACAAATATATATATATTTACAAATTCAAAATATTTTAAAATTCGAAAAATATATAAAAAACAAAATTTTAACAAAAAATTATACAAATATTGTTAATAATATTCGATAACTTTATTAGTAAAACAAAAAGAACAATAAATTTAAATTTAAATAAATAGTACAAAAATTAATAGCAATAGATATAGCAACTATCTAGTTGCAAATTGTTTAAATAATTAAGTCTAATATTTATATTTAAGACTACAAATAATTTAGTTATTAAGTTAATCTAAAAACTTGTCAAAATATTTTAAATATATTATAGAGAAGAGCTTTAATTAGTTTGTTAACTATTTGTTTTTTAATAAAAATATATTTTAACTTAATTTAACTATTTGCAATCTTTTTGCAAACAAACTAAATTTAAATATCTATATATTTTGTTCGAGTATATTGCGCGAAATTCTTAGCAAACACTATAATTTTTTAATTGTTGCAATAGATAACAATAGCAACTAGATACAATATTAAGAATATCGAAAGAAAAAAAATTAATAATAACAAGAACTCTAGACGTAAGTAGTAACAATAGAAATAGATAAAACAATTGCAATTGCTTTAACAATACTTGAAATTAAATAGTTTTCTTAACAATTTATATTTGTTCAATATATTCGACTTCGCAAATAGAAAGAGCAACAATTAATTAATATTTAAATAATTAACTAATAGCAACACTTTCTAAATTAAAAATATATTTAAAAGTAGAACAACAAATATTTTAATTTTTGTCTTAGTTAATATCAATATAGTCTAACAAAAAACAAATACTTTTATAGAAAATAAAACAAAGATTAAAAGTATTTCGAAAATAACAAAATATTTGTTTAACAATCTTTTAATAAATATTAATAAAATTAAAAATATATTTGCTTACTATTAAAACATCAAAAACAATATTTAATCAAATATCTAATATTGTATATATAAGAGAATTAATTGTCGATTAATAGATATAATAATAATTCGAATCTACAATATAGTTTAAATCAACAATATATATTTTAAATATATTTATAAAGATAACAACTAATTTATACTTTTATATTTTGTAATTTTTTAATATTTTTTTCAAATATACTATTTATCTTAAATAGAGAATTCGAATTGCAAAATTGTGTTTAATTTTAATTTCTAAATATTATTAAACAAAGTTTAAGTTAATTATCTTAAATTAATTAACAAAAGTTTTTTTAACAATATTAATAAACTTTTTATTAATATTGACAATTAAAAGATTGTTTATATAGATAACAATAATAATAAAACTATTAATAAAGATATTTAAATCGAAGTTTAACAAACAAAAATAATATTTTTTGAGAAATATTACAAGAGTATTATATTATATTTAAAATAATTGTTTAAACTTATAAAGAGTTTTTCTAAATTAATAAATTTTTTTGCTTTGTTTAAAGTTGTAAAGCAATTTTATATAGATCTCTTTATTAATATTTTGTAAAAAAAAACAATAACAATATTTATTCGTTTTAGATTTCAATTGTTAATAACAATAAAAATAAAAATAATTTTGTAGTTTATAGACTTAATTACAATTGCAAAAATTTTAATATAATTTAAATTTTTGTATTATTTAAAATTTCAAACAATTTAACAAATTTTATAGCAAAAAAATTTGTTATTAATTTTTTGTTTAATTTTGTAAATTTATTTTTTACAAAATATATAATATTTGTTAGATACTAAATAAACAATATAAATATTGTTTTTTTTTTAAAATTTAATCTTGTTTTGTTTAATTAGTTGTCAATTTATTTTGTAATAAATATTTGCTATAATTTTAGTATAGATTTTAGACTTATATAGCTCTAATAATATAATTTTAAACAACAAAATAAAAGAATCTACAAATTTGTTTTAATACAATCGAAACTTCAAATATTTATATAGTATTAGATCGAAACTGAAAAACAATAAATTTTAAAATATATTTAATAATTTAGTAACTTCAAAAAATTTATTAAAGTTAATAGAATCGAAAAGAATATTATTTTCGAAATTAAAAAATAATTCGAAAAAAGTAGTATTTTCAAAATCTAAAAAAGATAGAATTTTAAATAAAATAGATAAATCTAGTTTAGTAGAGTTTTTAATATAATTCGAGAGCAAAACAATTCTTTGCTATTGTTATAGTATTGTTATAAAGAGTTTGTTCAATTTAGTTTTTATAAAATTTAGAAATTTAATAATAATATTTGCAATATTAGACTACGTAGATAAAGCTATAAACAAATATATATTGTTGTTTTGACAACTAATCTTATTGTAATTAATATTAGAGCTAAATAATATCTACTTATTGTCTAGTTAATAAATTTCTAATACTTGTTAAATCTTGTTTTTATTATTAATTATACAATAGATATACTCTTTCTTGTATTTTATTAAAACTAAGAATTAAATACAATTCTAAAATTTCTATTAATTAATATTTAATTAAATTCTTAATATTTTTTTTGCTAACTAATATATTGAATATGCTTGTAGTTATAAAGATATCTTGTGCTTGCTTCAAAAGAAGTAATAAAATATTTAACAATAGAAAAGATATTGCAATATAAGTTAATTGTTTAAATAATCTCTAATTAGAGATTTACAATTAAGTTAATATTTTTAATTATAATATTAATTTTTTGTATTAAAATTTGATTAAAATATTTAATATATTTGTTTATTTTAAAAAAGACAACAATTGTTAATTCGATATATATTTTGCACTTTTTGCGCTAGATTTAAAAGATTTTATCTATATATTTATTACTATTGTTAATATAAATACAAATATATTTGTTGTTTCTATACTTAAATTTGTTAATATAGCGCTTAAAGAAAATTAACAAATTAATTTTATTTTTGTTTTTAAGATATTTTATTTGCAAGCGCTTAATCTTATTATTTAGTTAAATATAAACATAGTAGATGCTATCGAAACTATTCAAAAATATAGATTCTATAATATTGATATAAATAAAATTGTTTTTTTAGCAATTAAATCTAATAGAAACTTAATAAAATATTGCTTTATTTTTTGCGCATATACAAGAAACATAAATATTATTCGAAAATAACTTAATAAAATTAAAAGTATTTCTACAAATTAACTAATAGATATTTTGTTTATCTAAATAATCGAATTGTTTGTACTATATAATTATTGCATTTTTGCTAATTATCGATAGAGCAATAGCAACAATAAAGAGTATAGTAAATATTTCTAAATTTAGAAAATAAAAATTGAAGTTTTTAATTGCTTAAACTTGTTAAACATTAATAGAAAAGCTATAACTAATAATTCTTTAAACAATATTAATATCTTTTAACTAACTATAGAAAACCAAATTGTAAAGAGAATTAAATATATATTATATATTGTAAATTGTAATATAATAGACTTTTTTGTCTTTATATTTAACAAATAGACAAATACTTTCAATATCTATAGCAAATAAATTGTTTTCTATATTTTCGACTAATTGTTAAAATATTTTCGAATAGAATATAAAGATATTAGAGTTTTCAAATATATATTGCGAGCATTTTGTATCAAAAATTTATTTGTGCAAAAAATAATTAACAACAAAAGTTAATATTATAGTTGTAGAAATAAACAATTTAAAAATTGCAAATAAAATTGCTATAATAACAAAAATAAAATAATATTTATAGACTATTATTTTAATAGTTTTTTAATTTTTGTTGTTGCTATTTTTATTCTTATTTTTGTTAAACTTAAACTTAAACTTATTTTTATTTTTTTTAAATTTAAACTTCTTTTAATTTTTTTTTAATTATTGTAATTTTGACAATATTTGTTTTTGCTATTTTTCTAATTGTTTTTGAAGCTATTGCTCTTTAAAACAAAACATAGTTTTAAATATAGATTTTAAAAATCTAATTTTTAATAATCGATTTTTTCGCAATTTGTATACTTCTTTTGTTTGATATATATAGAGCTAAAATTGTCGATAACAAAAAAAATATCTTTTGTAATAACAATTAGTTTAATAGCTATTGTTAAAATTAAAATAATATTAATAGTTAAGATATTTATTAAATTAATATATTAAGTCTTGTAATTGTAAATAATAGCAAACAACTTTTGCTTTCGAATATTATTGTTGTAAAAAAACTTATATTCGAATATTTATTAATTAATAAAGAAGCAAACAATATTGTTCAAATCAATTAAATATTTAAAAATAAATTAGTTCTTATTTATAACTAAATTATTTAAATAGATAGATAGTTTATTAATAATATTGTAAAACTTAATTTCGAATTTGTTAATATTCTAATAGTTGAAAATCTTAAGAAACTCGAATTTAACAAAGATTTTTATAAATATATTTAACTTTTTAGACTTTTATATCTTAACAATTTTTTAATAAATTTCTTTAATTAGATCGATTTTCTTTATATTGTAATACAAATTTTTATTAACAATATTTCGAAGTGTATTTATACACTTCTTGTTGTTAGTATTCTATTTAATTTAATCTTCAATAATTATATTAAACAAATCGACAAATCTAATATTTAATTTAATATATTTTTAGAACTTAATTTATTTAAGAATTTTAAATAAATTTTGTTTCTAGACAAAAAAGTTTAGATAATTACTAGATACACATTACTCTACTTTGTTGTTACATTACTCTTACTTTGCTATTACATCACTCTTTTCCACTAAGTCTAATTGAGTAATTCTAGAATTTAATTTGTTTACTGTTGTTGTTGTTGCGTTCTATCTTTCTTATTAATTTTTTGTTCTACTATCTATATTAAAAGCTTTATCAATTATAGTTATAAAATTGCAATTGTTGTCTAACGCATATTACAAAAGAATATTAATTAATTTGCTTATTTTAGATCTTAACAAATATACGACGACGCAAAACTATGCGATAGTCAAAGATTGCAACAAGATATTGAAACAAAATATTTGTATAAAGTACTAGATCACTTGCGATTGCAACAATAAAATCAAACAAAAAGAATATAATTATTGTTAAACTAGTAGTTAATACAATAAGTGTTCTTTTAAAGCGATTGCAAAGCTAGATAACAATCTCAAAGACAAATACAATTTAAACAATAAAATTTTTATTGTTAAATATCTCGATTACAATTATTTTTTTACAAAGTTATCTATCTTTATATTATATCGAAAGAAAGCTCTAAAAAAATTACAAATATAGAGCGAACTTCAAAAGAAATAACGCAAAAACAACAAAATTAACTCAATATTAAAAAAGCTTTGTTTAAATCTCGAAAAATCTATATTTAAATCGCAAGATATCTAAAACGCAAACGCTATTTTTAAAATAGTATCGATAAATTCTTTGACGTCTACGCAAACGTTAATAAGATATTTAACAAAGTTATTTAAATAATATATCGATTCGAAGAAGAAAGAGTACAACAACAAGCTGCAATTTCTATTCTTTACGTCTATATTTATATAGAAATTGCTTTATTTAAATATAAAGATCTTAATTATAGATTGTATATAGAAAACAAACAAATACAAGATATCTTTTCTTATTATTACTAAAATTATTGTTTTAAATATTATCTTTTACGTCAAATTTTGCTTTATAAGAAGAAAGAATTACAACAATTATATATAAGTAATAAAAACTTTAGTGCATTTCTATAATTATCTCGATTTGTCTTATTTTACAATTGTTACATTTAATAACAACAAAGCTTTGTTGTTAATACTATTGCATATATTTTTCGAGCAAAAATATTGCGTCAATTACATTCTTTGCATTTAATATATAAACTAGAACATTACTATTAATTGCAAGAAGTATTTTTCTACAAATAAAAAGTAAAAGATCTTCTACAAGCAATAAAAAAATATTGTTTACGCAAATATCTTAAAATTGCTTGCAAAACAATATAATATTTTGTATTATAACTATCTAAATGCGTATCAAAGTATTTTTGACTATTTTAAAGAATATCTATAATCTAGACGCAAAAAGTAGACTAAATACTATATTAATTAAGTTCTTTACTTTGACAACATCTCTCTATTGCGTAACAAAGACACTTATTATTAAATTAAACAAAAGCTTTAGTTTTCTATTAATAGACAACAATTGCAATAGTTGTTTTTGTATTATTAATATAATACAAGTAATCTACATATTGTTGTTAATATAAAGCTAAACAAATTTTTTATCGATTAATATTATAATTATAAATAAAGTTTAAGAAAACAAAGATTTGTCTATCTTTAAAGCTTTGTAACATATCTATCTTTTGCAATCTTATTGTTTAAATAACGTTATTTGCTTTAAAGACAATTAATGTACAATTTAAATATCTTAAAGACAAGTCTATTGTTATTGTGTCTTGTATTAATATCTTTACAAAAACAATAAGATTATTGTGCGTTTACAAGATATAGAAACGATAATACAATCAAATAGACAACAATGTCTTAAATCTAAAAAATATATATTTTTATTAAAGATTTACAAAGCTATTGTAGAGATAAACAATAATAAAATAAAAAAATAAAATAAATTATACGATAAGAAACAACAACGTAACAAAGATACAAGAAATATTATTATTGTTGTTTAAAAATAGATTAGATTTTAATAACATACTATATATACAAAAATTTGCTATTGTTAAATTAAAAGATTATTTGCAAAACTTATTAAACAAAATATAAACAACATCTTCGCAATTACAACGTTGTTACTAGATAGCTTTTGAAAACTTTATCTAGCAAACAATATCTATCTTTGAGTTAACTCTCGATCTATTCTCTAATTAGATACTTAATAGTTAACTCTCTATTTAACGCGACAAACAAGAAGATTGTCGACAAGATAATCGCCAGCAAGATAAACAAGAAAATACAAGAGAGACAATAACAAAGAGACAAATTTTAGATATTTTAATCTTCTATATAGACAATTTTTAGATATAATTAGAGATGCAAATAGAGATTGATTTTGAGCATACAAAAGATATATTTTAGATTTGAATTCGTATCGAGATATCAATAAGAAAATATATCAAAATTAATAATAGATAGATGCAAAATTAAGTATCTCTTATAAACTCTCTTGTCTTATTGATTTGATTTGTTTATAAGATTATTAGATTATCCGATTAGACTTAGTAAGAAAGAATAGTGTAACAGCAAAGTAGAGTAATGTGTGTCTAGTAGTTACCAAAGTTTATACTATTGCTAGTTTTAGCAATTTATTTTAGAATTGCAAGAGATAATGCAAAGATACTAATAGCTATAATAGTATTAATATGATTTGCTATTTTTTAGAGCTCTACTAATAACTTGTAAGCAATAGACAATGATACTAGTAAATATAGTAAAAAAGTGCAATTGCGCGATAACAATTTAATAAAGATATTCTAGCTATTAGATTACAAAAATTAAGTAAGTTAATAAAATCTAAATTAGAAGTTTAATTCGATAAATACTTTTCGAAAAATTTAGATAAAAAAGATAGCTAAATATATTTCTTTTTGTTAATAGTATTAATTTGATCGATTTTGTTAATTATAGATTGAGCAAAATTTTAATAAATAAACAATTAATAAGCTCTTAAATAAGTTTTATATTTTTATTATTCTATCTTAAAATTATAACAAATGTAGATTTAAACAAACTTAATAGATTTGATTTGTTTAAAAAATAGAGTATTAATAGATAATTTTTGATCAAATTGTTGTTTTTGCTTAATTATAGATAAAACTTGTTAACTATTTAAAATCTAACTAAATTACTTAATCTTTTTATTTTTTTTCTTAATTTCAACAATTATAAAGATAGCTATATTATTTTGCATTTTTGCAATTGTTAAATCGATCTTTTCAATCTTCTTATTTTAATAAATTTAAGTATCAATCTTTTTGATCTAAATTTTTTGTATTTTTGCAATAGTTAAAAGCTTTTTAATTCTATTTAAACAAAATTAATTGTTATTTGATCGAAAGTTGCGTCTAGATATTGTTTTTAAAATAATTAATAAAATTATTTTAATTTTCGAAGTATGTTTGCGATTTAATTTATTAATTTGTTTTGTATATTGTAGTAAGAGAAATTGATTAGCACTTATTTTAGCTATCGAGCTAACAAGTTAACTTATTTGATTATTAATAAGAAATTTTTGCAATAGATAGAAAAACAAAGATTAAAAAAATTAAATAATTTAGTTTTCTTATTAATGTATCGAAGCAGAATCTTATTTTGCTTTGATAACGTATCTTCGACTAATTATTAATTATCTAATTATCGATCTCTAGTTATATAATTGTTATATAGCTGATTTTTCAATCTTTTAGAATTTATTATTGATAAATATTTGTTAAAGATAATTAGCGTTCTTCGACAAAAACAACAAGTTGCAAATAAGATAAACTTAGTTGTTTTTACAACTTATATTAGTTCTTTTAGTAAAACATTTGTGTCTAGAATCTTTAACTAGATATTAGCTATTTAATTGTTAATAGTTAAAAAAATTAGTTGTTCGAATAGTTAAGAGATCGATTGTTTAACAAGTTTCGACAGTCTTTTAATTATTATTTCGATAATATTATAATATTAATATTTTGATTCTTAGAGACTAATTTGAATATTTAGATAATTAATTGTTAACTTTTTTATACTCGAAATTAACAAAAACTTAGTTAATAGTAGTAATTGTAAGTCTATTGTTAGTTCAATCTATTAGCTATGCTTCAAATATTTTAATTAACAAACAAATAAGTTTCTTGCTTTGTTTCGAACTTATAATTTGTCAAAATAATAAATAGTAGAATACTTAATTACTATATAGAAGCTAAGACTTTGTCTATTTATATATATTGATCGATGCTATTTGGACTAATTATATAATATTAAATTAAATAGTGTCGAGCCAAATAGTATTAATACTAGATTAGATCGATTACAGTATTTCGACAAAATTAAGCAAAAAGATTAAAAGTTTAAAAAAAAAAAAAAACAAGTTGTATATATCTAGTATATACTAAATATATAAACTAATTATTTTATTATATTAAATAATTATAATTTTGTTTGATTTCTAAAACTTAAAATAAACTAAGTATATACTTAATATAGTTTATAGTTGTTAAAACAAAAACTATTAGCTCGATCTTAAATATATAATTTCGACATATCTATACAAAATACAATTTAAATATAGATTTAATATTGCTATAGTATATATTATAGATTGCAGCTTATCTCGAGTGCAGAAATCGCACTCGGGATAAGCTTATTCTAGATAAGAATTTCTATCTAAAATAAACTTTATCGATACTTAGCTTATACTTAACATAATTATATTAAATTATAGAAATTAATTGCAATCTTTGTTTGCGATCGAAATGCAAACTTAATATATATATAACTTATAAAGAAAATAAATATTTTTATTTAATAACTTAATATATATATAGCTTATATAGAGTATAAATCTTTTTATTTAGTATCAACCAAAAATCAACTTTTAGAATTTTGTTTCTTTCTAGTATATATTAGATATAAATTTAATTCTCTATATCTATAATATTCTTAGAGTTGTGTAAAATCTATAACGCGCAATTAATTAAGTTTAAAAACAAGATTTACGTATTGCAAAATTATATTTTGTTATAATATAAATTACTTCTAGACGTAGTATAAGCTTAATATAGTTTTATATTTGCGCAATTTAGTTACTTGTTTTGTATATATATTATATTTAAGCTTAATTTATATTTAATTTAAATCTTAATAGCAATATATCTTTTAATAGTACTATTGATTTTTTTGTCTTCAAAGTTTTTATATTTTTTGATAAGAAAAATTCTTTTATATCTAAGAATTTTGCAAATTAAGATTAACAAACAATTTCGCAATAAATAAATAAAATTAAGATTTACTCTATACTTATTATATATTAGATATTTGCTAAATATATAAGCAAACTTCGAATTTTAACAATATTAATACTATTAAGTTAAATGCAATATTAAGTAATTAAGATATTAACAAGAATATTTTTATAAATAATTGAAGAAAATTAAAATGTATTAAACAATTAAGATTTTAATAGTTTTAACAAATTATTATTTATAAAATTTAAAAAAAATAAATTCTTTTTTACGCTTTATATCTATTATATATTGAGCTAATATTTATTATATATAGAGCTTTATTAACATTAATAAGATTGCAATTATCTTTAAAGAACGCAATTAAATAGTTATATTAAAAGTACAAAACTATTATAATATTATAATATATCTATATATATATTTAAAGAAAATTCTTTATTTTGTATACAAAAAAAGCACAATATTAGTTGAGATTTTAATTAATATCTCTATTAAAGTATTAATTAATAAATATATATTTAATATATATTTAACTTAAGTAAGATATAATTTTAATTTATATTAAGATTAGATTTAATTCTTTGTTGTTGCAATTAACTTTAAAATTACTTAGATTGCTTTTTTATTTCTAAAAATAAAAATAAAAGACAAAATAAACAAAATTTAATATTAAAGTTTTAAATATTTCGAAATTAAGTATTGCAAATACGTATATTTAAATATACTATATATATATTTAGTATATAATAGAGTTAAGCTTAAGAATATTAACAATTTTCGATAATATTCTACTTAATTAATATATATAATAAATATTAATGCGCAATTAAAGTATTGCATAGAAATCTAATATTATAAATTTCTTAAAAAATAATAAAATTGATATATATATTGTATATATCTTAAATCTATAACTTGCGTATATAAGAATTAAGAGTCTACTATATAAAAGATTTATAAAATAAACTTTTACTTTATCTATATTGTTTATAAATTAATTTTATAGATTTATTAAATTAAATATTTTTTACTTTTTGATACAAAATTATAATATATAAATTAAATTATTAATGCAAACTTAGTATATATTAATATTAATTATTTTTGTATTTTAATAGACTACAAATTACAACAATATATAAAAAACTATATTTTTATTAAATATCTAATTTCTAGAAATTTTAATTTGTAATTAACTTTATTTTAATACAAGTTTAATATATACTAAATATATACTAAATTTAATTATTTTTAAAGAAATAATAAAATTAAAATTAATATATACAATATATAATTAAATATCTATATTTTTATTAACTAAAAATAATTTTTATTTTTTATACTAATTGTACGCAAAAATTATACTTATTATCTACTATATTTTATTAAAATATTTCGAGAAATTGTCGACAATATAATTGCAACAATTAAATAACAAAATTTATTGTTTTTAACAATATATAAACTAAGCTTATATCTAATATATATATTGTTTGCGCTAAATATTTTGCAAAATATTTTGCTATCTCTTCTATTATATTTGATTTATACAAAAAATATAACAAGATTGTTTTGCGTTATATATACAATAATTTTAATATAAAAAATTGTATAGCAATATTAATTTACAAACAAAAATTCGAAAAATTTTCTATTAAAACAATTTTAAAAGATTAGTTTATATTTAGTTTAAATATTGTATAAATCTAGCTTATAATTTATAGAAACTAAGCAAGAATTTGTTTTTAATTAATTGTATTCTTCAAAAAAACAATAAATTAAAAGTATTATCTATTTTAACAAAAATTCTTAACAATATATTGTTGTATATTGTATTTATACTTAAACTAAAATCTTTATAAATTAATTATATCTTAAAATAAATCTTGTATTTAAACAAATTTAAGACAAAACAAATTTGTATAATATTTTAAACTAAAATAAAAATTATTATTATAAGTTTAATATATATACAATATATATTAAGTATACGCTTAAATTATAATAGAAATTAATATCTATTACTATATATAAATTAATATAGAGATTATCGAAAATTATTATATAATATTTATTAAGATATTTAAAGTATTAAAAAAAATTATTTGTTAAACTATTTAAATTTTTTATATTAATTATAAAAATAAAGAATTGCAAACTTTTATAATAAATATAAACAAAAAATAAGCTTAAAATATATTTAGTATATACTAGAATTATATAGATATTACTAATATTTTATTTAGAATTTAAAAAATATTTTTACAATTTTAACAACTCTTAAGAGTAATTTAAATATCTCGAGTATATATTAGTTTTTTATCAAGTACATTCTAAATATAACTTTCGAAAATATTATTTTAACTATTTGACAATTTATTTTATTAATTAACTTTAAAAGATTGAGACTATTAACAAACTACTACAATATATATAGACTAATCGTTTGGTTCTAATAGTTGGAACCGAATTGCATAAATTATGAAAATACTAACTATATTAGGTTAAAACTTGGCCTAATTAGGTATAACTTTCGGGTCGGGTTATAGATTTTGGGGAAAAACCGACCCGAATGGTTAGTCTAAATATATAAACAATATAAGTATATTATATCTTAAACTTAAGATATAAATTAAATATTAAAAGACAAAATAAATTTTTGTTAAACTATAGAAAGAGAAATTAAAGATTTCTTTCTATTAATAAACGCTAGTTTGCAATTATATTAATATAGAAGAAAGCAATTATTTTTAAAACAATAAATTTGCAAGATAAAAACTATTATTATTTTTTTCTATATTTAGATAGAATCTATATTTGTTCTAAACTATATTTATACTAATTATATATTAAAATAAGAAAACACGCTATTAAGATATTTGAAAAAAATAATTTTAAAACAAAAAAAAATATTCTATTTATTTAGCGCAATTGCAGTAAATTTAATTGTATTGTTGCTTAACTAGTTAAAAAAAGATATATACAATTAGTTTATATTTAATTTAACTTAATAATTAATCAAATTATAGATAAAAAAGATCGAAGAGTTGCAAAGCGTTATCAACAATATTTATATCTTTCTTTTAATTTAAAAAATTCTTATATAATATTCTTTCTTAATAAATTTAATTCTAAGCATAAATTTGACACAAATATAGTATCTAAATTTAATAGCAAGATTTTTTATATATTTTAAAGTTGCAATTCAAGAACTATTTATTTGATAAAAAATTAATATTAAGTATCGACTCGATATATATTAGATAAAAATCTTAAAATATCTTCTTTAATACAACAATATACAAAAATATTATCTAGAAAAGACAAATATCAAATATCGATTTAATATATATTAGATAAAGATTCTAAAAAAAAAAATTTAATATAACAACATACAAAGATACTATCTAGAAAAAATAAACATTAAATATTGATTCAAAATATATTAGATAAAGATTCTAAAATATCTTTTCTAATACAACAATATACAAAGATATTATCTAGAAAAAACAAATATTAAATATTAACTTAATATATATTTGATAAAGATTCTAAAATATTCTTTTTAATACAACAATATACAAAGATATTATTTAGAAAAAATAGATATCGAATATTAACTCGATATATATTGTTGTCTAGCTTAAATAAGTATAAATTAAACTTAAACTTTATAAATAATATATTAAAATTAAACAAAAAATACAAAGCAATACTATTAAAATATTAAATTAAAAATCAAGTACAAAAATAACGCATACAATATATATATCAAAAACATAACAAACTTCTACAAAAAAAAAGAAAAAACTAACAAAGAAAGTTGTTAAATTAAAGAAATTCGATATTACTAGCAATACAAAGAATATTTTAAATATAATTTTATTATAAACAAATTAATAATATCTATTAAACAATTAAGACAATAACAAAGATAAATTAGTTTATAAATTTATATCTTTGTTTTACAAATATTGTATAATATTAATAATTTAAGAACTTTTGTTTAGATTTAAAAAACTACGTATAAATCTAGTATATATCGAGTTTATATTAAGTATTAATTTGAAAAAAGATTTATTACTTTATTAAAAAATTAAAAATTAAAAAGAAACAATTAAAAACAAAATTGTATATAAAATATTTATATTATTTGTAAAACTAACAAGTACAACAACGCAACAAACTATTATAATTATTTGTTTAGCTTTATCTTATAAAAAATAATATTTAAAATAAAAGAAATAAATACAAGATTAAAATAGTAAATAAGATAAATATATAGCAAGCGTAGATAAGATACAAACTTAATATATATCTAAATATAGTTTAAAAAAAATGTTAATTTAAAATTAAAGAAAGTATAGAGAAATTTTATATTAGATATAGATTATACTTTATTTTAAATTAATTTATAGAAGAAATTTTTCTATTAAAATAGAACTGTTGTAGCAATTATACAAAAGCAAAATATATAATAAGTATTAACTTACTTTGTTAGATCGAAGTAGATTGACCGTCGGGTCGGGTTTCGGTTCTAACTTTAGGAATCGACCCGACCCGACGGTTCCAACCCTAGGAATCGAATCGAATTGCCAAGGAATCGAAAATAACGTTATAATGCCAAGAATTACTAATTTTAGAATTTTTTTATATTAATAAAATTAATAATTTGCATCTATAGGCCCTATAGATCTTATAGATGCAATTTATTAATAAAATGCAATATTTGCACCTATAGGCTCTATAGACCTTATAGATGCAGTTTATTGATAAAATGCATTATCTGCATCTATAGGCTCTATAGAATCTATAGGTGCGATTTAATTATTTTCTTTTTAAAAAGTAGTAATGCATTACTATAATGCATTACCTTATTATAATTTAAATAATTAAATATTATTAAATATATATTGACTATTAATAATTATAATATAATTATTTAAATAGTCTTGGCGATTCGGGTCGGTTTTTCGGGTCGGGTTTCGGTTTCAACTCTAGGAATCGATTCGACCCAACTCGATATTCGATTTCAACTTTAGAAATCGACCCGTCAAGACTTTCGGGTCGGGTTGACTCGAATCGCCAAGATTCGGGTCGATTAATCAACTCGACGCGATCAGTCTAGATCGAAGTTTAAAAAACAAATATCTAATTGTCTATATTGTATATGCTAGATACAATCGAAAGCACATAACTAATCAAAACAAATTAGAGCATTATATATGTCAAAATAATAGATGGTAGAACGCTTAGTTACTATGTAGGAGCTGGGACTTTGCCTATCTATATATATTGATCGGAGCTACCCGGACCGATTACGTGATGTTAAGTCAAATAGTGTCGGGCCAAATAGTGTCGACACTAGATTAGATCGATTATAGTATTTCGATATTTCTACTTGATCTAAGTCTAGAAATCAGCTTTTATATAAACTATATTTTATATTTTACTAAGTTCGAAATCTATTTTAAAACTATCAAGTCTTAAGCATCTTTCTAGCAGAAGTAAAAAAAGTGCATAAAAGTTCTTTGTTAGCAATTTATGTGCAAACGTACGTATGTGCACGCGTTTAAGATGCTCTAAGATTCAAAAAATATATAAGAAACAAAATTCTAATAGAGAACTATGCAAACGTCGTCGATAATGCTCAATAACTTTATTAATAAGACGAAAAAAACAATAAATACAAATTTGAATAGATAATACAAAAATTAATAGCAATAGATATAGCAACTATCTAGTCGCAAGTTGTCTAGATAACTAAGTCTAGCATCTATGTTCGAAATTATAAGTAGTTAAGTTATCAAATTAGTTTAAAAGCTTGTTAAAACGTTTCAAATATATTACAAAAAAGAGCTTTAATTAGCTTGTTAGCTATTTGTTTCTTAATAAAGATATATTCTAGCTTGATTTAACTATTTGCGATCTTTTCGCGAACAAATTGAATTTGAATGCTTATATACTTTGTTCAAATATATTGCCCAAGATTCTTAGCAAACGCTATAGTTTTTTGATTGTCGCAATAGATAACAATAGCAACTAAACACAACGTCGAGAGCGTCAAAAAGAAAATCTTAATAGCAACAAGAACTCTAGACGTAAATAGTAACAATAGAGACAAATAAAATAGTTGCAACTGCTTTAATAGTACTTAAAGTTAAATAATCTTCTTAGCAATCTATGTTTGCTCGATATATTTAACTTTGCAAGTAGAAAGAGCAATAGTTAGTTAACATTTAAATAATTAATTAATAGCGACACTTTCTAGATTAAAGACATATCTAGAGATAGAACAACAAGTATTTTGATTCTCGCTTTAGTTGACGTCGATATAATTTGATAGAGAACAAATACTTTTACAAAAGATAAAACAAAAATTAAAAGTATCTCGAAAATAACAAAATATTTGTTTAACAATCTTTTAGTAAGTGTCGATAAGATTGAAAGTATATCTACTTATTATTGAAACAACAAAAGCGATATCTAGTCAAGTGTCTAGTATCGCGTATATAAAAGAATTAATTGTTAATTAATAGATATAATAATAATTTAGATCGACAATATAGTCTAAATCGACAATATATATTTTAAATGTATCTATAAGAGTAGCAACTAGTTTACACTTCTATATCTTGTAATTCTTTAATATCTTTTTTAGATATACTTTTTAACTTAAATAAAAATCTAAATTGCAAGATTGCGCTCAATTTCGATTTTTAAATACTATTGAACAAAATCTAAATTAATTATTTTGAATCGATTAACAAGAATTCTTTTGACAATATTGATAAACTTTTTGTTGACGTTAACAATCAAAAGATTGTCTATATAGATAACAATAATAGTAAAGTTATTAATAAAGACGCTTAGATCGAAATTCAATAAACAAAAGTAATACTTTTTAAGAAACATTGCGAGAGTATTATATTATATTCGAAATAATTGCTTAAATCTATAGAGAGCTTTTTTAAATTAACAAATCTTTTTGCTTTGTTCAAAGTTGTAGAGCAATTTTATATAGATCTCTTTGTCAATATTCTTGTAAAAAAAGATAATAACAACGTTTATTTGTTTCAAATCTTAGTTATTAACAACAACAAAAACAAAGATAATCTTATAGCTTATAGACTTAATTACAATTGCAAAAATCTTAATATAGTTTAGATCTTCGCGTTGTTTAAAGTCTTTAACAATTTAACAAACTTTATAGCGAAGAATCTTGCTATCAATTTCTTGTTTGATTTTGTAGATTTATCTTTTACAAAGTATGTAGCGTTTGTTAGATACTAAACAAACAACATAGATATTGTTCTCTTTTAAAAATTTAATTTTGTTTTGTTTAGCTAGTTGTCAATTTATCTTATAATAGATATTTGTTATAGCTCTAGCGTAAGTCTTAGACTTATATAACTTTAATAATATAATTTTGAACAATAGAGCAAAAGAATCTACAAATTTATTTTAATACAATCGAAGCTTTAAATATCTTTGCAACGCAAGATCGAAATTTAAAGACAATAAATTTTGAAATATATTTAGTAATTTAGTAACTTTAAAGAACTTATTGAAGTTAATAGAGTCAAAGAAGATATTGTCTTTGAAATCGAAAAATAATTTAAAGAAAGTAGTATTTTTAAAATTTAAAGAAAATAGTATTTTAAATAAGATAAATAAATCTAGCTTATTGAAGTTCTCGATATAATTTTAGAGCAAAATAGTTTTTTGTTGTTATTGTAGTATTGTTACAAAGAGCTTGTTTAATTTAATTTTTACAAAATTTAGAAATTTATCAATAGTATTTGCAATATTAGATTGCGTAAATAAGATTATAAACAAATATATATTGTTGTTTTAACAACTAGTTTTGTTGTAATTAATATTAGAGTAAAATAATATTTGCTTATTGTTTAGTTAATAAACTTCTAATATTTGTTAAATCTTGTCTTTGTTATTTATTATACAATAGATATGTTTTCTCTTGTATTCTACTAAAATTAAGAATCGAATACAATCTTAAAACTTTTGTTAATTAGTACTTAATTAAGTTCTTGATACTTCTCTTTGTTAGTTAATGCGTTATATATGCTTGTAATTATAAAGATACTCAATATTTGCTTCAAAAGAAATAACAAAATATTCGACAACAAAAAAGATATTGCAATATAAATTAATTGTTTAAATAATCTTTGATTAAAGATTTATAATTGGGCTATTATCTTTAATTATAATACTAGTCTTTTATATTAAAATTTAATTAAAACGTTCGATATATTTGTTTATTTTAAAGAAAACAACAATTGTTAATTCGATATATATCTTGCGCTCTTTGCGTCAAATTTAAAAGACTTTATTTATATATTTATTGCTATTGTTAATGCAAATGCGAATATATTTGTTGTTTTTATATTCAAATTTGTCGATATAGCACTTAAAGAAAGCTAGCAACTAATTTTATTTTTGTTTTTAAGATATTTTACTTGCAAACGCTTGATTCTATTATCTAATTAAGTGCAAACGTAGCAAGTGCTATCGAAATTGTCTAGAGATATAAGTTCTATAATATCGACATAAATAAGATTGTTTTTCTAGCAATCAAGTCTAATAGAAATTTAATAAAATATCGTTTTGTTCTTTGCACGTGCGCAAGAGACATAAGTATTATTTGAAGATAACTTAGTAAAATTAAAAGTCTTTTTGCGAATTAATTAATAAATATTTTGTTTGTTTAGATAATCGAGTTGTTTGTGTTATATAATTATTGTATTTTTGTTAATTGTTAATAGAGCAATAGCAACAACAAAGAGTACAATAGATGTTTCTAAGTTTAAAAAGTAGAAATCGAAATCTTTAATTGTTTAAGTTTGCTAAGTGCTAATAGAAAAGCTATAACTAGTAATTCTTCGAACAATGTTAGCGTCTTTCAACTAACTATAAAAAATCAAATTGTAAAGAGAATTAAATATATATTATATATTGTAAATTGTAATATAACAAGCTCTTTCGTCTTTGTATCTAACAAATAGACAAATAATTTTAATATCTATAGCAAATAAATTGTCTTCTATATTTTCGATTAATTGTTAAGACATTTTTGAGTAGAATATAAAGATACTAGAATTTCTAAATATATATTGCGAATATCTTGTATCGAAAACTTATTTACGCAAGAAATAGTTAACAACAAGAGTTAACGTTATAGTTGTAGAGATAAACAATCTAGAAATTGCAAATAAAATTGTTACAACAACAAAAACAAAATAACGTTTATAAACTATTGCTTTAATAACTCTTTACTCTTTGTTATCGCTATTTTTATTCTTGTTTTTATTGAACTTAAATTTGAACTTGTTTTTATTTTTTTTTAAATTTAAACTTCTTTTAATCTTTCTTTTGATTATTGTAGTTTTGACAACGTTTGTTTTCGTTATTATTTTAATTGTTTTTAAAGCTATTGCTCTTTAAAGCAAGATATAGTTCTAAATATAAATTCTAGCAATCTAGTTGTTAATAATTGATTTTTTCGCAATTTGTATACTTCTTTTGTTTAATGTACACGAAGCTAGAATTGCCAACAACAAGAAGCGTATTTCTTGTAATAGCAATCAATCTAGTAACTATTGTTAAGATTAAAATAATATTAATAATTAAGATATTTATTAGATTGACACATTGAATCTTGTAATTATAAATAACAATAAATAACTTTTGCTTCCAAGTATTATTGTCGTAAAAAAACTTATATTTAAATATTTATTAATCAATAAAGAAGCAAGCAATGTCGTTGAGATCGACTAAATATTTAAAGATAAATTAGTTTTTATCTATAGTTAGATTGCTCAAATAGATAGATAGTTTATCAATAATATTGCAAAACTTAATCTCGTATTTGTTGATATTTTAAAAGCTAAAAATCTTAAAAGACTTAAATTTGACAAAAATTCTTATTAGTATATTTGATTCTTTAGATTTGCATATTTTAACAATCTTTTAATAAATCTTTTTAATTAGATCGATCTTCTTTACGTTGTAATACAAATTTTTATTAACAATATTTCGAAACGCGTTTATGCATTTCTTGTTGTCGATATCTTATTTAACTTGTTCTTCGATAATTATATTAAATAAATTAATAAACCTAATATTTAATTCGACGTATTTTCAAAACTTAATTTATTTAAAAACTTCGAACAAGTCTTGTTTTCAAACGAGAAAGCTTACGCTATTGCTAATTTTAGCAATTTGTTTAAGAATTGCAAGAGAGAACGCGAAAATACTAATAATTATAATAGTATCGACGTAATTTGCTATTTTAGAGCTCTATTAAAAACTTGTAAGCAATAGACAATAGCACTAGTAAATATAGTAAAGAAACGCGATTGTGCAATAACAATTTCAATAAAAATATTCTAGTTGTTAGATTATAAAAATTAAATAAATTAACAAAATCCAAGTTAAATATCTAGTTCAATAGATACTCTTCGAAGAGTTCAAATAAAGAAGATAGCTAAATATACTTCTTTTTGTTAGCAATATCGATCTAATCGATCTTGTCAATTATAAATTGAGCAAAGTCTTAATAGATAAACAATCAATAAGTTCTTAAATAAGTCTTACATTTTTGTTGTCTTGTCTTAAGATTATAACAAACGTAGATTTAAACAAGCTTAATAGACTTAATTTGTTTAAAAAATAAAATATTAATAGATAATTTTTAATTAAATTGTTGTTTTCGCTTAATTGTAAATAAAACTTGTTGACTATTTAAAATCTAATTGGATTACTTAATCTCTTTTTTTTTTTTGATCTTAACAATTATAGAAATAGCAATATTATTTTGCGTTTTTACAATTGTTAAATCGATCTTTTTAGTCTTCTTATTTTAATAAAATTAGATACTAGTTTTTTTGATTTAAGTCTTTTGTATTTTCGCGATAGTTAAAGACTTTTTAATTTTATTTGAACAAAATTGATTGCTATTTGATCGAAAGTCGCGTCTAGATGTTGTTTTCAAAATAATTAATAAAGTTATTTTAATCTTTAAAATATGTTCGCGATTTAATTTACTAATTTGTTTCGTATATTGTAGTAAGAGAAATTGACTAGCATTTGTTTCAACTATCGCGCAATCGAATTGACTTATTTGATTGTTAATAAGAGAATTTTTGCAATAGATAAAAAAACAAAAATTAGAAAGACTAGATAATTTAGCTCTCTTATTAATGCGTCGAAACAAAGTCTTGTCTCGCTTTAATAATATATTTTCGATTAATTATTAATTATTTAATTATCGATTTCTAGTTGTATAATTGCTATATAGTTGGTTCTTCGATCTTTAGAGCTTACTATTAATAAATATCTATTAAAGATAATTAGTGTTCTTCGACGAAAACAACAAGTCGCAAATAAGATAAATTTAGTTGTTTTTACAACTTATATTAGCTCTTTTAGTAAAGCGTTTGTATCTAGAATCTTTGACTAGATATTAACTATTCAATTGTTAATAATTAAAAATTTTAGTTGTTTAAGTAATTGAGAGATTGATTGTTTAACGAGTTTCGACAATTCTCTAGCTATTGTTTCGATAGCGTTATAACATTGATATTCTAGTTTTTGAAGCAATAATAATCTAAATATCTAGATAATTGATTGTTAGCTTCTATATACTAGAAATTAACAAGAACTTGACTAATTGTAGTAATTGTAAATCTATTGTTAGTTCGATTTACTAACTATGTTTCAAGCATCTTGATTAATAAGCAAGTAAGTTTCTCGCTTTGTTTTGAACTTATAATTTGTCAAAATAATAGATAGTAGAACGCTTAGTTACTATATAGAAGCTAGAGCTTTGTCTATCTATATATATTGGTCGAAGCTACTCGAACCAATTACGTGATATCGGGTCGAGTAGTGTCGAGCCAAGTAGTGTCGATACTAGACTAGATTAATTACAGTATTCCGACAATATATAGTATATACTAAGTCTAAAACTTAGTTAAACAATTTTAAAAACTTCTTGTTATCAATTTGTTCTAATTTATACTTAATATATATCTAATATATATAATAAAAAGCAATTTAATTTTTGTTTTTAGTTGTAGATGTAACAATAGTTTTTGTAGCAATTGCATTAGCTAAGTATAAACTTAGTATAATTTTAGTATAGATAGAAAGATAGTTGTACTAACTTTTGTTATTAACAAAGATAAATCTATTTAAAAAAGAATTAGTTATATGTAAACTTAGTACAGATATATTATAGACATAATATAAAATTGCAAATAATATTTTACTCTCTTTTACTATTAAGATATTAATTAAAATGCAAATATCTATTAAATATAAAATTAATATAGTTTTAGTATAGTAAATTAACAAATAAAACTTGTTTTTGTTCGAATTAAAAAAAGTATTATAATTTTCTTTTGTATATATAGTAAGTATAAGTATAATATATATAAGTCTTAAACTTTTTTACTAGAATTGATTATTGTATTTGATTTTTTACTATTACGAGCAATTTTTTTTTGTTAATTATATATATACTAAATATAAATAAAATATAAATCTTTAAAGATTTTCGAAATTTTAAATATACTATTATTACAAGATTTTTTTGTTTTTTTATGCTTTTTTAATACTAGTATATATTTAGTATAGACTAAATCTAGAATATAATTAAATAATTTATTCGAAAATTCGATATTTGTAACAAATATATTAATTTGCGTATAATCTAAATATATACTAAATATAAATTAGTACAATAAGATATATAAAAAGAAGTTTTTTAATTGAAGTACTAGTATAATGCTAAGAGTAAGTTAGTATAAGTTTAATATATTTTAAAACTAAATTAAAAGTATACTTTTTGCAAGTATTCTTTAAGTTAAGAGACAGATATTTGAAAAAAGATAACAAACAATAATTAATTAATAATTCTAAAAATTATATTAGTGCAAATCTAATATTAATCGAATCTATATATAATTAACGCGTTGTTAAAGTCTTAAATAACAAGATAAGTATTTGTATATATAGTATAAAAACAAAAAAGATAAAAGATAAATTAAGTATAAAATAAGTATAAAATAAATTTATTTTGTAATAAAAGTATATATCGAAAATAATTGCAAATTCTTAGTTATAACAATTGTTTTATATAAATTTAATATATACTTAATATTAATCTAGCTTATACAATATACTCTATATTGTTTGTATATTAATAGATAACTATATTAATAATATATTTATATTTATACAAAATATAAACTTAATTTAAACAAAATATATAAAAATTATATTTTAACTTTGTAGAATAGTTTGTATCTTGTTATTCTTTAAATCTAATTTAAAATTTTAAAGTACTAAATTAATATAAACTAGATATATATTAAATATAAAAAAGATATATATTAAATATAAAAGAGATATATATTTTTTCTTAAGATAATATATATTTGTAGAAATATTTTTTGTATTTGAATTTGCAACTATATATACTTAGTCTATATATTATATAAAAATAATAAAAATATTTGTTTATTTATTTTAGTATAATATATTCTTTAATAATAGTATAGCTTAATTTTAATCTTAATTTAGTGTATATTAAATATAAATAAAACTACAATTATATATACAAATAATTAACAATTAAAAGCAATAAAAGTTACTTTATATATTTGATTAATTAATATTATTGTACAATTATATTTAATAATATTTAATATATATAGAGTTGCAACTAAATTTATACAACTTATATATTTAAGTTAAAGAAGAAAATTTAAGTTTTAAAATTTAATACAATTAATAATATTTAATATATACTAAACTTAGATTAAATCTATATATAACTTGTTTATTATTCTTTGTAATTTTAACAATAAGTATTGCTAATACTTAGTATAAATTAAACTATAATTTTTTTTTAATTAAATTTGTTATCTATTTAATTGTATTTAATATATTTTAAATATAGACTTAATATATATCTAATATAGAATTGTATTATAACTAAATACTTACATTTAGTTACAAAATTAAAATTAAAATTAAAAAAAGATTTTTTAAGTATATAATTAGTATATGCTAGACAAAAACGTTGTATATACTATACTTATTATAATAGTATCTTAGAAAAGACAAATTTTGTATATTTGTTATATTAAAATTATTGTAATATACTCTAAAATTAGCAAATTAAATTGCGACAATATTTATATTAGATATATACTATAAATTTGTTAATAAAATTAGAAGTATATATTACAATAATACAAATATTTAGAAAAGATAGAATTAAAAAACGCAACAATTGTATTTTAATTTTACAAAATATACTAGAAACTTAATATATAACTTGCGCAATTTTATTTATTCTTAATATATAGAATATATAGTTTATTCTAAGTGCAGATTTCCTACTCGAGACAAGCTTATCTCGGGTAGAAATTCTTATCTAAGATAAGTTCTATCTATGCTTAGTCTATACTTAATATAAAGCGTACTAAATAAAACAAAGATTATAAGTTTAAAAAAATGCTTTTATTGCAAGTTGTATATATTAAATGTATACTAGATCTATAATTTAGTTATTTTAGAGCTTATTTTAAGTAAGAAATTTGCATCTAAGATAAGTTTTATTTATATCAAATTTATACTTTATATATATTGTATTAAATTAAGTAGAAAGATTAAAAGTTTAAAAATATATTAAAGAGAAGATATATACATTTAGTATATACTAAATATATAAATTGATTATTTCAATATATTGAGTAATTATAATTTTGTTCGATTTCTAAAATTTAGAATATGCTAGATATATACTTAATATAGTTTATAATTGTTAAAAGAAAAACTATTGTCTCGATCTTAAGCGCGTAATTTCGACGCATCTATACAAGATACAATTCAAATATAGATTCAATATTGTTGTAATATATATTAAGAATAAGTAGAGTTGCGCAAGTTGCGCATTAAGTCTTTAGTATATTTTGTAAAATTAAAGTACAATTGTTGCGTTTTTTATCTTTATCTTTTCTAATTATTTGTATTATTGTAGTATATACTTCTAATTTTATTAACAAATTTATAGCATAAATCTAGTATATTTTTTAATTTTATTGCTTCTATTATTTTAGTATATACTTAGCATAAATGTTATTGCAATCTAGCTTATTAATCTTAGAGTATATTACAATAATTTTAATATAACAAATATACAAAATTTGTCTTTTCTAAGATACTATTATAATAAGTATAGTATATACAACGTTTTTGTCTAGCATATACT